>Ga0315905_10005946_pt1 | contig 12402 bp, 10 predicted proteins | sample LakEriMetagenome_5_FD_203522 | JGI IMG/M metagenome (GOLD analysis project Ga0315905, IMG submission 203522) | Freshwater fungal communities from buoy surface, Lake Erie, Ohio, United States - Buoy 4 MA121 | ecosystem: Environmental > Aquatic > Freshwater > Lake | place: USA: Lake Erie, Ohio... | reverse complement strand
TACTTCTAAAACTGGTACCGAAAATGGCCACAGTTATACGCAACGGTGAAGCGGTAACCATTCCTGCGGAGGCTGTTGTCCTTAATGATGTTGTTGAAGTCCGTCCTGGATCTGCCATCGCAGTGGACGGTGTGGTCGTTAGTGGCTCTACCTATATCGATGAGAGCATGGTGACTGGTGAGAGCGTACCAGTGGCCAAGGAAACGGGGGACGAAGTGGTGGCAGGTACGATCAACGGCAGTGGAAGTATTCAGTTTCGAGCCACTGCCATCGGAGCCGACACGACTTTAGCGAAGATCGTGGCGTTCGTTGAATCTGCGCAGGCTTCGAAGCCGCGCATTCAAGGCATTGCTGATCGAGTCGTCGCGTACTTTGTACCCGTGGTGTTGTTGATCGCATTGCTTACTGCCCTCGCATGGCTTTTCGTAATGCCCGGCGGCTCAATCGATCAAGCACTCATCCATGCGGTCGCTGTACTCATTATTGCTTGCCCATGTGCAATGGGACTCGCGGTTCCTACGAGTGTGATGGTGGGTACGGGCAAGGCGGCGCAACAAGGGATTCTGTTTCGCTCGACGGATGCGATCGAGTCTTTGAGCCAAGTTGCATTGATCGCTTTTGATAAAACCGGAACGCTGACGGTTGGAAAACCGCACCTCTCGCTATTCCACGTATTGCCACCGTTCTCGAGTGACGACTTGCTGGCCCAACTGGCTCTCGTAGAACAGCGATCGGAGCACCCTTTGGCCACGGCTATTGTGGATGCCGCTGCCAAAGGGCCCAAGTCGCCTCTTACCGTAACCAGCTTCAACGCCATTGCAGGCGCGGGAGTTGAAGCCGAATTATCCAACGGTCACGCGATAATCATCGGCTCGGAAAAGATGATGCGAGAACGCCGCATCGATACATCGTCGTTAGATGCACAAGTGGCTGATGCAATGTCCGAGGGAAGCGGATACTTCTTTGCGGCGGTCAATGGTTCGCTCGCCGCGATCATGATCGTGTCAGATCCCATCAAACCGTCGACACCAAGTGCAGTGGAGCATCTAAAACAATCGGGCTACGAAGTGGCGCTCATCTCAGGGGACAATGAGCGAACCGCATTATCGATTGCAGATGGCTGCGGGATACCAGCAACGATGGTATATGCGGAAGTGCGTCCGAATGACAAGGCAGACGTGGTATACACGCTCAAGCGAGACGGACGACGTGTGGCTTTCGTGGGCGATGGCTTGAACGATGCTCCTGCGTTAACAATTGCTGATGTCGGCATCGCGATGGGCACAGGAACAGACCTTGCGATCGAGAGCGCAGATGTGATTGCGATGTCTGGCGACATTCAGAACATTCCGCGTGCGATAAGCTTGTCGAAGGCCGTGATGTTGAACATCAAGCAGAATCTGGGCTGGGCATTTGGCTACAACGTTTTGCTTATTCCCATTGCAACCGGCCTGCTTAAACCCATCACAGGTCTGAGTCTGTCACCGATAGCGGCAGGTCTGGCGATGAGTCTCTCTAGCTTCTTTGTCGTGACAAACGCATTGCGATTAAGGTCGTGGCGATGAATTTGGTTTCGGGCCGCGCCTGAAGCGCGGCCCGAAACAACAGACTCTTTATTTCACTTCCCGGTTGTTGCTATGCAATCATTTTTGAGCTTGCTTGAGCATGTCGCGACATTCCTTCGCGCACTCTCGGCAGGATTTAGCACAAGCGGCCATATGTTCATCATCGGGAAATTTTTCACACGCAGCCGCACACTCTTCACAACACTTGGCGCAGCATTCGAGCATGGGCTTAGCTAAGGGGCTGTTGCGCGCGCACAGTGTCGCACATGTTTTGCAGCACTCGGCGCAGTCAGCGCACATTCTTGCAGTTGCTTGATGCTCCTTTTTCCCTTCGGAAAGCATTTTTAGGCAATGATCAAAACAGCTATCGCACTCGATCTGGCAAGCGGCACAGACTTCGGCGCATTTTTTCATTTTCGAATCCTCATGTTGGTCAGCAAATGCCGTGAGCGGAACAATCGCAGATAGGGCGAACGCGGCAACAAGTGAAAAGTGGGACATGACAAACCTCGCATTGAATGGACTTAACGCAGCATCGAAACGGTCGATACCTTTTTCCGCCGCTGCCGCAGCACTCATGCCGGAATACGGCGTTTCTTGGACATAGAGCAAGTATGCCAAAAAATCGAAAAAGCTGTGAAGGCAATTCGCTTGAGCTTCATCTAAGCACTCACTCAAGATTTAGCGAGCATTCTGCAAACGACTTGCGCAGTGGCGAATCTGATTGATCGCCAATCGAGCAAGTTGAGTGCACAGTGTTCGCAAATAATCCAAAGTTCGCTGAAGAAAGTGTCTGCCAAATGCATCCAAACTCAAGGTTGCGGAAGTGGTTTCATGCAACGCGAGGTCCAATAGTGAAATACGAGGTTGAAAAATGAAGTCAGTAGCTATGTTTTTAATGTTGGTTCTTTTTGCGGTTAGTCTTGCAATTGCGGCGAGTGTCGCAAGCAACCCGACCACTGATGTGTCACAATCATACGTTTGCTCCAGTTGCTGTACCGACGGCGGCTGCTGCTGTGAAACCGGGATTTGCAGCTGCGCACAGTGCACATGCGAATGCTGCACAAGCGATTCCAATGCCTGTGAGGCCACTTGTTGCGGAGGCAAAGAATCTAGCTCAGCCGCGAGCACGCTCACACAGGGTGTCGAGAGTGGTACGTGCCCAATGTGCCCATCCGAGAAGGGACTGAAAAAGGTCGTCTCAGGTGCCAAGTAGATTGTCAACAATACTAACCCGTTTGTTAAACCGGCAGGTTGTCAAAGAGTGTTGGTTGTCTTTAACGACCAACACTCAATGCGAGGCTAGCTTCGCATTGGCCTGAAATGTTAATTAGGAAGCATTGAACAAAAATTTGTCTCGACGATCGGGGAGGAATCGTTATATCCACAAACGAAGAAGGAATTGAGCGCGTTGCCATGCGTTATGAGACATTGGTGATAACGGATGCAGCATTCACGCTCGCTCCGCGAAAAATCGATAGGCTTGTGTATTCACTACTTCGACGCGTAGGTATTGCCGACTTCAGCCTGCTCATGTGTTCCAACGTCGAACACTTAGCTGCATCCGGACAAAAGTTACCCGACGGGATTGAACTAATTGAACTATCGGTCGAGAGCTTCGATATTCTTTCACAGTGCAACCCGCTCCTCCAGTGCGAAGCTTTTCAATATCTCGATCGTAAAAGATTTCGTTGCTATGCATTAATGGCCAGCGAAGCGATTGTTGCATATGCCTGGGTTGGCACGGGCGATATTCCAGCCGCGCATAACTCCAGCGGACATGTATGGACAGGTCTTCCGTTATTTCTGGATCCTGAGACCGCTTATCTTTTCGCCGCATTCGTAAAACCTGAGCATCGTGGAAAGCGGTTATATCAAGTGCTCATTAGTCAGGCAGCAGAGATTCTTAGGGCGGACGGAGTCCTGCGAATTGCTTTAACGACTGACGCCAACAATGCACGAGCGATTCAGGCTGTAAAACGGATGGGATTCGAAGTTTGTGGAGTAACAACGTTTTGTGCGTTTGTTGGCTGGAGAAGAGCTTGCTACTGCGTTTCGTCAAGCTTCGAGCCGAGTAAAGTTGGACAATACGTGGGTGACCCCCGCACTCGCTAGCAAACCGGCCTTCGTCAATCCGAGATCCCGACACGCATTCAACATTACTTCGACATTCATGCTCCGAATCAGTTTTATTTCTGAAGGTGAGTCGCGAGCGAAGCATCAAACTTGTATGTGTGGACCGAATGGCGGCTCACGACCTCACAGAAGTCGACATCTTTGTATTTACGATGTCGCAAGTCATGTTCTTGAAAGGAACTATGATGAGTATCGAAAGTTTTGGAAAATTTGCGGCTTCGATCGCACTGGTAGCGGGTCTCGCACTTGCCTTTCCGCAAGTGACACAAGCCCAATCACGGATCAATGACAAGGTATCGAGAAACAATGGGGCGGGCTTTTGGGCCAACCAGCGAACTTCTCGCAACATCCAACATGCCAGAGACTATTCAACTGGAATCCAGCGGTATGCAACTCAATCGCCGATGATTCAAACGCAGGTGACGCAAGCCGAATCCCAGATGCTTGGTCAGCAATTGCAGGCCATTCAGCGTGATTTGGTAATTGTTCGTGACGAACACGCAACTAACCCGAAGGTTGTCGCGAAAGTCAAGAAGATCGAAACGCAACTCGGCCAAGCGAACGCAGTCCAGAAGTCGCTTCATGAAGAATGCTGCAAATCATCACCAGATGGAAAAATGTGCGCAGAGATGTGCAGCAAGATCCAAGTATCGCTAGATGAAATGAAGAAGGAGCACGACAAGCTGCTAAAGGAGCTCGGTCACGAAGATGCCGCACACCATGCGGCAGGTGGACATGAGCCTCTCGATCATGAAACGCCGGCACCAAAGCCTGGGAAGTAAAGTTTTTATCGCCCGTGTTCACCTTGAACAATCGTTAGTAGGCAGTTCGCCTTTTGCGAGCTGCCTTTGGCGTATCATCGCTGGAATCTTTCCATTCAGTCGGTTCCTCTACGCTTCTTTTATTCGCGACTATGACTGACGAAGAGCGTGCACGATTGAAATTGTTGAAGCTTGGATTGCTGGAGGTAAACCAGAGATCACGCCAACACAAAGGGAAATTGCTGATCCGGAAAACGCCTGTGCTACGGACGGTCGGAAGGCAATAGTCGCTCCCTCAGCTCCGATCGCAAAACCACCGAGACTCAGCGCGAGCATCGCAAGCAACGTTCCGGTTACGCCTCCCACCAAGCATAAGAGTGTGCTTTCGGTGAGAACCAGACGCATGGTGGTTAGAGGACGCACGCCGATGGTCTGCAACACTGCGTATTCCTTGATGCGATCCTGGACACTCATGACCGTTGTAGTAGCCACAAGCGATAACACCAGACCGACACACGCGTAGCCGAGCCAGTGGGCAAACCCGATGAGGTCGACAAGATCCGAAAGTGTGCTCGCTTGAAACGCTCCTTTACGACGCGTTTTGGTTGCCACGGCACCAGCTCGCAACTTGGAGTCGATTTCACTTGCCACGCGATCGGGATCGGCATCGTCGGTCAATTGGACCTCGTGCTGAGTAACCAGTCCGGCTGCGTTGAGGCCGCGGGCATACTGCAGAAAAGCGAGACTCGTATAAATAAGGTTTTCTTCGGAAGGCACCGTCGACGAAAAAAGCCCTGCTATCCGCACCGAAATGTCACCGATCGAAAACTGGTCGCCGACTTTTAAGCCTCGACGATTCGCAACATTGCGCCCGACAATGGCTGCATCGCGTTGTGATTGAAACTGTTGCCAGCTACCGCTTACAAGCGTGAGTGGTCGCGACTTTTGGATCTGGATGGGGTCGGCACCGTTGAACACCACGATGTCCAAGCTTGCTCGACAGTTATTCGTCCACACTTGGATAGGCATGACATCGCGCACCCCATTAATCTCACGGATCTTCGTTGCATAATCCTCTGGCAAGCGGCTGGTGGTTGGGCAAAAGCGATTTTCCTGAAACACAATCAAGCTGCGATCCGCATCCGAACCCGTCGTCAGCCGATGCAGCCCCTCTTGAACAGAGCCCACAAAACAAAAAACGAACATCGCCACTGCTGCACCGGATACGGTCAGCAGAGTTCGAGTGCGGTGTCGCCACAATGTTTTCAAGACATAACCTATCATCGAGCTGCTCCTTCAGCGCGAGCCAGGAACTTGCCCCGATCAAGGATTAATTGCTTGGTTGCAATGGCCGCGACGTTGCTATCGTGCGTGACCATCAACATCGTGATATTGAGTTCACGATTAAGTCTCTGTAGTAGTATCTGAACTTGGTCGCTGGTTTCTGAGTCCAGACTCCCAGTCGGTTCATCCGCCACAACAACTTTCGGATGAGCCACGATTGCACGAGCAATTCCCACGCGTTGTTCTTGTCCACCGGAAAGCTGGCGGGGATAGTGGTTTGCTCGATCGCTCAAGCCGACCGCCTCTAGAGCCAGTTCAACTCGTTGCCTTCGTTTCGCGGAGGATAACTTCAACAGCAGCGTTGGTAGTTCAACATTCTCATAAGCGGTCAACACAGGAATGAGATTGTGTGTCTGAAATATGTACCCAAAGTTGGCAGCTCTCCAATCAGCAAGCTGCGTGCGAGACAACTTGGTCACATCTGTCCCATCGACAGTGATTGTTCCCGCATCGGGCCGGTCAATTCCGCTCACCAAGTTAAGCAGCGTGCTTTTGCCGGTACCACTGGGACCCATTAAGGAGATGAACTCGCCTTCCTCAATGTCCATGCTGATGTTGTCAAGTGGCGTGATGGTCTCTTCGCCCTTACTAAAGCTCTTGCTTACACCACGAAGTTCTACGAGTGCCATCTATTTCATTCCTATAATTGGATCGTCGCTTGTTACATGCACCCTCGCACCATCTCGCAATCCATCTCTTCCTGAAGCGATCAACTTATCTGTAACTCGGAGACCTGATTTGATTGCGATGAGGTCATCGGCCGCTTTACCACCTAATTCCACCGTGCGTTTTCTCGCCGTTGAATTCTCATCAACTATCCATAGAAACGATTGTGAATCGCTGGCCTGCACGAAAGACTCTGGAACGAATATGCGCTCGGCCTCTCCCATTGAATCGGACGATACGTCGCTTTTCGGAGCCAGAAAAGCGGCTGTGACGAGCATCTCGGGGCTCACGGATAGTGGTGGGTTAAGCAACTCAACCTTGACCTCCAATGTATTTTTCTGAATGTTCGCCGAGCTGGTGATCTGCAGCACTTGACCGTGGATTACATCGGCAGAAGAGGCGGTCTCAATGTTGACTTGTTGGCCCGGTATGACCATCGGAACGTCCTCAAGTCGCACATCAACTCGCACCTGAAGTTTTTGTGGATCATACATTTCGACGACCGTACTTGAGCTTTGTCCAGCCGTAGTTTCGAGGCCCATGACTCGCGATCCAGGAGATGCGACCACTCTTAGAATGCGACCCTGCATCGGAGCGCGTACTGTGCTCCGCTCGAGGGCAAGTTCCGCTTGGCGTACTTGCAGCTTAGCTTCATTTCGATAAGCCTCCGCCGATTGAACCTTCGCTTCTGCTTCTTGCAGTTGCCGAGTTTCCTCTACCAGCAACTCCAATTGCCGTTCAAGAGCGTGAACGACTTCCTCGAGCGAACTGACCTCGCGTTCCAGATTAGGTTCGCGTTGTTTCAACTCTTGCAAGTTTGCTGTTGCCATCGCATGCTCGTTTTCGGCTTTCGCGATCGTGTTATCTGAGATCGCCCCCTTGGCTGATTGCTTTCCTGCCATACTTCCGAGCGTGTATTTAACGCTCGATTCGGCAGACTTGATAAGGAAGGGCAGTTTGGCTAACTCTGTTTTTGATTTCGTCAAATTGCTCATTGCATCGGCCAGTTGAATTCTCAAGTGCACGGGATTGTCGAAGCGAATGCGCGCTGCGGAAAGCTCCGCCTTCGCGCGATTAAGTTCACCCTCGCGGATTGCTAGAGCATTCTTCGCTTGCTCAAGTACCAATTCCGCATCGATGGAAACCAATCGTGCGATCGGCTCCCCTTTCTGCACTGTTTGCCCGCCTACGACCATTAGCTCCTCGATAACTCCGTGAGTCATCGCGGCTACGCTAATGGCGGTTGGACGAGGCTCGATCCAGCCTGGCGCTTGGAATAGCGTTGTACCTGCTTGCTGAAGCTCAGCTCGCTTTACAATCACCGGAACGACCGTCACTGAGCGGGCTGGCATGAAGCGAGAGCCCGCTGCAGCGAAAAGTAGCATCGCAAAGCCCAACAAAACGCCGACAGGTAATGCATACCGCGACAACCATCGCTTCTTGTGTTGAAGTGATGGCGCTTTGGTTGCGCTGATTGTCGGCGTACGATCTAGCGCCAGGCTACTAATATCTAGTTGTTCTTTTGCCATGATCATTTACCTGGCCGAACAAACACTTGGTTAGCGGCAATGGTAAGGTTGCCTTGTTCATCGCGTTTGGCTTTACCTTTGACAACCACCGTCGATAGTTCTTTGACCTTGAGTAGGTCGCGAGCACTTGACGCAACTGGTTTGCCTGTCTCGTCAACGAGTTTGATCGTGGCGATATTTTCCTTAACGGCTTCCGTCTGACAGCAATAGTCCCAAGGAGTTGGGCAACCTTCATCGTCCGCGCAGTATGGCACTTTCGGATCGACAATCGTGAACGCTGCCAGTCCTTCAACAAACGGCTTGCTTGATCCACCGATCAAACCAACAAGGGTAACTTCTTGTCCGTCTTCGCTCTTTGCTCGAGCTTCACCTACGGGCATGGCTCCCGTGGGCTCGCTTTCAACAAGAAAAGACGAAGTGGATTGGCTGGTATTCGCAGTCGATGAGCTACTGTCTTTCGACTGACAGCCGACAGAGGCGAGAGTTAAAACGGCCAACGCGATACTTGAAAAAACTTTCATCTAAACGCTCCAAAACGAATCAAGGGTTTTCAAAACTAAACAGCTTTAAGGCTCGCTGCGACTTCTGCTCGCAGCGCTTTCAGTGCCGGTGGTAACGCACCAACGACACCCAATAACAGTCCGACGCTGCAACCAATTAAGATCGCTACGCCGTCGATGCGTAACGTAAACGCACCCATCGTGAACCGAACTGCCATTCCATTCAGCACGGTCAGCGCGATCACTCCAGAAACGAGCGATCCGGCTGCAGATAGAAGCACACCTTCTTGGATCAAACTGATCAAGATAGCGCAACGGCGGTAACCGATCGCCTGCAACGTCGCTATTTCCCGGACGCGGCCTGCAACCGCTCCGTACATCATGTTCAGCCCAGCGAAAATCCCCGCACTGGACACCAGCACTACGACCAGCCAAGCCAACAATCGAACGGGCTTATAGTGTTGTTGTAGCGTTGCGTAATACTCAGTTTCCGCTATCGCCCGAAGCTCAAGGTCTGTTCGTTCCTTGCAAAACAATTCAACTTCAGCGGGTGAACTGCCCGGCGCAAGGAGCAACGCCACCAAACTAATGTCTTGCCGCTTTGATACAGTTTGAAAATCGGACAACCTGCACCAAATCTCAGATTCATAGGCAGCACCGCCGGCCGCGAATCTTCCACTGATGTTCCACGAACGTCCCTCGAACTCGATACTCTTTCCAATAGCGAGTTCATCTTCGCGGCTTCCTAGCTTTGCGGCCGCCAATCGCCCTACCATCACCTCGCCGTCACTTGGCCAAGCACCATCGACCAACTGAACTGAACGTCGGACCAGGGGCGCGGCGAGAGTTACACCCCGCACCAATCCCAATCCGCCTTCATTGTTTTCGCTCTTAACTCGTGTGCCTGCATATAACTCGGGCGACGCATGATTGAGTCCAAATCGCTTGATCGTTCCATCTACACTGGCAGTCAATAAGGATGGCGTCCGGGCAGGGATGGATGAGTTCTCAATGTTCTCTTCCGAGTTCACCGAGTAAACCAATACGACGTTTTGGTCGCCGCTTGCGGTCAACGACTGTTCAAGTCCACGAATGAACCCGACCACCACGAACACCAACATCACGACAGTGGCCAGTGCCATCATCGTTAATGCAGTGCGCACCGGTCGCCTAGCCAGATTGCGAACGCCGTATTCCCAGGGAAGCAGCATGAAGGAGGTCTTACTTAGGCTGGATCATCACGCTGCGAAAAGTTTGCGCAGCACCGAATCTCAACAAGTGAATCTGAATCGTTGTCCTACCGAACAACACTTAGAAGAAACGCAAAGGCGTTGGCTGGCTCAGATCTGCCAAGATTGAAGCGCTATACGCGCATCGCTACCCGTGAATGCATGCTTCACGACGATTCTCGAATGCCCATCAGCGAAAAACGAACTGACGGGGCTTCGTAGTTCGATGTGTATCCGATGAAACCAGCAAATCCCATCGGAAGATTGTGGAAGCTCAACCGGACTAGCTACAATCGCCCCTTCGCAAATGCAATTCTTGCACTCGCAATCGCGATCATGTGGCTCGGGGGCAGCAGGGACCTCTGTTTCCACGCAGTCAAAGCAACATTCGCACGTCGCGCAAGCACTTTCGACGCTGGAAGCTGGGAGCTGTTGGCAACCCAAACAATTGAGCGGACAGGTCAACAAGTTGACGATTAGGAGTAGTGCTACTAGAGGGGATCTCATTCCTTTAAGGATAGCTCTTGGACGCCATCGAGGCAATGTCAGCCACCGAACCGCACGAGTTTTGGGCTTTTTGATGCCCAGGAGCAACGTAAATCAGATATTGGCGGGTGACCGACCGCCAATGAATCACTGCTTCATTCGGGGGATTCGGACTTTTCGTTAAAGGTGCCCCAATCGTTGATTCGATACCAAAGAGGAAGTCCCAGATCGGTTTTCGTTTCCACAGCTTCTGCCCTGGATTGCCCAATGCTTCGCACTCCGCTAACACGATTCGCTCAATGCGCCGTGTTTGTGGCTGCGATCATTTCCGCCTTGATCCCTCCCTCGTCGCTGGCTTGTACGCACTGCCTACTGCGTGATGTGATTGAGATCGCCGGTCACAACTCTGATTGCGAACATGATCAAGAAGAGCATTCGTGCGAAGCTCCTTGCTCCGAATCGCATGACTCCGACTCTCCGGGCCATCATCCGGACGACGATCACCATTCGCACCGCGATTGTCCGTGCTGCATCGGTGGTTTTGAAAACGCATTATTGCTTTCTGGTTCAGTTAATCGACTAGCCGATATTGCGACGGTCACTCCAGCGTGGTCAGGGTTTGAGTATCAGCAGCGTTCGATGAAGCAATTTCAGCACCTTTATCCCGACAAGTCGACTCGGTCTACCTCTTTGCCAAACGTGCTGCGCATTTGAACCGAGCTTGGCGTTAACCATCGCCAATTCTTTTTTGTTCGGATCACTACTGGCACTCGATATTTTTACTCGAGAAAGCCCTTTGCTACTCAGTGCGCTTGCTTCGGAGGGAGCTCCATGAAAATGAACATTGCACAATGGATCGTCTGCTCAGCCGCTTGTATGGCGGTTGGCTGCAGTGGACTGGAGCGACACATCCGTCCAAGCGAGCAAGCAACGGTCTATGCATCCCCAAGTTTGCAAAGCGACGCTGTTAGCCAAAGCAAGACGGGCATCGATACACCGTTGGACCAAAACCACGCATTGCGAAGTCAACCGGTTTCGCAAGCCGCGTATGCTCATCAGTCCTCTCAAGCTTCCGGTGTGGTCGAACCCGCTTCCGTTGACGTTGTCATGGTCGACCCAGTGACCTCGAATGAAGCCATTGCTGACGGTGCGACGCTCGAAGGACTCCTGTCGCTTGCGTTCGCGAACAATCCAGCCATTAAAGAACTGGCCGCGACGACTCAGATCGCAGCAGGTTATCGCACACAAGTCGGTCTGTACGCCAATCCGATGCTGGGCTACCAGGGCCAACAGTTGGCTGACGCCGGGACAGATCAGCACCTACTATTCGTTCAACAGCAAATCATTACGGGCGATAAGCGTGCACTGAATCGTGCTGTACTTAATGAAGCCGTACGAGCCCAAGTACAAGAACTAGAAGCCCAAAAGCTTCGAGTTGCGACAGACATCAAGACCGCCTATTACGACAGCCTTCGAATTCAAGAACAACTGGCATCGATCGATCAGTTTTTTGAATTGCTGAAGCAAGGGGTGAATGCGGCTGAGAAACGTATGCAAGCAGGCGAAGGCTCCAAGATCGACCTTTTGCAGACTCAAGTTCAACTCAAGCAGCTGGAACTTGATCGAAGGCAGCTTTCAGCCTCGCTGTCGGCCCGACTGCGGGAGATCGTTGCTCTAGCTGGCATGCCGAACATTCAGTTACAGGCGGTCGCGGGAGAACTGCCGAAGCTACCAGCGAACCAAGACTGGAAAGCAGTTGAAGATGGACTTGTTGCAACCAGTCCCGAGTACGCTGCTGCTCAAGCTCGAATCCGTCAAGCCAGCGCAGCGATCCGACGTCAAGAATCTCAGCCCTTACCAAACCTAAACGTCCAGTTCGGAGCAGGCGTCGATAACAGCACCGACTCGGGCATGATGAATGTGCAGGTTGGTGCGCCAATTCCAGTTTTCAACAAGAACCAAGGCAACATCGCTGCGGCTCGCGCTGAGTACTGTCGAGCGGTGCAAGAAGCACAGCGCATCGACAACGCGATTCGTGCGCGGCTCGCGATTGCTTCTGGGGACTACGCTCGAGCAGCCGAGGCCGTCGACATGTACTTAAGCGAACTTTTGCCCGCTGCCCAAGAAACATTGGATCTAGCCGAGGGCGCGTACCGAGCCGGTGAACAGGATTTCATCCAGCTACT
>Ga0315905_10005945_pt1 | contig 12403 bp, 27 predicted proteins | sample LakEriMetagenome_5_FD_203522 | JGI IMG/M metagenome (GOLD analysis project Ga0315905, IMG submission 203522) | Freshwater fungal communities from buoy surface, Lake Erie, Ohio, United States - Buoy 4 MA121 | ecosystem: Environmental > Aquatic > Freshwater > Lake | place: USA: Lake Erie, Ohio... | reverse complement strand
CGGTTAAGCCGTGCCATTCGATTGGCAATGTGTTCTAAAAATTAATAAAAATGGAAACTGTAAAAATTGAAATAAACAAAGAACTGTTTGACGAATTGGTTAAACAAGGCGTGGTTAGTGTAGAATCTCTAAAAGAAGTCAATATACACGATGATTTCTTTAAAGATGACAAAACTCATATTGATTTAAAAAAAGCGTCTATACTGGCATACAAAGAATTGAAAATTTACGAATTTAAAAAACGACATAATATAAAACCATGAAAACAAAAGACAAACCAACAACCGTTTACACAGTACGAGTAGACACTAAGCTGAGAAAAGCAGCTGAATTAAAACATAATCCTACCGAACTAAGAAAACAAATTGCTAAAAAATTAAATAACTTTTTTAAATCTAAAATATGAATTACATAATTCCAACACTAATGCTAGTAGCCTTAATGTACGTGACTTTCACAATGGCTAATGAGTATAGAAAACGTAAAAGAGTTAAAAATATTCAAGCGTTTTTTGAACAAAAGCAAAGATTCGAGATTGAAGCAAAAGTTCGCCAAACAATTGAACATAAGGCTAATTGGTGGGACAATTTCAATATTGAATTGTATGTCAAATTTTTAGAAAATAGATAAAATGAAATATTCAGAAGCAGTAAAAGAACAATCAGATCTAAGTATAGCTAAGATTAGTAACTTAGAACAAAGAATGATTTGCGGTGATAACACAGTAACAATGTTTGATTTAATGACAGAAACACATAAACTACTATCTTTAACAAAACCAATAGTAAAACCACACAATCAAAATACACATCAAAATTTATATTAATGGACGCAAAAAAATTACAAATTGAATCACTTATATTAGTAGCTTTAGCAAAGCACTTTAACTCACAGGGTACTTATTTAATTGGTGAGTTAAAACAGCAAACTAAAATGAATTTTAACATAGCTATGAATGCTACCAATAACTTTGTGAACGGTATAGAGAAAGGACTTTTACCAGATGAAAAGAAGTTTTTAGATGACTTAGTAGGTGTAATGGACGATGCATTATTTGAGATGCGAAAAGATTTAGATAAACAAAATAAAAATCAATAAAAACAAACAAAATGGAAATCAAAGGACAAATTAAGGCTATCATGCCAGTAAAAGAAACCGCTACTTTTAGAAGTATTGAAGTAATTATAACAACCGATTTTGACGGTAAATATCCACAACATTTAAGTTGTCAACTTTCACAAGGAAAATGTGATTTAATTAATGGTGTTGCAGTTGGTGATTTGGTAAGTGCTGAAATAAATTTAAAAGGTCGTGAGTGGACAAACCCACAAGGCGAAGTGAAATACTTTAATAGTATTGATATTTGGAAATTAACTAAAAATAATATTGCATTTTAAATAATTAATTGTAAATTTGTCAAACAAACTGCTAAATTTTGGGAGAGATTTAGAACAACAGTTAACCTTTTTAAATTAGGCTGCAATTCTCCCATTGTAGCCTTTTTTATTTTTATGAAAAACGATATAAGCAAACTAACAAAAGAACAACTTGAAGCGTTTATAATGGGCGTCCAAGAAACATTTGAACGTGGGGATGTAATAGATGAACGTAAAGAACTTAATTGGATTGTCACAGAAATTGATAGCGCATGGTCAATTAAAGCACAATGGATTAAATCAGTTACACGTTTTCCCTTAGTTAATCCAATGACTGACAAAGAAGATATTTATCATTATGATGATTATTATTTTCAGATATTAACGGCACAGTCTAAACGTAAATTATGTGCTGAGATTATAGATGCTATTGAAGTAGTAAATAGTAATGAATTTAACGAGAATTAAAACTAAACGAAATGGAAAACAATAATCAAATTCAAAGAATCGAGCCAGTAACGGCAAAAGAATTAACGTCTTACTTAGATGTAATGGGTTTATCAACTCAATTAACTGATAAAGAAAAAGTACAATTTTTAGAGATTAGCCAAGCGTTTGGGCTTAATCCTTTTAAACGTGAGATTTACTGCTCAAAGTATAATAACCAAACATCTATAATTGTAGGTTATGAAACATATATTAAACGTGCTGAGCGCTCTGGTAAATTGGATGGATGGCAAGTAGTAACAGAAGGTAAAGTAGAAGATAATAGTTTAAAGGCTATTATTACAATCCATAGAAAGGATAGAAAAATACCATTTATTCACGAGGTTTATTATTCTGAATATGTGCAAAAAACTAGAGATGGTATTGTAAATAAGTTTTGGCAAAAAGCATTTACTATGACTAAAAAAGTAGCTATTGCACAAGGTTTTAGATTATGCTTTTCTGATGAGTTGGGTGGTATGCCTTATACGGCTGATGAATTAGATAATGTAACAGAAGATATACAAAGCGTAGTAGTTGAAAGTTTACCAGCTCAAGCAGTTGTAGTTGAAAAACCATTAGAAGATAGAATAAAAGACGCTGAAAAATTATTAAGTGATGTAAATTCTAGTGATGAAATGATTGCAATTTATAAATCTTTGCCAGATGATTTAAAAGCTAATCAAACAATTATTAATTTATGTGCTGAAATAAAGCTGCATTATAACCCTATTACTTAGCATTTGCATTAAAGGAACAATTAAAGGCTGTATTGAAGTAAAGGCATAGAATTAATTAAAAAACAATAAAAAAATGGAAAAATTTATAAAATTAGCGGATATAAGAAAGCTAAACAAACAAGTATCATTAGGTGTAATTAGTAGCTCACGAATGATCGAAATAATTAATGAGAAAGCGAGTGAATACGCTAAAATGTATGTTGAGAATTTTAAAATAGAACAAGCTGAATTAACAACCGAAATTACTGCTGACGCAAAACCCGTGTTACCTGCTGTGCTTATTTGCGATTGCAGTAGCCGTGAACATCAAATTATCATTGAACACAATAATGAAGATAACTTAACCTATTGCCATATTCATTTGGTAAAACACGGCTTTTGGAGAAGATTAAAAGCTGGTTTAAAATACATATTTGGTTATAAATGCAGATATGGTGAATGGGATGAATTTATATTAAAACCTGAACACGCCAACCAGCTTCGTGAATTGTCGGAGTTGCTGTCAAAGCATAGCAGGTAACGGTTTGCATCTTTCCGAATGTGCCGCTTGAAGTAAATAAATTAGTAACAAACAAATTAGATTATCAAATTATGGAAAATATCAACAACAAAGCAGAAACAATATTAAGAGAATATGTTGAATTTAAAGACATAAACCAAAGCGAAACAGTTGAATTACTCCCATTGACCATAGTAGATTGTATGGAGGAATATGCTATTAAAAAAATGATTGATAAAAAAACGAAAACCCCCAATGACGCAAAACCACTTTTAAATGATGGTTTTATTATTGACTTCTTTGAACTTATGTTTTTAGCTGAAAGTGTAATACCAGAACGTCCAATAGCACGTTCAATGTGTTTTGATGATTTTTCTGAACGTCATTATCATAATATGAATGAAAATCAAAGAAAACAATTTTTTGAACACGTACAGAAACAACCTAGTTTCTCATTAGAAAACGAAAAATGTAGGCATTTTTTCGCAAGGTTTAATCCAAAGAATCAATATTTAGTATCTTGTTTTCATAATGGTAAAGCTGATGAAATAAGATGCTACCTTTTCAATGATAAATTCCACACTTCAAAAAATAGAAGTGTAAATCCTGAATATATTAAAACTTATATATCTGAATATAGTGAGTAAGTTTCTGCTAACGGTTTGCGTATAAGAGCCGTTTTTTCAATGGCTTCTTATACGCTGTTAGCACCAGTACGGATTAATTAACTAAAAACTAAATAAGATGACACAAGAATACGCAAAAAGACGAGCTTTAGATTTAATTGATAAAGCAAGAAAAGCAACTACATACCAATATCAGGAATATGCAGGGGCTAATTACTCAACATTTGAACACGATTTAGACACTTTAAAACAAGTTGCTTTGATTACGATAGAACAAATGATTAGCATTTTACCAAAAAATGAATACATGGAAGATTTAGGCAAATCAATTAAAAATCGTGAGCTGGTTTTTTGGGAGTTAATAAAAACTGAATTAGAAGCACTAAAGTAGTATTGGTGCTAACGGCATCGGGCTAAAGTGTCGTTTTAATGCACTTTTAGCCCGTGTTAGGCATCAGTAGCACATAGAAGGAATTATTAACTAAAAATAAATATACAAATGAGAGAAATTAAAACATTACATGATTTAGTTGAATTAGGAATACAGCTAAATAAACAAGATTTACCAAATGGATTTATTTGTACAGTTTGGACTAAAAAAGAAAATAGAGAAAAAATTTACTCTGAAATTTTAGACCAACAAATTGATAGCGAATTTTGGCAAATTGAAAAGAAAAACTTTGGAGCACATAACTTCAAAATATTAGGAATTAATTTTTTAATGTTTTAGTGTGCGGTTGGGTGCTATTGTGCCTAACGGTTTGCAGCTAATGGCATACCTTTTCGGTTGACATTAGGTGTTGTTATAAGCTGACGGTTCAGAATGTTACTATGTAAAATTAATTAAAAAAAAAACAAGGATATGAAAACAGAATATGAAATATTAAAAGAGTGTGGAATATCATTTGGACTTGCAAATAGTAGAGAACAAGTTTTAAAGGCTGTAAAATTAGCACAATCCGAGGGTTTTAATAAAGGATTTGACGACGCTAATTTAGCGAGAGAAGAACAGATTAGAAATTTACAATCTAAATTATTAGAACAAGATAAAATGATAATTAAACTTGAAAATAAATTAGAAACAGCAAAAGAATTTATAAACTACTGTAAATCACAGCCAGACGTTTATGTTCATGCAAATAAATGCTTAACGGAAATTGAGTAACAAAACTGTTTCAAAGTAGCTACCGTTTGCTTATAACGTTATCGAGCCTTGCACAGCGAAGGTGTCGCCCGAGTTGTGCAAGGGTTGGGTTAGTGGTTGATGGCACACAATGTTACTATGAAAAATTAATGTTAAATAAATATAAATTATGGAAAACTCAAAAGGAAATGTAACTATTACATTAGAACACTATGAACAATTAAATAAAATTGCTCAAGGATTAAAAGAAAAGAAAAATATATCAATGTACAGTTACTCACAATACGTTTATTTAATTGATGAAAAAGAAACGTATGATTATTTTTTAATTAAAATTAAAGAGTTAAACGAAAAAGTAAGGTTAGCAGAAGAAAAACTATCAGAGAAAAGTAAACCAAAAAAATGGTTTTAATAATGCTACCATTTACCACTAACGTTTTGCAGCTAATAGACGGGCGGTGGAAACACAGTAGATGTCCGCCTGTTTATTAGGTGCTGTTAGTACCAGTAGCCAAATTAAAATTTAAAAACAAATATATACAATGGAAAAAGAAAAAGTAATAGAATTAATTGCAGGTAGAATAATTGATGAATATAGAAAACACAATATCAGTATAGCTGATTGGAATATGATAGCTGCGGCAAAAATATATTCACAATGGTTTGAGTTTTTAAATGAGCAAATAAAAGAAAAGGATAAAGAGATTGAATCATTAAAAGAAAGAGTAATATTTTGGAATGAAGCTCACAATGATTTAATACATAAAAATCCTATATCAACAACCGAAGCGTAAACATCAAAGGCTATTGGTACTAACGTTTTCAAGCCTTGCACAGCGAAGGTGTCGACGAGTTGTGCAAGGGTTGGGTTATAGGTAGGTTGTAACGAATGTTTAATTAATACACAATATAAAAAACACTATGAAAAAATACACATACAGAGATTTAAAGATTGCTTTTTTATTAGGCTCAATATTATCATCTTTATTACATATTTTAATTGTTGAATTTTTTTTTAAATAAATAAAATGCCGATGTGTGATTAAATTATTCCAATGGCTAATACATAAGTTGTATAAATGTAAGTGCCTGAAACTTACCACATCATGCTACGGGCGGAATAAGTCGGCATTTTATCAAAAAATATAAATAACAATGTTACAACTTACCTATAACGTTTTGCGGCTTGTGGTTCGTTAGCGAAGCAAAGCCTTGTGTGGTCGGGCTAATGACCACAAACCGCTGTTACCTGCTGGGCGGTTTATCAGTAGGAACTTAAATTAAAAAACAAATGCAAACACAAATTTTAATCGGATTATTTATCTGCCATTGGTTAGCAGATTACACACATTTATCAACTGCTTGGATGCTTAATGCAAAGCGATTAGGAAAACCGCTTAATCCAATTTTTACACACGCTTTTATTCACGCTTCACTTATGCTTGTGTTACTTGCTTTAGTATTCGGATTAAGCGGTTTTAAATTGGCTGCATTATTTGGATTTCAGTTGATAACACACTTTCTAATTGATATTTGGAAAGGTAGAATGAATGGTTGGTTTCCTGCACTTCAATCACCCGCTAATAAATGGCATTGGATTGTGTTTGGATTTGACCAATTATTACACGCTTTGGTTATTATCGGAATGTCGTTATATGCAGTATCGTAGCCTTGCAGGTAACGTTATCGGGCTTGGCGAAGGTGGGCTTGTAAGATGCTCAATTTTAGCAGAATGTGTCTGCCCACTTTTGCCAAACCCGTGTTATATGAAGTGCCGACTTATTTACGATAAAGCCCAATTGAAATACTAAACAGAAAAACAAAAAGAAAAAAAGCGATGGCAAAAATAAATTTAGATAAATATTATACTCCGAAAGATATTGCTTGGAGTTGTATAAAAAAGACATTAGACGTTATTGGTAAATATAAAATTACAGATGTTATAGAACCATCTGCTGGCAATGGTGTATTTAGCCAAATGATAGAGAGGTGTGTTGCATACGACATAGAACCTGAGCACGAAAGTATTATTAAACAGGATTTTTTAAAAATTGATTTACCATATAAAAAAGGAAGATTGTTTATTGGAAATCCACCATTTGGAACAAGGAATACATTGAGTGTGAAGTTTTACAAAAAAGCAATAACAATGGGCGATTATATTGCATTTATACTACCTGTAAGCCAATATAATAATAACCAACAAATGTATGAGTTTGATTTAATTCATTCAGAAGTATTGCCAATAATGGAGTATTCTGGACAAAAACTAATGTGTTGTTTTAATATTTATCAAAGACCACAAAATGGTAGTTTTAATAAAAAGCCAAAAGATTACACTTTAAAAGATGTTACTATATTAGAATGGCGTAGAGGTGGTGATTATAAAATACCCGTAAAATATGATTTAGGTATTTGCTCTTGGGGTGCAAGTATAGGAAAAGAGATAAAGCATCAAGGACAATTTGCACTTGAAAATTATATTATTGTAAATAAACCAGAATTAAAGGAAGCTGTTATTAAAAAAATGAATGAGGCAAATTGGTGTGAATTATATCCAAATATTGCAACCCCAAGATTAGGGCAATGGAAAATTTATAAATATTTAAAAGAGCAAATACCAGAACTGAATTAAAAGTGCGGTGGCTTTTTTATTTTTGTTTTTCCTTCACGGAACTTCAATTGGAAACGGTCAGCAAGGCATTTCATATAACTACCTGCTAAGTACTACCCTAATAAAATCAATACTTTCAAAGATACAATGTAACTAAAAATACACATTATGGATACTAATATAAATCTATGTAACATTACGCTTACTTACAATCAAATCGTAAAGCAATTAATAGAAAATAGAAACTCAAGTAAATGTACTCAAGATACGGTGGCAAGTTGGTTAAATGTAAGTAGAAAAAAACTAATAGAATTTGAAAATTTAAAAAGACTAGATTTTGAATTGTTGTGTAAATATTGCGACATTTACGGGATTGATTTAAAATTATATTTTATAATAACATAAATTTATAATTATATTTACAAAATGAAAGAACCTTATAAAACAATAACACCTTACCTAATTATAGGCATTTTAATAGTAATAGCATCATTCTTTATGAAAGGATGTGAACGTAAACCCGATGTTGTTTTAACTCCTACCGATCAACTAGATGAATTGATGGCGGATAAAGAGCAAATAAACGACATGCTACTATCTAATATAAAATCATTAAAGCTGCAAATAGACAGTTTAAAGAGCTTAAAACCTAAAGTAGTAATAAGATATAAGACTGTTTACGATAGCCTATTAGTGATCGACACAATGTGTATTAATAGCCTTGTTACATTACACGATGAACATTCTAAAATTGATAGCGTAAATAATGCTATTATAACTAATCAGGAAAACCACATCATTAATGATAGCCATGTAATTGGTAATTTAACCGATATTGTAGCTATGCAAAGATATAAGCTAACTAATGATAGTTTAGCTATAATTGATATTAATAAAGAGGTTAAAAGAAAGTATAGAAAAGGATTGTTACAAGGCGGTGCCATTGGTTTTGGAATAGGCGCTGCTTTTATTGGAGGGTTAATAATTAAGTAGGAGTGTTACTATCTTTACTCTTTAAATTTTGGTAAGTAGTCATTCCAAATAGAGCGGCTATAAAACTATAATCAATTATAAAAATTTCGCCTAATTGTGTTAAATCTCCTAATGATAGCCATTTTACATGGGCTGCAATAACACATGATACAATTATAAAAGCCGTTAATTTACGACTAGAAAATCCCTTAGTTGTTGTATCAAAAGAATCTATTAATTTTTGTATTATTTGTTTCATTTCGTAATAGTTATAAATATTTTTTCTTTGCGAGATTTAGCCGTTTGGATTTTAGTGTAAAGTAAATTAGTAGCTGCCGTGCTTTCTGTAATTATATTGTTAGCACGTTTGCGGCCGCAAAGTAAACAGCCTAAACTATCTATCTCTGTATTTCCTTTATGTATTCTAATGCCACTATATCCCTTAACATTCAATAGTATAGGCATAAAAACTTTAAACCTTGCACTCATAGTCCAATCAACTTCATAACGCCCATAAGGAATAGCTGTTTTGCCGTATATTTTAGTAGCTACAATTTCAGCTAATGGCATAGTATCGGTTAATCCTCTATCTCGATCTTCAAGAATGAAGCATTCAAATTGACCGTCAATTAATAGTTTTCCAGTTGTTGAAATTTCTGTGAATGTATCTCTTTTTAAATATAATTCCATAATTAATCAAATACGTGTGTTTCTAATCTAGTTACTCTTTTTTCTGTTTCTTCGTGTTTAGTTGCAACCTCCCTAACTGCCACCTTAATATCTGTTAAATCATTTGACATTTTTATAAGTGAGTTAACTGCTAATATTCCTATAAAAGCAAATACGCCTATAAACGTGCCTACTGCCCAAAGTAAAAAAGTTGTTTCGTTTTCTGTTAATGCCATAAAAAATTACAAGTTATAGTCAATAGCTCTAATACAATGATTAGGTCTTGGATCTGTTTTTTCTAAAAAGTTAAACCAAAATTTACCATGATTAGTAAGCGAGTTGGTTAAATAATTTTTTCCAATTACGCCACTAATTGTTTCCTTTCTATTGCCAAATTTATAACCTGCTTTAGTGATTAATAATTTGTTTAATAATGGCGCTAAAATAACGTTCCCTAGTTGGTCTTTAGCTAAAGCAATATCTCTATTATATTTATGAAAATCTTTAGTTGTTAAAGCTCCATATACCCACCCTATACGTCTTAATAACCATAGTGATATTCCTGCAATTATATTTAAAAGTAAGTCTATGTATTTCATAATTTATTTTTTAATTAAATCCATTTTTAAAGCCATTATCAGTTGGATAGCTCACCTCAGTTGGAAACTTATTCAACGGAAATCCGCACATACCACTCTCGCCAAATATAATCCCAGTATTGAAACCAGCATTACCATCTCTGTTAATTATATTCAATCGATTTCTTACTAGCGTTTGAGTGACATTACAATTTCTAACATTAACGTGAAACGCTTTCTTAGGAATCCTATCAGTAAATGTTACCGTGTAATTCGTAGTACTTGCGCTTCTTATAATTGATTTAAACTCGGGACTTCCTGTAAAGAACTCATTCATAGTTAGTGTAGAACCAGCGGTGATTGTGATGTTTTTGAATTTACACTTGTGAGCATTAATCAAAGTCGTTGAAGCTTGAACTATTAATTCTGGTAAGTTTCTGAAAGTTGCTCTATTTTCAACGGTTCTGCTATTTATCGTAAGGCTTCCGCCAGTGTTTAAAACAAACCTACCAAACATTAAAAAATAATTTGCGTTTACAGTGATTGGTATTCTCCAAATTCCTTGACCTTGTAATATATTAGTTGCTGAATCTAAGTAAGTGAATCTATCTCCGGTAGCGATGATTTGAGAAGTACCTAAAATAGTATTAGCATTACCAACACCACTTGTTAACGCCCCACTCTCTATATACACAGGTGAACCGTTAATGGTTGCGGGCTGACCACTAGCACCAAGTGTAGCTGTGCCAGTTATATATAGAGGACTGTTGAGCTGTAGCACAGGAATAGTCGAAATCCCTCCTAATGTTACATTAAAAAGTTTTATGCTACCAACATCAAAAGTAGTAGTTACTGTTCCAATTATCTGAATTGTACTTCCTCCTGTGTTTACAACAGCACCTGACTCAACAGTTAACGTACCTGTATTGTAATTCACCACACCGTTAATCGTGATGTTTGCACCTGTCTTGATTGTTAAATTATTTCTAAAATTACCACTACCACCTCCACTCCAAGTACCAGTTCCATTTAATACAAAATTAGTTGTTCCACTTGTTGCTTGATCGATTGTGAAGTTACCACCAATATTTAGGGTATTACCGTTAAAAACATAAGAACTTCCATTAACATTAAATGTTGATGTGATAGTCCAATTATCTGCAAATGTTATTGTTGGAGAACCTGTCGATAAAAAAGATAATGGAGTTGTCCAAGTCTTACCATTACTTGTCAAGGTTGCAGTTGCATTAACAGCTAATATACCGCTTCCAGCAATTCCCATACCAACGGCTAACGTAACATTACCGTTAACTGTAAGTTGCGATGTCATAGTAATTGTATTTAACCAATTTGTAAAAATAATTTCTGCTATTGTGAAAGGCGTATTAACCGTTAACTGTCCACTAGTTGATGTAAATACAATAGTATCAGCACTTGTTGGTGCAACGCCACCTACATAGGTAGCACCAGCATTTATATTTCCACCGCCATTAGCTACTGTGAAGACTGCCATTGCTCAATTACTGTTTTTATCTCTTCTTCACTTTCCTCGTAAAAGGAAAATGTTTTTATTTCACCGTTTTCAAATTCCACTTCAATATAAGTTGTGAAGTAGAACTCAGAGTAGTTCTGACCCCTACTAGGTTCTTGAACTCTATTTCTTGATAATTCCGTATACATTAGAAATCTCCTCCCGAAACGATTACATCATAAGCACCACTTGTTTGAGTTGCTGAAATACCAGCCCAAAGAAATTCACCTGTGTTTAATACCAAAGGCGGTGAGAATGTCATAAGGAAAGTAGCACCGATAGCCGTAGCACTTGGTGTAACTGCTGTTAAAGCAATCTCTCTCTTTAACCTTGGATTACCACCGATAGCTGAATCACAAATCCAAATACGACCAACGGCTGCTATTGATGCTTGTGTTTGTGTTGCTGCAACGTGGTTAAATTCGATTGTATCAATACGAGTTCCATTCGCTGCGGCAGTTAATAGTAATGCTGCATTTGTAGTTGATGATAAATCTCTTGTTGTGTTTGCTGTTGTTAGTCTTACACGAGCATTTTCTGGTGTAAGCGTGAAGATTGGATTTGGATTTGCTGGCATAATTATGAAAAGTTATAATAGTTAAAAAGTTTTGCTGCTGGAGGACTTGCGGAATCTACATATCTTTTTACAGCATCCTCGCTAGGTGCTTTGTCAGTAACTCCGCTTGTGATTGTTTGAGTAATATTACTTTGAAGTAAAATATTTTCAATAGGATTGCCATCATTTTTCCAAATTGGATTACCTAAACTATTAGCTCCAATAGAACTTTCGGAAGCACTTGCAGTAATATTAGAACTTTGATGTTTTAATCCTAAATGACCAGACCCAGCTGTTCCTTTAACGTGTAAACTTTTTGCGTTTAAACTATAATTGCCTAAATCAGTATCTTGAGTTGCGCCTGTGTAAGGAATAAATGCGTTTTGTAAAAAAGTTTTAATAGCATTAATTGTAGTTTTAACAGTTGATCCGCTTTGAACTATTGGTAGTTCTTCAGTTCCTCCTATTGCACCGCTGCTTGTTAATTCTGATATTTTTTTATCTTCCATTATAAAATAATTTTATCTCCGTTTTCTTGTAACAAATAACCTCCGTTTTCTTGTAACAAATAATTAACGCTAACGCCATCTATTACAATTACTTTAGGTTTTG
>Ga0315905_10005943_pt1 | contig 12404 bp, 22 predicted proteins | sample LakEriMetagenome_5_FD_203522 | JGI IMG/M metagenome (GOLD analysis project Ga0315905, IMG submission 203522) | Freshwater fungal communities from buoy surface, Lake Erie, Ohio, United States - Buoy 4 MA121 | ecosystem: Environmental > Aquatic > Freshwater > Lake | place: USA: Lake Erie, Ohio... | reverse complement strand
AAATAAGTCAAATATAATTTGGTAGTGAAGTGTTTTGCTCTAGAAATTGTCACTTCTTCAACGAGTTCCGGCATGGGAGCCAGATGCATCGTCACAGCTTGTATTTTCATAATGATACTTTCGTAGCTCCCCATGATTTTTTGCTCAGTATCGCGCTATTCCTATCAATCACCAACAAGCAACTTCGGTTTAGCTGATCAAGAATTATATCATGAACTTGATCGTTATAAAAAATATTACGTTTATTTGCGCAGAATGTCAACTGTTATTTTTTCTTCTATTCAGCCACTTTGTTTTGTATTTGATTGTCCAACCAATAATGGCTTTAACAAATCCAATATCATGCCCTGCTTTTTCACTCTCATACCACTTGTGCTTCATCACTTCTTCTTTTTGCGCCAAGTATTCTTTATACAATGATGTGTCTGCAATATTCATACTATATATTACACTAGCTAATAATAATCATAATAATGCTTGCGATTATTAGTATTCCAACCAGCGTAAAACAAAATAAATCCATAACGCGCATGAATTTATCCTTAAATGGGGGTTCCGCTCTCACTCAATAGTTTGGTACGAACGCAACAATATTTAATTAAATAGTCCTCCTTTCTTGTTTCGGTTAAGCTGGCTCGCTACGATTTGAACGTAGAAAAGTTCCTCCAAAGGGAACCGTGATACCGTTTCACCACGAGCCAATATTGTTGTAACTATATATTACATTATTTTAATAATAAAATCATCCTAACGTGCAAAGATCAAAATCAATTAGTACTGGCTTGTCTTTAATTTTACCAACATTATCAGAGAAAAGATCATAGGTACTCCAACCCATTGATGAAACATTTTTTCTTAAAGATGACATTTCTTCATTACTTAATCCACCCTGCATTGCGTGTTGGGTAACATAATAAAAATAGCGCCCTTTGTTTCCCATAAACAATGGTTTGGGACCAAAACCCATTTTATATGCAGCCTCTTGGCGAAAGAAACATCCTTTGCATTTTAGTTGACTGGTGTAGAATTTTACGCCATATCGCCCACTAATTTGGATGTAGTATCGAACAGCTGCGGAGCTTGTTTGTTCATGAAGCCGCAAATTGATTTTATTGATGATTTTTTTAAGTTTAGTAATCATGGCTCGCAAACAAGAAGTACATAACTATTTCCACTAAAAAACTCTTCTACTGTTTTTTTTGCTGTTTTTTCGCTATACTTTCCATCATTCCATTGGCATCCGCGATCATATGCGGTAGCTTGTTCAAGCGATTCATATTCCTCATAAACAAAATCTTCACCACAACATTTGCAGGTTACATTATCTGGATCGCGCTTAAATAATTCTTTAAAAGTCCTAACTGCTTCTCCAAGTGGCTCATCAATATATATGCGACTATAAGGCGTCTTCAAATGACCACCACTATGCATATCCATAAAACGTGTAATAGTTTTCTTCATGTCGCCATTATGGGATTTTTTACAAATTTTGTCAATAGAAAACTTGGTGTTTTTATCGCACTTTGGACCAGAACGAGATTGCGCTCTCGCTGGCATCAGTTAGCAATCTTTCTTGATTATAAAGCTAACATCAGAACACCTAACCATTTATACAAGAGTTTTGGCCCATATAGCCTTGGTTTACCCAGAACCCACACTCTTCTTTTTTGCACCGACTTATGCAGTGCTTATTCACTGTGGAACTCTATTGTTTATGGCCGTCAGGCGTAACAGAGTGGTAGAGTTGCATACCATAAGGCGATACCATTTTTGGCTGGTCATCGCCACACCACCATTTGCAAAATTTTAAAGAACTATTAGTATTTATACACACTCTTTATAAGAATATCAATTATTTTTTAATAATTTTTATTTCAAGAATGCGAAATTTTGTACCCAGTTTGTTTTCTTTAAATCTTTCCACCTCTTCATCTGCGCTTTTTAACGATTTGTAATCTTTAAAATCATGGCTAATCCATTTTTTAAAAAGCTCGCTCCAGTGTTCTATTTGATAGTATGTTTTCATTAAAAAAGTATTTCCAATCCAGTCTCTCCGTAGTCAGGCATTCCGGCATCCATTGAATGATTGCTAATATATGGTTGAGCTACTTTGCCCTTAATATTTAATCGCTCATTAATTGGATAAATTGCAGTAATAACGTGCTTGCCTTTGGTAAATTGCTGATTGCTATATTTGGTGCCTGTGACTTCGCCTTTGACTTGAACTTTATCCAGATGTTCGCATGCTGTCAGTAGAAGGCATAGTAGTATTATTGCTTTCATCGTTTTCGTTTTTTTTAGACCAGTCTATCAAATCATAATTATCTTTGAATTCTTTGGAAAAACAATTTCTTGGATTATCGCCCTTTCCAGCGCCCGTATTTGCAGCTTTTTCGCTCATAAATTTGTTAAATAGAGGCAGTAGGATTTGAACCTACAACCCTCGCCTTATCAAAGCGATGCTCCACCGTTGAGCTATACCTCTGTAGATAATCCATTTTAAGTTATTTTATTCAAATTTCAAAAAGAAATGGGCATGAAGGGAGTCGAACCCCTACTCCTTACGGAACCAGATCCTAAGTCTGGCGCGGCTGCCAGTTACGCCACATGCCCTTTAATCTTTATACTTACACCAAGCATAGACAAGAATCAAACACATTATTATTCCATTTAAATAATTTAGGAACCACCAAATTCCAAAAGTGCCAGTAAAAAGATACACCATTCCAGCAATGTATCCAAAAATAGACATTATGATAAGGCCAAGACTCACATCTTTTGATGAGCGATTCTTGAATATCTTCATGATTTGCGGAACATAGCAAAGCATGAAACATACTGTCATTGTTATTCCGGAAATCTCTCTAATCCATTCTTCCATACAGAAAAAGCCATTTCGTTGTTCCAGTCTGCAAATTCAGCAATTTCATCAATCAATTGCTTCTCCATAAATTCAATAAATGCAATATCGTTATCTAGCTCTTGCTTGGCCATTAGCATGGTATCAGAAAGTTCTTCTTCTGGAATTGTGAGTAACCACAAGATAATTTTTCCATATTGATTTACTTTATTCATTGGCCCCTCCGAAAAGTAGGTCTATATCTTTTTCTGATGCATTTAAAATCCATTTGTTCATTTCGGGAATTCTGTCTAAATAGTTTAGTATATCTAGATTATACTTTTCTGTAAGGAAAGGCAATATTATAAAATAAAAGATCGATGGATCCTCTAGGTCGCCGTCACGAAACCATTCAGGCATGTTCCAATCAAAAATATACCTTGCATCATAACCATTATCGTCCATAAATTCATTGAATGTATTTACAAGATGATTTTTTGGCATTTTTTTTACAATCTTACAAAAGCCACAAGTACAATTTTTTTGTTTATGAGGTTTACTTTTCATTTAATTTTATCTAAAAATATAGCCCAATCTGGATTCAAAGCCTTGATCAATAAATGTGCTGTCATGGGGCGTGGGTTTTTTAGTTTGTATTTTGGGCTATATCCATGCTTAGACACAAATTCATCAATTGTCATATCATTTTTTAAGCGATTAATTTTTGATGAAGTAATGGCAAGATTATCCCAAGAATTTTTACCACCTTTTGATTTTGGATGCAAGTGATCAATTGTTGCTTCGTTATAAGTAAGCTTTTCTCCAGTCCAAAAATCAACACCATCGTAACGCTCGTAAAGATTCTTTTTTGTAGGTCTAAAAGTTTTAATTGGTAATTTGTTGTAGTTGCTGCCAACAATGGCTACTGTTGGGACGCGAATTTCTAAATTAACAGTATGTATTGAAAATTCATCATATTCTCTTGGAGGTAACGTCACCCACTCATCCCATCCAAGTGGGATAATTTCGCTTGGACTGGCATAATCTGGCTCCCCATCGTCATCTTGTAAATACTCTATCTTAATGGCTTTTTTAGGGCAATTAGCCGAATTCATATCCTCTAATACCTTTTTGACTGGAAGCGTGCAAATAGGCAGCCAAGAAGCATTAAGCATTAAAACTTTATGATTTAGAATATTAATCATTTAAAAATAAAGATTAGAATTTTTTGGGTTAAAAGTAAAGATTATTTAATAATAAAAATGTAATGAATGGTGAAGTTTATGGACAAACAAGATTTGCCATTATTGGCGACAACAGAACACAAAGATGATATGGGTCGCCGCTCATATGATGAGAATGGTAATGGTAATGGCTGGTCACGGTATCAAATAATGGTATTGCAGCAATTGACAGACCATACAAAGCTTCTTCAAGCATTAATGTCAGAAATTAATACAATAAAGCAGCAAATTGCAATCACAGATATTGTATCAAAAAATTGGAGAGATCAAGCTGACAGATCAATACAGGAATTAAAAGATGATGTTGAATTTATTCTTGAGGACGAGGGTGGAATAAATCAACGCCTTAGAAATGTAGAAGAAAATGTAAAAGTAGAAGAAAAGTCTACGCTAAAAGTAAAAGCATTTTGGGGAGTTTTGGGTGGAGCAGTTGTGGTAATTGTAGATTTGGTAATAAGAGTTGTAAGCTTGATTGGCAGCAAGTTACAAGTTATAATGCAAAATCCACCGCAGTAAAGTTGCGCTAACTAGTGTAACTTTAATTATGGTAGTAAAAACATTTTTTATTTGCCTTAGTGCAATTTTAGTTCTTGGGCTATTACCTCACTATTCTACAAAGCCACCAGAAGAAGATTTTGTACTCAATAATGGGTGTTTGATCTATGCCATTCAATATCAGCACGCAATAAAAGCCAAAAACATACTGAATGAATCAGATGTGTGGGCAAAAATAATACTGTTTAAAGTATTGGGTGCTGAGTCGGGCCATGCTGTTACAGTGTATGTTTACAAGAATTCAACTTATGTGTACGACCCTGGGTTTACCAGTTATCAACTAGCACAATTTCCAGTATACAACCCATACAAAATCGCCAAAATGATGAACCCACTAAGTGAGATTGCTTGGGCTGAATATGCCGAAAATGTTCTGTTATATAATCCTTGATTGAATTATCTAGTTTCACGCCACTGTAAACTAGCAAAAGTATTACTTGCAGCCGCCCCTATTCCACTACCCACAATAACAAAGACGTTACTATTTGTACTGTCAATATTTTGACTAATATATCCTCTTTTTGCGCTTGATAAAGTTGCTATTTGGGATTGTGCGCTAAATTTACCAGCCCCCTGACCGCCAGCAATGCAATACCCTGCGTCTACTAGCATTCCACTTGTAAAATTAACGCTTGTTGCACTAATATTATATTGAACAACACTTTCATCATTTGCGCTCACCCAGGAGCCGCCAACGATCTGCCCTGTGCTTGGAAGTCTCCAAAGCTCATAAGTTATGGCATCATCTTCAGTAAATATATTTGCCATATTCGGTCTAACAACACTACGGTTTGGTTTTCCATAATATCCAGTTTTTAGTGCTATCGCAACTAATGGAAGTTGACTAGTTGTTGGCACAGATCTTGACACCGTACTTCTTGCGGAAAAATCTACACCAGCTTCACTGTAACCGCCCTCACTAATAACCGTTGCACAAATTTGATCCATCGTATCTGTGCCAACTGCGCCGCTATAATTTCTAATCTCACATCGGACTGGAAGGTTTGGATTACTCCAATAAACGGTTGGTTTGTTATTGCTATTATAAAATTCATGAGCAATAACAGCTCTGCCATCATGAACAAACCCAGCGCGTACTCTTCCAACCCCAAGCCATTGAAAATCTGCTGTAAATAACTGAGTTTTAGTAGGGTCTAAATTAAAACTCGATGCACCACTTCCATTGCATTTATCAGCATTCCAATTGTTTTGGCTTATTCTTTCTTCTGATACAAATCCCGAAACATCACTTCTTAAAACATATGATAAAGTCCCATCGCCACTTTGTTCAAAAAATATTCCGTTACGGTCATCAAAAAGACCAATTCTTTTATTTGTTCCGTTTCTGTATCCTGTAAAATTAAAACTTTGAAAAGTTAATTGACTTTTGCCTGGCATGTAGTGATGATACATGCGGCTTTGGTGGATGGTAAAATCATTTGCGCCAGTCCCAACTTGCAATACTGCTTTTGCTTGGTTAATATTGAATGATATAGAAGCATTCGCCCCGCTAGTTTTAGTTAATAGTTCCGTCTCTTCTCCATAAACATGGGAATAATCGGCAAGGGTAAATGGGCTAGACATTCTTTGCCTGCCAAAAGCGTCAGCTGCGCCGCCTTCAAATAAATTATTAACATTCAAGCTGCCATCTACTACGGAAACTTGTACTGGGCTGTCTTGATATTCTTTTTCTATTCTATGGATTGCCATGATTAATAATATTAATTACACGCAATCAAATTAAACTATTTAAAATAAATAACCCCTCTGCATTTCTACAGAGGGATTTATGTATTTTTTATTAAAATAGGCCAGTGTAGCTTATATGCCTATTGTATGCCATCGTCATGGCGATATGTTGTCTATAAGATTTTTTATAACAATGCCACAGACGCTTGGAATAATGCTTGGCCCAACGAAATAATCCGAAAAAAATCTGAGCGATTTCTTTCAAATCTTCCCGCTGTATTGTTCCTGAATAACCAATGTTTTGCAAATGATTCATTAAGATTAGCACCTCCTTTCATGCCTTATATTACAGCAATTTGGGTGCCAATCAAGTTACAATATCGTCAGATTTATAAATAAGCTGCCTGGAAATGCATCCAATCGAAATTTCTTTCTTTACCAAGACTTGTCCAGCCCTCTGCCTCTACAATTTTCCAAAAATCAACATATTCAGCTTTGCTAAAAGTAGCCTTTGGCTTATTCCATTTTAATTGATTATTGTCTGGGTCGAGATCAACCGCTGCGCCCCAGCTATGTATAGACCATGCACTTCCTCCGCGCATTTTTCTGACATTAACGCATCCACCAAATAGGTCTAATTTTAATTTAGAGATGTCTTTTTCGCCATAAGTCTTTAACGTATTTTCAAAAATTGTATACAGTGATTTAGCGCATTTTTGGTTGCATGAAATTTTTGTTAAAGTAGTGGATGGTGCCCAGGCTAATTTTAATTTATATGGAACTTCTAACTGTGTAACGTTTTCACCTACTGGACCATAAAAATCAACCATTGATCTGTAATCTTGTTTTGGCCATTTTTGAGATAATGGGGTATTATTAGATACTGTTGTAACAAATTTCCAAGTTTTTGGGCCTACAACGCCATCAGGCTTTAAACCATTTTTAATTTGAAATTTAAGAGTTTCTCTTTCGGTGGTTGGGCCAAATGCACCATCAACGGTTGGAATTTTATAACCAGCACTTTGTAAGAACAGCTGCCACTGCTTAACCTCTTCACTGACATCACCTTTTTGTAAAGTTTTCATATTAATTTTCGTAACTCATCGCCCAATCAATTGGAGCATATGAAGGATCATCTTTAAATTTTTCTGCATATATAATAGTTTGCTCTTCTATTATTTTTTCTTCGCGCTGCTCTGATGTTAATACAGAGTCTAAGTTTACACTTGATGAGCTTCCATATTTTAAATCTACAGCGGCTTGAACGCCAATATAACTAGCCACAATAATTGCTATAATTTCAATGGTTTTTGTGAATATGGTAACATATCCAGCAATTAATTCATTTCGGCTTGGTAATAAAAATAAAACACAGACTGATAATAAATAGAATCCAAGAAGTCCAATGAATGAAGAAAATGCTAAAAAGAATTTTTTAGATTTGAAGTGGTTTTCTTTACGCAATGAACTTTGTAATTCTATTGGCGTGCCAGGCGGCACTCTATTTGAGCTTAAAAATGCCGCAGCATTGTTTGCTATATTTTTAATGTTGCCCCACATATTATAAAAATACCCAAACAAGTGTTGCGAATAATCCAGCGCCACCAATTGGAACTAGCAAGCTGTATGGTGGAGGAACAAAGCTCATAATTTGCAAGCCTAAAAGTACGCCGACTGCGCCAGCAATAATTGCAGCAATCCATTTAAGACGATGGTAACGCTTGATTGCATTAGTATATTTTTCAAGCCATTTTTGCGCTTCGGCTTGCTGAACAACGCCCCACTCTTTTAATGCGTCAATATCTTTTTTAAGTTTATCAATTTGTAAAAAGCTGTCTTTTAAATTACCGTTTGCTTTACTTAAATTATCTTTAAGCTTTGCATTTTCTGACTTGGCAACTCTTAATTCCGATTGCAATTCTTTAACAATTTGTTTTGCATCTTGAACTGGGGTTTTAGACTTTTGCACAACTGCGACTGGTGTGGGCTGTGCTTTTGGTTTTGGCTTGAACCAATTAAATTGGCTATAACCAGTGCTTGTTAGAATTAATAATAAAACTATTGGTACTAATTTTTTCATTTGATTGGTTCCTTTACTATTTTGGAGCTGGATTGTTCTTCGATTTGCTCAAGAAGCTTTTCAAGCCGCTCGGCCAATGTTAGTGCTGTTTCTACCTTGTCACCAACAATTGTGTTGGATTCTCCAGCTTTGGCAAGATCTTCTTGTGTTTTTTCCAAGGATTGTATAACTTCGCCTGTATTAGCAATTGGCGGAGCTGCCTTTTTATGTTCTGGATTCAAGCACACACATCCAGTTAAAAATGGAATAATAATTAATAGTAAATGCCTCATAGTATACTTTACACCATAAATATAGGGCTGGAATATTAATTAATTTAATTATTTAATAAATTCCGCTTGAAAAACGGTTTCAGTACCACCTCTTACATAATGCGCTTGCTGGGCTACTTGCTGAACATTATTTGTAAAAGCCCTTGTTCGGTACGAGCCTTTACTATCGTAAGTCCAGAGTTGATTTTTACCAACTGGATACAGATAAGCAACCATTGCGTGACCGTGATATTTATGGTCGTCTTTTCCTATCCATGCGTATCTGAATACTTCAGACCACACGCCATACTTATGCAAACTTTGTTTGAATACTATTGCCGTTGGAAGACAAGCGTTAATTTCACGCTCCATCCAAAACTCTGGATTAGTTGGGGTTGTTTCGCAAGCAATCAAAAATAGTGTTAAAATTAGTAATAAATATTTCATACTATAATTTTACACTAAAAATAAATAGTAATTTATTATGACTCGGCGCCATTACCATCATTATAAAGTGCTTGGATTTCTTCTTCTGTTAACGCTCTACTCCATATACCAACAGCATCTATTTTGCCATTTGTTGCAAATACACTTCCATATGTGCTAAGTGCGCCAATTTCGATAAATGGTACAAGTCCGTAAGTTACCTGTGCAGGAGCGTTATATAATTGCACTGCATTTTTATATATTTTTATATTACCACTTATGTCCCGAGACACAACCATATGATTCCAAGAATTTGTCGTAAAAAAGCCTGCAATTGAGGCATCTGCGGCAGCACTATTATTTACAGCCAAATCTCCATTTACAAACCCGTGAATATTAAAAGTTCCAGTATTATAGCAACCAATTAATGTAAAATAGTTTTTAAGTGTTGTAATATTATACCACAAAGAAAATGTATATGGGGAATCAGAATAAAATGAACTAGAAAAAGAACCTAAACTAAGATAGTTGTCTGACCCATTAAATTCAGCACAGTTTCCAATTTTACCAGCTACAAATTGTACACTGTTGTTATTAGTTAATGAATTACCATTTCCAGAACTATCTGTCAAACCCTCTAATCTCCAAAATGCCAATAAATTTGCCATTGGAAATATTGGCTTACTAATATTTATTTTGCCGATATTAAATAGTGGTCCTGGGGGTGTAAAATTTGAAGTATATCGGGCAACGCCTTTGGTGATTCTTAGGTCATCAATGTAGCCGTAAAATACTTGATAAGCAAATTGTACAGTTGAACCTGCTATTGTTATTCTTGTATTGCCATTTGGCATTGCATTGGTATCAGTTCTAAATCCTCGTTCTGTACCATCAACGTATAAACTCACTCTTAAGCCATTTTTAACTAGCGCTATATGTGACCAAGTATTTAAAGTTATAGCATTATTTGCAATTATATCTCCAGAAGATGTTCCGTAATTATTCCAAACTAAATTACCATTAGCATTATTTGGATCAACCAAAAGTCCCCATGATGATGAACTATTTTGAAAACTTATTACTCTTGGAGCATCTGCCTGCCCTTGAAAACTATTCATATTAACCCACATTTCTACTGTGTAGTTAGATCCATCTCCTAAATTAAATTGAGAATTTTCATCTATTACCAAGTAGTCACTACCATCAAAAAGAGCAGAGCTTCCTCCAAATTTACTTTGTGCGCTGCTAATTTGTACGTTACCATTGGCTGTTACTGTAAAATTATTACTTGAAAAATCCGCAAAAGAAGCGTTCATTGGAAGAAGCAGGGACACGTTATTAAAAAATGGATCAACGGCACCACGTTGAATATTTAATTTTCCACTTACAGCGTCTTTTCTAATCGATATTCTGGCCATATCTTACCAAGTGGTTAGAGCTACTCTTCTCCAAGAATTCGTGTTTGTACAAACGTATAAATGTCCAGTAGTCCAGACAAAAGAACCCTTGATTCCAGATGCGCCAGTTGTTGCTGGAATTCCAGTTGGACTGCTTAAAACTAGATTGCCACTACTTATGGTAAGGTCTAACCCAGAAAGGTTCATTTCATTAGCAGATATTTGCATATCGCTAAAAATACCAGTACTGTTTGCTTGAATATTATTTACTTGAATATTGCTAGTAAATAAAGTTGAAGCAGTAAACGTTTTACTTCCACTTATGGTTTGTGCGCCACTTGTTTGTACAATTGTATTTGGAACTTGGCCAGCTTCACCAATTAATAGGACTCCAGTACCATTAACAGATGGCCTATTATACAAATCTAAATTGCCACGAACTCCACTACCATTGATTTCCGCATTTGAAACCGATAGGACTTCTGTTCTTGTATAAGAAAATCCTCTATATCCTGAGTTATTACCACCACCTGCTTGCCATGCGCTAAATAAAAATTTGTGATATTTACTAGTGCTTGTATCGCGCATTATTAGCTGCGTGCCAATAATTAAATTGCCAAAATTAGCACCAGCTCCAATTTGATTTAAATTAATGTAGCTTCTACTGCTTAAATTCGAAAGATCTGCCCATCCATCCGTATTCCATTCTGTGTTTGTTGGGTTGCCTACGCCTTGTGCGTCATATAGGGGGTTATATAAAACATTATTACTTCCACGAGTTAATTGAACGCCAGTACTTACCGTATCTATTGTTTGCGTTACAGCGTCAACGGCTTGAGTTACTGTTACAGTTGCACCTGTTTCAATTATTTGACCAAAATTTAAACTACTTCCGCTTAAATTTAATTGTGTTTTATAAAAAGTTTTAGCGCCACTAATCGTTTGGTTACCAGTAGTATAAACAATCGTCGTTGGTAAACTCGCGGCTTCACCGCTTAATAGAACGCCCGTTCCGTTTACAGTCGGGCGTGATGCGAAAGTTTTTACTCCACTAATGTTTTGACTGCCAGTTGTATAAACTACATTTTCATTGGTAATGAATCCGCTAGGATTACTACGCAGATAATAATTTAATAAATCTCCGGATACTACAAGTCCGCCACTAATTCCAAGATCTGCTTGTGTTATTGTGACAAATCCAATTTTACCATTAACGGCCTGAACTGGCGCATAATCTTGCTGCACCTCGATATATACCGCTTCTCCGGTAATGGGCTGAACTGTAACTAAAACTTCTTTTGCCATGACTTTATTATTACATTACACCTCTAGTGCAATATATTTTTAATTAATTAATCGATTAAAATAATTAATTAAATATACCATTTTTCCCACTCGCAAAGCAATCTTCTATGGTATCAAGCCCACTGCCTGCGCTATTAAAGCCTGTTATAAAAATAAATATATTATCAATTGGATCTGAATTATTAATTTCATTAATTCCAGAAATAAAAATATCTGTGCTATCTGCAAGTATGCACATTTGATTATTCTTGTATTTTTTTTATAATTTCCTCTACATCTTCTGTTTCTTTTATACAAGATTCATATAATGCTATATCGCCATTTGTAAATGCAGCATTTTTTTTATCATTTAAATTGCGCAATTTATTCTCTAAAAGGGTTTTTAATTCCTGAATATTCATCTTAAGTATAAATTAATGTTCTCATTGATTGACTTGTGTTTGGAAGCATAAAATATAAAAATATCAAATCATCACTTATTTTATACATTGGGAATGTTTTTATTCTTGGGAAGTTGTTATTGTTTGATGTGAATGGAAAAAACGCGCATGTTTCTACTTTAAAATTATTTAAATCTATATAACCACACTGCTGACTGTTTCCTCCATATGTAAAATA
>Ga0315905_10005942_pt1 | contig 12404 bp, 6 predicted proteins | sample LakEriMetagenome_5_FD_203522 | JGI IMG/M metagenome (GOLD analysis project Ga0315905, IMG submission 203522) | Freshwater fungal communities from buoy surface, Lake Erie, Ohio, United States - Buoy 4 MA121 | ecosystem: Environmental > Aquatic > Freshwater > Lake | place: USA: Lake Erie, Ohio... | reverse complement strand
GCTCACGCTGAGCGGGACCACGAGCAATCTGGCCATCCAGCAGTGGAACTCGTTCACCAGCCTGCCGGAGTACCTGCTCGGGTACGGCTCACGCACGGCGGATGGGTACGGGGTTGTGGTTCCATGGGATCCGACCCAACCAAAGCCATCTGGCTTGATGGCACAGCAGCCCGGGAAGTTTGAGGAACCACGAACGGGTATCCGGCATCCGGGGCGTGACGGCGTTTGGGGGGCCGTGGTCACCCCGCGGAATGGACAGAGTGCGGGCTCCTTTGGAGCGCGGAACGTCCAAGGTGTGAGTCAACCGGACGGAACCAGCGCCGTGTTCCGCGGTAAGGCGCTCGGTCCGTACCTCGAGCTGAAGGATTCGGTGCTGCTCGGCGGCATCACGGACTACAACGCGACCACCGGTGAACCGACCATCGTGCGTGCGACGGAGGACCCGAACTTCGACGCGCTGCCCAAGTGCATCGTCGACTACTGGGGGCGGCCGATCCGCTATTTCCGCCGGCCGTACACGGTGCCGGATTGCGCGTCGGTCGCCACGGGGTTCACCTGCGGCGACTTCTTCGCGCTGCGGCCGCAGAGCTTCGAGCAGGGGACCGATGTCGACGGGATCGCCGATGGTGGCGGCGACACGAGCACCAGCCGATCGCTGCAATCGGCGGAGTTTGCGCTGCTCTCCTACGGCCCGGACAAGTCGTGGGACCCCAACGTGCGCGTGGATGCCCAGGGCTACAACAAGGACAACATCGTGGAGGCCGGACCATGAGCAGCATCCGCAGGGCGTTCAGCCTGCTCGAGATCGTCGTCGTGCTCGGCGTGATCCTGCTGCTGGCGGCACTGGTGCTGGCGGTGTCCGGCTCGGTGCTGGCCGCCAGCGAGCGTCGCGAGACGGAGAACGTCATGCGTCTTCTGGAGCAGGCCACGCTCGAGTGGGAGCAGGCGTTGGGGCGACCGATCAACTACGGCCCGAAGGTCGAGCCGATTCTGTCGCCGCCCGCGCAACCCGAGCCGGCGGCGCGTGATGTGTACGAAGAGAACTTCGGTGGCTCCTGGATGTCGTGTGTGCTCATGCAGCGCTTCGGCGAGAACGAGCGCACGCGCGACATCGTGTCGAAGATCCCCGAGACGTACTCGCGGCGGTGGAGGACGGGTGACCCGGCGCTGCCTGGGGTGTGGGGCAACATCTCCGCCGTCGCGACCAATCCCAACCGCATGCCCAACGGCAACGGCAATGTGCCGCTGGTGCTCGATGCCTGGGGCTTCCGCATCGGCGTCTGCTTCCCCGGCCGGCCGTGGCGCAACGGCACCGGATTGTCGACGACGACTCCGACGCAGTTCTACTCCGGTGGCCTGTACTTGCGCGGCGTGAACTCGCCCGCGTCCGGTGCGCCGGATGCGGATGGCACGGAGCAGACGCCCGACGAGCGGATCTTCGGTTCCTGCCGCGATCGTCGGATCCGTTTCGTGAGTGCGGGGCCAGATGGTGCGTTCGGCGATGTCTACGGCGCCGAGGGCTCCGCAGCCAAGAAGCAGACGCAGGACAACATCGTGAGCTACGAATGACCCATCGCACCCGCCCATCCCTGCGCGCCTTCACGCTGGCCGAGCTGCTGGTCGTGATCGGGATCATCGCCGTGCTGGCGGTGCTCACGAGCGTGAGCGTGCAGCGCATCGCCAAGGATGCGCGGCTTGCCTCGGCGACCAATGCCGTCATCGCGCAGCTGGGGACCGCCCGCGCGATCGCGATCCGCGACAACGTGCCGGTCATCGTGACGTTCCGTCCGGTGCTGGCTGAACCACCGATCTTCGGTCCATCCGGCAACGTGATCTCGCCCGGCAACCCGCAGAAGGGGCAGGTCACGGAAGTCGTGATCGGCAAGGCCACGGGTCGGCTGGTCGTGCTCGACACGCAGACGTTTGAGACCTTCGGTGAGCAGTACCTGCCCGCAGCGGGCGTTCCCGCGCGTCGGCTTGCCCGGGGCATCAAGGTCGCGGCACCGGGTGACTACGCAAGTGGTTCCGTTCCGAAGTGGTACGTCATGCCCCAATACGACAACGAGGAGGTTGGCCGGGGGTTCTGCGTCTGCTTCGGTCCGGATGGTTCGTTGCGCACGCGCAATCCGCGCATTCCGGGGGATGTCCAGGCGGCATTCGGTGGGCCGAACGACAACCCCGGTCAGGTCCCGATTACGCTGCTGGCTCCTTGGCTCGACGTCAACGGCAGCGGAACAGCCAGCACGATCGCCGAGATGGGGCCGGGTGGAATGACCTTCCCGGGGACCTGGGCCACGTATCGCAGCCCCGATGAGGAACCGGTCCTCGGATACGCGACACTCTTGGCGGTCTACGACTACGAGGATGCGGCCGAGCGTGGTGATCCGACCGAGTGGCAGTCCACGGCAGGCGCGGCGTCGGAACCCACCGCGTTCCGCCTCTTCTTCGATGCGTACGTCCCGCAGTTCGGTGACTTCATCGGCTTCAACCGCTGGACGGGCGTGGCCCGGGTGGTGGACCAATGACGCGCCGCGCCTTCACGCTGGTCGAGGTGCTGCTCGCGGTGTTCATCCTGGGCATCGGGATCATCAGCGTGAGCGCGCTGTTTCCGGCCGGCATCGTGCAGCAGCGCGCGTCCAACGATGATGCGCTCGGTCCGGTGGTCGCGCAGCACGCGATGGGTGTGATCCGGAGCAAGGTCTCGCAGGATGACTTCGGCACCTTCGAGGAGTACGGGCTCTATGACCTCGGCGGCACGGCGCCCACCACGATCCCGGGTGACTGGCTCTGGAAGCGACCCACGATGTACTTCCAGCCGCAGCTCACGGGTGTGGGCTGGACCGATGGCAACGTCGAGGATGACACCGGCACGATCGATGTCTTCGGCACGCTGCTCCTGAATGCCGAACTCGGTGCGGGGTCGTCCAACAACCTGAACCTTTCGCGCGTGGGCAGCGAGTTCAGCACCGATGGCCTCGGCGATGCCGCCAACCGCATCTACGGCATTCCCGTCAATCGCCGAAGGTGGGACCCGGACCTGAACACCAGCACGCCGCTGGGCATCTTCGCTGACTTCGATGGTGATTCGATCGAAGACAGTGGCGAGGTTCTGGCGCGGCAGCCCGCGGCCATCATCACGCAGCAGGAACGCTGGTGGCCCGCCATGCCGCCGGCCCGACTGCTTTCGGGTACGGATCCTGCCGGCGAGGCCAACGCGCAGGCCCGGCGCAGGCCCCAGTTCGTCTGGGACTGCATGTTCCGACGTTTCGAGGGTCGCATCCTGGTGGCTGTGTTCGTCTACCGTGTCGGAACCGCTGGCGTGGAGGCGGGCCCGTACCGCGTGGCCCAGGCACCGACGACCGGTGGCTTGGCGAGCTTCCCGACCATGCCTCGGCTGGGGGCCTTCGTGACCAACCCGCCCCTTGGTTCGATCGTCCTCTCGGGTGCGTCGACGCCCCGTGCTGGAGGCGTGGATGGCACCGTCGGAACGCGCGCTGACAACGCCGCGATCCCCGGCACGAACCCCGGCACGCCGGCCTCGGGGTTCAACGTCACCAACGACCTGTACGCATGGCAGGCACCCAACCAACTCTGGCTGGATCAGTGGAACGACATTCATCGCGTGGTGGGCGGCCGACGCACGAGCGCCGATGGTCCAGTGACCCTGGCCCGTCCGATCAGCGCCAAGACGCCCAGTGCGGTGTACTTCGGCGTCGGCCAGGATGGACTGCCGCGCCCTGATCCCGGCACCCTGCCGGTGATCTGGTTCCTGCCGACCGAGGATGCCAATGGCACGTCGATCACCCCCGTGTACGTCACGGTGATGGAGCTCTGATGCCGAACCGCCGCAATCACCCCAAGGCCTTCACCCTGACCGAGCTGCTGCTTGCGGTGCTGGTGCTGCTGGTGGTCATTGCGGCAACGGCCCGCATCTTCGGCACGGCGCAGCGCGTCTCGAGCGTTGGCGAGGCCAACGCATCGATCCTCCAGGATGCCGGTGCGATCGAACGACGCCTCCGCGATGACCTGAAGCGGATCTCGGACCATGGATACATGGCGATCCGGAACTTCGCCGTCCGCAACGACATCAATGACAACGCGGGCACCCCGCAACGCGAGCTCCTGAACCCGGACCTGCCGGCCGACGCGATCCTGCGGCTTGACCAGTTGGTGTTCTTCGCGGAGGGTTCGCAGGACACGGTCGACTTCGTCGGAACGGTGAATCTCAATGGAGGATCCATCCCATCTTCGACGCTGAGCCGCATCACCTATGGCCACGGGGTGCAGGTGCGCAACATCGCGGCACAAGCCGACCCCTCCTCTCTGTTTTACGATCCTGATTATAGCATCGAGGACGAGGGTTCGTCGCTTACTCCGTGGTATGCGGATCGAAATGCGCCATCTCTTGTACTCTTGCGTAATCCGGCTGGCACCGCTCTTCCGAACAAGGTCGACGGAACCCAACCCGGCGCACGCGACTGGATCCTGTCCAGGCGCTCGATGCTGCTGGCGGATGATGGCGGCGACACGGCGTTCCACGCGATCCCACCCAACACGCCGCAGCTCGATGCCAACAGTACGCCGACGCTGTTCAAGGAGGCGACGGGGTTCTTCACGGCAGCCGCCGCCCTGCAGCCCGCGACGCCGGTTCTGTCCGGTCGATTCGACGTGACGGCGATGCAGATCAATGACATGGAGCGCGTGCTCGGTCGCTTCGACGGCACGGGAGGCACGCTCGATCCGCCGTTCTACGCGCCGTGGATCGTGGTGCCCGGCGTGACCGACATCCCGGGCAGCGTGCAGGGGGGCGCGCTCTTCGGCGCCGTGCGCCAGCGCGTCATCAACGGCACCTTTGGCATCGGTGTGTCGGCGAACCAGGCGGGATCCAGCGTGCAGATCGGCCTGAACAGTTGGCCGCGTGTGGAGCGGGAACCGCCGAGCCTAGGGCGTTCCGACGTGAACTATGCAGTAGAGAAGTCCGACCAGATGCTGACCAGCGGCATGATCGGCGGACACTGCAGCAGCTTCATCGTCGAGTGGTGCTGGAAGGACGGCGTAGGTCGGGTCATGGAGGACGACCGGCGCGTGAAGCTCGCGCTCGATCCGATCAGCGGCAACGGCACGGTGCCCATGCTCGGCTTCCTTGCGCCCACGAATGGCGTCGCACCCTGGATCGGCCTGCCTGATGAAGTCACGGCCCTCGGACTGTCGGTGCCGTTCGCGCAGCGACGCGGTGCCCGCACGCTCGAACAGGTGGGTGGCGTGAGCGCGCCCATCTTCGCACCCTCGATCGAGGGACCGGCCGGGGCGCAGGTCCTTCCGGTTGTCGGTGGTGGCATCCCGGCGGCGCGTGTCTGGTGTTACACGAGCGTGTTCGGCTTCAACGGCACGGAGCCGACCTTCCGCGTGCGATCCAACCAGAACCCGGTCACGGGCGCGGTGGCGGCCGGTCAGCCGACGGAGTGGATCGTGCCCCGGCTCGACTACACGCCGCGACCGAGCGCGTTGCGCATCACGATGACGCTGCACGATCCGGACCGTCGCATCGACGGGGGCCGCGAGTTCACCTTCGTCATCGACTTGCCTGAAAGGTCCAAGCCATGAGCCGAACCTTCCACCATCGGGGCCCTCGAACAGCACCGTACGCCGGGCGCGGTGGGCGTCGCGGCAACGTCATGATCATGGTCACGGCACTGCTCGTGCTGCTGGTCATCATCGCTTCGGCGTTCCTCACGCGCACGCAGGCCGGCCGTCAGATCGCCTCGGCCCAGCAGTCGGCTGCGGCGCGGCAGCAGCGCGTGGACTCGATCACGCAGGCGGTCGTGGACGAGGTGGCGCAGTCGCTCTTCCCGCGCCTCATCGACGCCGCCGACCCCGCCTTCAACGGCTTCGTACCCGACCCGACCCAGTACGGGTATCCGCTGGTGGCGAGCACGTCGTATCCCCGGCTCGAGCCCCTTCGCGGCGCCGTGCGCTACGGGGTCGACCCGTGGAACTCCTTCGTCAACGCCGACCTGAGCCCTGATGCGACCGGCAGCGACCCGATCGTCGACGGCTACAACTTCGCACCGTTCCACGTGTACCCGTGGACGAACTGGCCCGACCTCTTCGCGAACAACGCCGTGGTCGCGTCGACGCACCCACTTCGGGAGTACGAGGGCAACCCGTGGGGCAACCCGGGCTACGGCGACACGCGGTGGCTGCGCTCGACCGAGCCGATGCGCGCCTACGACAACAACGGCCTGCCCTTCTTCACGCACTGGTCGCACCTGTCGAATCCGGCAACCGCGAACAACGGGTGGACGCTGATTCCCGACATCGCCGACTGCGACGCCGGTGCAGCGTGGTTCAACACCCAGAACGCCACGCACGAGCAGGAGCGCAACGGCCTGTTCATCCCGTGGGAACAGTGGCTGCCGGGCGTGCGACCGCCGGACCAGTTCCTGGACACGGGAACGACCACCGGCATCGGTGACTCGCAGAACACGCTGGCGCTGGCGCAGGAGTTCCGGACGCTCGCGGACAACTGGTTCTACGGTGGTGGCGCCAGCGCGTCCGGGTACATCAACGCGGTGGGCGGCTTGAACTCGAGCCCCATGCCGAACTTCCTGCGCCTGGCGCATTTCGGGCCGAAGCGTGAGGAGTTGGAGCCGGACACGGCACGGAACCTGGTCAGCCGACGGCTGTGTGACACCGATGGTGATGGATTCACCGACAGCTACTGGTTCATGCCGCCGACCAGCGCTGATCGGGCGGTGCGCTACGTCGTCGGGGTGAGCGTGGTGGACAACAGCGCCATGGTCAACGTCAACACGGCGACGGTGTTTGACCGGACGCAAACGGCCGGACTCGTCCCGGGCGATGTTTCGCTGATGGTGCGACGCGATGGTTCGTTGGGTGGGACTGCGGATTCCGATGCGTTCAACCCGCTGCGTGCGGGGCTCTTCGGCCAGTACGCTCGGCTGAACGGCGATGGCTCGGTCAACCTGTACCCGCCGCTGAGCGTGGACCTGTGGCGCGACCAGTTCGGCGTGTCGGTCGATACCAGTGGGGCTGCACCAGCGCTCGTCGTCCACGGTTCGCCGACCGACACGCGCTTCATCCGTGAGTTGGGACTGGTGCGGACCTTGGGCAACCCGAACACGCTCGCGCCGATCGCGGGCATCGATTCGTTGCTGCTCAGCCCCTTGGACAGGCTGCACCACTTCAAGGCGCTGCTGAACGACGGCCGTTTGGACAGCTTCTTCGAGGGCAGCAACCCGGTGCTGGCCGGCCAGCGCGCCGCGTCGCGCATCGACTTCTTCGGCATGGCCGACGAGATCGAGTTGCGGCGTTTCGCGGGACACAACGATCCCGTGCTCAGCCGACTCGAGCGTTCACTGGATCCTGCGCTGCCGCTCGGCGCGGAGACCGGCCCGCGCCGCGACCTGCTGCGCGCGAGCCCGGCCCGGAGCGAGAGTTTCGAGGGCTTCGAGCTCGCGGTGGGTACGGTCAGCCCACCGAGCATCGGCAAGCTCACGTCGCTGCAGTTGCTGCACGACACGCGTCGGCACTTGACGACCTACAACGGCGCGCGCAACGGACAGTTGCCGCCGTGGCTCTGGAGTTTCCCCCCCAACTCCAACGCCGCAGCCAGCTCCCTCGGTCTCGCCACGCCCGCGATCATCGGGGCGGAGGGGCCGTTCGCGCCTCGCCAGTACCCCCTGACGCAGAACCGCCCGGTCCTGGGCGACGGCAACAACGATGGGATCTACGACTGGCGCGATGATGAGCTCGCGCGCCGCGACTTCCTGCTGTGGAACCAGAAGGTCGATCTGCGATCGCCCGTCAGCGATCCGCTCTACAACGGACTGCAGATCACCAACGGCGGCCAGATCCTGGGTGACCAACTCCGGTTCGTGAATCGGCTCTACACCGTGTTCACCCGGTGCATGCTCGACCCCGTCACGCGCACCAGCTACTTCGGTACCGTCGACGGCACGCCCGAGCAGTTCATCCGCGCCCAGCGCATGGCGGCCAGTTGGGCCACCAACGTGGAGTCCTGGCGCGACGGCGGCCGCAAGTACGGCAACACCCAGATCGTGGTCGACGATCCCTTCCACCCGGCTGAGGCGCCCTTCGTGCTCGAAGAGCCCGAGCGCCGTTTCCTGGGCAACGAGAAGCAGCCGTTCATCACCGAGGTGTTCTTCGCGATCGTCTATCCCAAGTCCCGGTGGGCCGATGTGCGGCAGTTGGCTGCGGCGAATGCGCCCTCGCAGAGCCAGCAGGTCCTGGAGTACCTCAACTCGCTCCTCCCTCCGACCGATCCGTTCGCGCTGCCGCTCGAGGTACCCGAGGGCGGCGGGCAGCACTTCGTGGTCTATGACCCGAACAGCGCGCTGCTGAATCCGGCCGTCGTGATCGCGGTGCAGTTGGCCAATCCCTACAACGAGCCGATCAACCTGCAGCCCTATCGCCTGCGCGTGGGCGGCACTGGGGGCGCCGACAACGTCTTCCGCTTCTCGCAGATTCCGATCCCGGCGTCGATCAACTTCGATTCGCCCAATGCGGGCCAGCCCTACTGGGGTTACGGCGTCTCGCCGATCCTCGGGCCGGGCACGCCCGAGCAGCCCCGCACGGCCACCGTGTTCGCGATGCCCAAGCAGCTCGCTGGCGATCCGCTCTTCCGCGCGCGGTTCCTCGACTTCCTCGACCTGACCCACCCGTGGCTGATCCGCGACGACGGCGATTCGAACCGCACCGATGGCTGGCCCTATCCGTACTCGCTCATGTTCGAGCTCGATGCCGCGGTCCAGGCTGCGGGCAACGATCCGAATCGACCCGAGTTCCCGTTCGCTCGCGTTGACTCGACCGATCCGAACGGTTCGGGCCCCGGCTGCGACCTGTACGAGGACTCGCGCACCGCCTACCCGGACTCGATGGTGTTCAACGCCACGCGTGGCGAGGCCGGCGTCCAGGGCGGCTTCGATGTCAGTGGCAGCCAGGCCTCGTTGCAGAAGTACCAGAACCTTCCGGCCGAGCGCACGATGGTCGAGCTGGAGAGGGTCATCAACCCCCAGCAGACCAACGGGCTCCAGCCGCAGTGGGTCGTGGTCGATCGCTTCGACAACACCATCGACCAGCAGCAGCAGACGCTCTCGGACAGCATCGAGCGCCTGCTGACCGAACGCGCGTTCATCCCGCCGACGCCGGAAGCCGCACTGCTTGCGGCGGGGGCATTGGGCCAGCCGAGCCTTCGCTACTTCAATGCCATGCTGCTGCCGGCCGGAACCAGCACCGCCAGTGGCACATCGCTTGATGACTTCTACGCGGTCTGGACGCGTTCGGCTCGCGCGTGGGCGTGGGACGTCGATGGTGGCGGCACGATCGACGCCGACGAGCGATCGCCGAACTTCGTGATCGCGCGTGCGGGCGAACCTTTCGTGAGCGAGGCACAGAACCCGCAGCGCACCTACTGGGAGCAGGGGGTGCAGCGCCAGGGCTTCGGCAAGGGATCCAGCTGGCCTGCTGCGCTCGATCCCGACGGCAACGGCCAGTCACTCTGGATGCTCAAGCAGTCACGCCTCCCCATCGCCGGATCGCCGATCTGGGGCAAGCCCACCGCGTTCCCGAGCCAGACGGTCGTCACGGGCAACCTGAAGGCCTACGACGGCTACCGCTATGCCGGCGGCAGCGGGAGCGGCGCCGTGTTCAACGGCGACAAGGCTGCGCCGCTCGATGATCAGTGGCAGATCGATCCCGCCACCGGCGAACTGCGCGGCGGCAGCGACGACATCGCCGACCTCTACCAGTACCCATTCCCGATGGATGCTTCGTTCCAGATGATCCAGCGCGACGGCGACTTCGAGTCGGTTGCCGAGATCGCCATGGTCCCGATCTGGGGGCCGATCTGGAATGACGATCTCGGTCGTATCGAGTTCACCCTTCCCGAACTGCTGTCGATCTCCGAGCGCGACATCGAAGCCAACCCCGAGCTCGCCGACTGGTGGATCGGTCCGCCGACGACCTTCGGCGACAACGGCATCCGCGTCGGCGGCAGCCCGAACCGCCTCTCGTTCCCGTACGACCCCACGCGTCGGGCCGATCACGACCAGACCGTGCCGGATCCGCGCTACAGCCGCCAGGTGCTGACGCCGAAGTATCCCTTCAATCCGGCCCTGCCTGCCGGCTCCGCGGTGTTCGATGCCTTCACGGTCGATGGACCTGGGCGGCAGTTCTTCGATCGGTCGCTGACCACCTTCGATGGAACGGTCCTCACCCCGGCACAGAACGCAGCGCTGGCCGAGGATCGCTCGCCGCGACTGGCCAACGGCTACTCGGGCCGGCTCACGCCGGGTTTGATCAACATCAATACGGCGCCGGTCGAGGTCATGCGTTCGTTGCCGCACATGGGGGCGCTTGCCTACAACGACCAGCATCCGCGTGGCGTGGCAGGAGTCATCAATCCCTCCACGCTCGGCAACGAGTCGGATGCCTTGCTGGACATCTATGGACCGCTCGCGGGTGGATTCCCGTTCGGCCTCGGCGAGAACGTGTCGACCAACGGACCGCGCGTGCGCGTGCCGGAAGCGATCGCGACCTATCGCGAGGCCCGGCCGATGGCGACGCAGATCGACCAGCCGTTCAACTCACCATTCGCCGAGTACGGTGACCGCGGCCTCGAGGACCCCAACTACTTGAACCCTGCATACGGCTTCCACGCCGGGATGCGTCGCGGGCAGGGCATCATGTCGCTGGGCGAGCTCGCACTGCTTCGGCGCGAAGCCGGGCTCGTTCCCAACGGAGCGCCGCCCACGTCCTATTCGCGAAGCTGGTCGATGCGATACGCAGGCCGAGATCCGTACCTGCTCGACGCCAACAACCCGGCGTCCGGCCTCGGTTGGGACTCTAACGGTCCGGGGGCCACTGCGTTCCTCGATGCGAAGCTCTCGACCGATCGCATCCCGATGACGCTGCAGTACGACTTCGAGCCGGACAACGTGCAGCAGGGGCAGGCGGGCTACGTCTTCCCGCAGAACTTCGCGGAGTCGTCCCTGGCGGAAGCTGACACCAGCTTCGGCGACCCCGAAGAGACCAACATGCTGCTCTCGGGCATCGCGAACCTGGTCACCACGCGCAGTGATGTCTTCACGGTCTACATCCGGATCCGGTCGTTCACGCAGAACCCGGCGACGGGTCGTTGGGATGCCTCGGAGCGCGAGAATGTGATCGAGGACACGCGGTACGTGATGCTGGTCGATCGTTCGAACGTCGACCGGCCCGGCGAGCAGCCGCGCGTGCTCTACGTCGAACGGGTCGACGACTGATCCATGCATCCGTCACGGCACATCCAGGCCCAGTCCCTCGTCACGCTCATCCGCTGGCAGGGCTGGGTCCTTTCTTCCTCACCGATGGTCCAGTGGAACGGCAAGCCGTGACCGCTTCGCCCACCACGAGCGCTGCCGCTGCCACCGCGAGCGATGCGCCGACGCGGCTTCCCCGTCACATCGCCGTCATCATGGATGGCAACGGGCGCTGGGCGCAGGCGCAGGGTCAGTCGCGACTGATTGGCCACGCCGCCGGTGCGGAGCGAGCAAAGGAGCTCACCGAGCGATGCGGCACGCTGGGCATCGAGGTATTGACCCTGTACAGCTTCAGCGTGGAGAACTGGAACCGACCCGCAGACGAGGTGGCCGGCCTCATGGAACTGGCTGCATTCCAGTTGGCGGCCGAACGCGAGGCCCTCGCTGCGAGCAATGTCCGGTTCCGGCACCTTGGCTCGCGCGAGGGCTTGCCGCAGCGGGTCCTTGACGAACTCGATGCCACCGAGCGGCGCACGGGGTCATGCACAGGGCTGACGCTCTGCCTGGCCTTAAACTACGGCTCGCGCAGCGAGATCGTGGCGGCGGTCCGCTCGATCGCCGAGCGCGTGCAGGCGGGAACGCTCGCCACGTCGTCGATCGACGAGACGGTGATCTCGGACAGCCTGTACACCGCCGGGCTCCCGGATCCTGACCTCGTGATCAGGACGGCGGGCGAGAGCCGTGTGTCGAACTACCTCCTCTGGCAGATCTCCTATGCCGAACTGCACGTGACCAGCACGCTGTGGCCCGACTTCGACGCCGCGGCCCTTGATCGCGCGCTGTCCGATTACGCGGGGCGAACCCGCAAGTGGGGCCGTTTGGCCGGGCAGGAGGGCACGTGAAGTTCGTGATTGTGTCGAACCCACGCTGGCGTGCGCGCGTGCGGTCCGTACACTTATTCGGGCGCTCCGGCAGGCACGAGTCCCAATGATGTTGCGATCCCACGAGCCATCCGTTCCGTGCAGGGTGCGATCCATTGCGGACCGTTGCCTTCGCGCTGCCGTCGTGGTCATGCTCGGCATGCTTGCCGTGGTCGCGGCCCCCGCGGCTCGTGGCGATTCG
>Ga0315905_10005940_pt1 | contig 12408 bp, 11 predicted proteins | sample LakEriMetagenome_5_FD_203522 | JGI IMG/M metagenome (GOLD analysis project Ga0315905, IMG submission 203522) | Freshwater fungal communities from buoy surface, Lake Erie, Ohio, United States - Buoy 4 MA121 | ecosystem: Environmental > Aquatic > Freshwater > Lake | place: USA: Lake Erie, Ohio... | reverse complement strand
CGAAGAAAACAACAGCTGCAGCCTTTCGGAAATCGCTCAGAATTGCCGCAGGAAGCTGGAAAAAATCTTTCTCCGTCATCTCCCGGAAAATGATGCCGCTATGCTTTCAGCATTACTGCTGGGCATACGCCGAAAAATGGACCCGCAACTAAAAACTGCATATTCAGAAGCCGGACTCACCCACATTCTGGCTGTATCGGGTATGCATGTCGCCCTGATATTCGGTTTTCTCTCCTTCCTTCTGCAACGGATAAAGAAATTCAGGTATGGAAATATTCTGTTTTTCGCCCTCATTACTTCCCTTCTCTGGTTTTATGCACTGATTACCGGCCTGAGCCCTTCGGTCCTCCGGGCTGTCACCCTGTTTACTGTATTGCAAGCAGGTGAATTATTGCAGAAACCATCACTGCCGCTTAATAATCTTTGTTTTGCCAGCATACTTCTGATGCTTGCAGATGAGCAGATCTTATTTGATTTGGGCTACCAGTTATCGTTTTCAGCGGTTTACGGCATCATCAGTTTTCAGCCGGTTTTTCAGCAGTTCTTCCGGGCCAAAAACTTGATTCTCAGATTTATTTCAGAGAACCTTAGTGTAACGCTGGCCGCCAGCCTGAGTACCCTGCCCCTGATTATTTACCATTTTCACCGATTTCCGGTTTATTTCCTCATCTCCAATCTTTTTGCCTTACCCTTTTCCAATCTGCTGATTTACGCAGGCATTGCATTGCTTGTTTTTTCTCCCATCCCTCTTTTAGCAGGCTGGATAGCTCTAGTACTTCACTACGGTTTTTCAATTTTGAATGGATTTGTACAACTGGTGAACAGCTTGCCGCACAGTTCCATCGGGAATTTTTACCCTTCGCCGGTTCAGGCCTGCTGCCTGTTCATCACCGCCGCAATCCTGCGGATTTTCCCGGGCAATTCCTTAATAAAAATACTGCCAAAGGTCCTGCCGTTCGTTTTCCTGCTTTCCCTGACGCTCTTTGCCGAAAAGTTCCTCATTAATGAGGAAGTGGACTTTAATGCCGGTATCCGATATCGCAAAAACTGGTTTTTCCTCAGAAAAACCATCAGTACCGGATCACTTTTATCCCTTAATCCGGCAGCTGATCATCCTGAATTCCTGCAAAAAGGTTTGAAGCTTCAATCCCTTCAAAAAGAAACCTGCACGCAAATTTCTTTGATTCCGGAAAAGAAATCCGTTGTGGGTATTTTTCAGGGGAAGAGCTTTCTGTTGCTCAATCATTACATAAAAGGAAAAGCACCGGGAAGAGCCATGCCCATAGACCTGCTGCTTTTGGGCGATGCCGGAGAAAAATCATTACTTCAGGCATTGCATTTTTTCAGGCCAAAAGAAATCTGGACAGACTGGCCATTGAAAAGGCAGCAAAAATTCCAACAGAAGCATGGCCTGCCTGTCATTTCATTCCGTGAGCAAAAACTCAGGAAAATTGAACCATAACGCGAAAATCTCCAGACGGCATCGGGCCAATCAGCCTGATGTTCCAGATTCCGGGAAGTAAACCCTGTGAAATGCCTCCTGATTCTGTGCACTCTGCAGAATTAATTTCCACCTTAACAGGGCGGATGTCTGCATCCGGACTTAACTGGAGCTGCAGGGAAATTCCTTCCACCATAGACAAACAGGTAAAGTCCAGTGATTCAGCAAAGGGGGCATCCAGTGCATCCATAAGAATCAACTTACAACCCGCAGAAAAATACATTTGCACCTGCCCACTACTCCATGCGGAAGAATTGCCGGAAAGCAAATGAAATTGCGTTTGTTCAGGCTGACCTTCCGGCAACCGAACCCGGAGCTTCATGAGCATTATGCCTTTTTGGCTGCTGCTTTTTTTGCTTTTGGCTTGCCTTCTTCCTTTGCTTCGCTTACTACAGGCTCCTCTCCGCTGCTGAGTACTTCGGGAGCATATTTCAGGAGCGTTTGGTACCAGCTGACAAGCTTCTTGATATCGGAAGTATAAACTCTTTCTGTGTCTGCATCTTTCAAAACTGAGAGAAGAAAGGATTTCAGATCTGCTGCATCGGATTTAGGGTTCACCTTTAATCCGGCTCCATATATGGAAAAAGCAGATTTGAGCACCTGCTCCAGAGGCACTGATCCTTCTGCGCTGGTGGTGTAAATGGAAATTTCAGACAAAACAGAAACCCTGCTCTGAGTGCCAGCAACAATACGGGTGCGGGCGTCATCGAGACTTTCCAGAATTACGCCGTTTTTGAGGGCTGTGGTAATATGGTACAAGCCGGGTTGACCGGAAACAGCGGCCAGTTTTGAGATTTCAATCATAAGAATGGAGAAAAACTAAAGAAAACAGATCGGATAAAAGCTTTTGAATAAATCGTTATAGTGGACTCTTGAATTCTTGCAAAAAAGCAAACCGTTAATTGCTTAAAAATAAATGCCCATTTCCAGGCATATCAGGCCGAGGCTGATATCGTAGAGGTCACCCGAGTCCTTTCCTTTGAACCCGATTGGTCCTTTTTTGCTGGCAACTCCGGTAAGACCGCGGTTATATGTAAGCCCCCCGAACAAAGCCGTGGCATCGCCAAGCTTGTATTCTACCCCGGCACCCAGCAAAAGACCAACATCTCCGAAACTATATGCGTCGGGGGCGGCTGTTTTGGTGAATTTACCTCCCGTATTGGTAAATGCCCTGCTTTCCACCTTTTTAATGGCAAGATTTCCTGCGCCGCCGATGGTAAAGTACAATTTTGCATCTGTGGCAATTTCATTGGTAAATAACTTGAGCGCAACGGGGATCTGAATGTTCTGGATGTTCACAAAAGACTCTGCCATTGCAACATTTCCTGCTTGATTAAATTCTGCCTTGATGCCTGAGTTGGTAACGGTATACCACAATCCCGTATAAAAGGCATAGTTCCTTCCGAAATAAAAATCACCTGAAATCCCCGCAGAAAAACGAAGTCCCGGAGAAGCAGATGAGAAATTTGCCGAGTCCGACTCGTTCATATCCTGAACACGGGTTTGTGCCAGACCCGGCGCAAAGCGAAGGCCCAGTTTGAATTTTCCCTGCTGTGCCCTGACAAGGTGAGCGGAAAATACCAGCAGAAATGAGATGCAGATCTTCTTTAACATTTCACGAATAGGGGTTTAATTGCCAGCTGTTTTATGAAAGTGACCCGACAATTCCATAAATCCTTGCCCGGACGCACAATATTAGGATTTTGTTTGCTAATCACCTTTTCTGCATGCGAAAAAAATAAATGCCGGGAAGATGAGGGCAGCATTAAATCATCCGATCCGCTGAAAATTATCCGGCTGGAAGATAGTCTCGCTGCTCTCGGTGATAAAAATCAAACCCGGGACTTGCTGAAGCGGCATCCTCTTTATTCTGAATACTACCTGCAATGGTCAAAATTTCCGGAAGACAGCATCCTGGTATCTGATGTGTTCCATGTAGCTTCCACACCCTTCAACGACACGCTTTGCATGGATGTGCGAAAAGAATTTCCGGACATGAACTTTCTTCAGCAGGATCTGAGCAGCTTTTTTGACCATGTCCGCTTCTACTATCCGACTTATCGAAATCCTGTAATCTATACACTTACAGCAGCCTACGGGGTAGATATAGAAGTAAAAGATTCGGTCATCATTCTGGGACTCGAATACTTCCTCTCCGACTCCTCCAGATACATTCCCCGCGACCCGGTTTCGGGCATGGTAATTCCGGCCTACATTCGCAAGCGGATGAAAAAACGCTACATTCTGCCCTCCATTGCCATGGTGATTGGCGACCGTTATTGCAAGGCGGATGTTCTTGACAACACTATGCTGGGCGAAATGATGAAATGGGGCAGGATTTATTATTTCATGGAAAGAACCAATCCCTGCATGCCCGACAGCATCCTTACCGGCTACTCTGCAGCAGAACTGGATGATGTCCGGCAAAACCTTCCTTCCATCTGGGCCCACTATTCTGAAAATAAACTCTTTTTCAGCACCGACCTTTTCCAGATCCGGAAGTACTGCGATGAACGCCCGAATGTGGTAGAAATCGGAGATAAATGCCCGGGGAGAATAGGAAGATGGCTTGGATGGCAGATAGTTCGCAAATGGGCCCTTGACCGGAAAATTCCTATCCAAAAAGTAATGCAGGAAACAGATGCCAGAAAAATTTTCAGCGAAAGCGGTTTCAAACCCTGAAAACAAGAAATAAAATATTGACCAGGAAATCCACCTTTGAAATCAGAAAAATACTTCCATGAAACAAACAGGTACCGAATTAACGAAAGAAAATAGCAGGGATTGGCTACCGCTGGGCGCTGCCGTACTCCTTACTCTCCTCTATTTCGCCTATTCCTTCAAATCCAAAGGATTTTATCAGCAGGATGAGGCTAACCATTACCTTTCCATGTTGCGCTTCTGGTACGACCCCTCTGCCATCATGGGCAACTGGGCCAAACCTGGCTATAAAATTCTGTATGTTCTCACAGCGCTGGGCGGACAAAAACTGGTAATTCTTCAGAACTGCGCTTTTGCTGCCTTTTCATGCTTTTTCGCCTATAAATCTGCTGAGCGTCTCGGAGCACGAAACCCCTGGGTTGCCTTCATCCTGCTCGCTACCCAGCCGCTCTGGATTTCGCTTTCCTTCAGAAACTATTCTGAGTTTCCAGCCGCTTTTCTGCTCGTTCTGGCCTTTTGGTTTTATTCCGGTAAGAAAATGCTGCCGGCAGCCATAATCAGCGGACTTATCTGCACAATTCGTCAGGAGTTTTACCCCATTGCCGCGGTGTTCGGTATTTGGCTGCTTTACAGAAAATACTGGTTTGCAGCCATTTCCATTGCTCTTTTCCCACTTCTGCAGAATCTGGCCGGCTACCTGATCTACGGAGACCCGATTTACCTCTACAATCAGATCCTGGGAACAAGTGCCACACTCAAAGACGCCTACGAGCGAATGGGCTTCGATCATTATTTCCTTACTTCAGCTGTTGTTTTCGGACCTCTGGCCCTTACCTTTTTTGTAGCATATCTCGGCCAGTCCGTTTTAAACAGAAAAACTCCGGAACCGGGCCTGATGATTGCAGCACTCGGCTTCTTCCTGATCAACTGTCTTTTTAACTGGCAGGAGGTTCATATCGGTCCGGCCACCGGTGGAAACCTACGCTACATGTGCATCATTTCACCCCTCATTGCCATAGCAGGCGCCTTTGCTCTCGACGCTCTCGGAGAATACAGTCAAAGAATAAAACTTCTTTGGATCATTCTGCCATTTCTGGCTCTCGTTGGCATTTACATGAATTATGAACACAATTTTCTGAAACTTCTTGAAGACAAGCCCGACAGTATGCCCCTCACAGGTGCCATTTTTGCTACTGCCCTGTTATTCCTTCCCCTGAAATCCCAGTGGCAATCTGCAACGCTGGCCGTACTCTGCTCATTTATCGCACTCCTTTCTGTGAAATCCATAAAACTAAGTCCGGAAGATAAAGTATGCCAGCAGGTTGCGGGCTGGTACAAGGAAAATGAAGCTGAGTGGAAGGGCAAATCCCTTTACAACACTCACATTATGTTCTACTACTTTCTGGGGAAGGTTGAAAAACAGATAGTGCCCGAACCTCAGCCCATAGCAGATACAGCAACTATGGAAAAAGCCCCAGCCGGAAGCCTGGTCCTATGGGATTCACACTACGGGTTCCGCCCCAATTACAAGCGGGGTGTGCCCTATGAATATTTTGCCCAAAGCGGAAAATATGAGATGCTTCAGGTTTTTGAAGCAGAAGACCAGCGATTCGCCTATGTGATTATGCGGAAAACGAAACCCTGATTCATGCCAACCAGCAAGCCTACCGCACCAGTAAAAACTTCCATCCGGTTTGCCGGGGCCCCAAGGAATAGTTTTCCTAACAGGATCACTTTGAAATCCTGCCTTCAGGAAACAGCAATGTCAATGAATTTCCGGAAAATTACCCTGCAATATGTATTTGTGGATGATGAACAGCTTCTAAAGATAAATCAGGAATATCTTGGGCATGATGATTATACTGACATCATTACTTTCAATCTATCTGACAAGCCATCTGAAATTGAAGGAGAAATTTACATCAGCAAGGATCGCGTGAAAGAAAATGCAGACGGGCTGAATGTAGCGCTGACGGACGAATTTTGCCGTGTAATGGCCCACGGTCTGCTGCATTTATGTGGTCTGAAAGACAAAACCAAAGCTGAAAAAATGGCCATGCGGCAGGCAGAAGACTCCTTTCTGAAGCGGTATCATGCCTCTTTGGCTGGAAATTGATGCCTCAGGAATTTTCTTCAAAATCCGGCAAGACCATCTGCAGGCATTTTGGTAACTTGCGCACATGAACCCAAAAGGGTTTTCCTCATCGAAAGAAATTTTATTCATCACTTCCAACGATGGAAGTGATATGCGTATCAACAAGGAAATAAAAAGCCTTGCCCGTGCCGGCGCATCAGTTCATTTTCTCGGCATTACCAGCAATGAGGCCAGCTGCTTCATCAGAGAAAGCTGCGCTTCTGTAAGCCTTATCCATGGCCCAAGGAATTCTCCGGCAACGATTATCCGCCTGGTATGGAAAGCCTGGATGTTGTTTTTTCGCAAAAACATCAGCAGCATTCACATCATCAATGAACAACTGATGGTGTTTTTTTACCCGCTGATGTTTTTGAAGCACAGTGTGCTGGATATTTTTGATTCGGTTTTCCTGAAATGGAACAAGCCGGGTGAAAAATGGACTTTGATTAAATGGCTGGTTTATCTTCCGGTTAACTCCATCCTTGTAACCGATGAAAGGCGTTTCAGACTGATGCCCGCTTTTGCCAGGGACCGTTGTAAAATTTTGCCAAACTACCCATGCCTCCGCGTGCCAGCCGAAAGAACTAGGCGAACTGCCCCACTTTGCATTCTGTTCAATGGCTGGATGGGACTGAACAGGGGCACCGAAATTGCGGAAGGATTACTGAAAACAGGTCTGCCCCTGAAATTGATTATGGCAGGCTGGTTCAGCGATGATCACACCCGGGGACTGCTGTCCGCCTATCCGGAAAAAATCGATTTCCGGGGGGTGGTTCCACAGGAAACCGCCCTGCAATGGGCCGAGCAGGAAGCAGATTACATCCTTTGTGTTTATTCTCCGATAAATTCCAATAACATCAATGCATCGCCCAATAAAATTTATGATGCCATCCATACGGGTACTCCTGTCATCATCAATGCCGAAGTGGCTGTTTCGGCTATGGTTAAGGAACACCAAACAGGCTTCATTCTAAACAGCTATCAGGTTTCTGATTTTCATCAGCTATACAGAGATCTTCTTGAAGCCAGAAACAATTTTCACTGGGATGACGAGCTCCGCAGGCAGTTCTCCTGGGAACTTTCCGAAGCTGTATTATTCCAAAGCCACAGGATTTCATGAAGGTATTATTCTGCACCAATGTCTTTGAAAAGGTAAGCAACGGCCCTGCAAAATTTGCCAATCTGCTGATCAGAGATTCTTCCGAAACCGATGAAATACGAATTCTTACAGAGGACTGCCGGGAAAATTCAGACAAGGTTTACAAGGTCCCGATAAAAATCCCTTCGCTGCTTCAGCCATTATCGCAATTCATCCGCATGGTTCAATACCATCGTAAAGCCATGGAAATCAGAAAAACATTTCCGTTTGATGTACTGGTATACAATAATGCCATTGTGGCTTTTGCAAGCATGCTGTGGTTCCGGCCAACATTTGGCATGATAAACGATTATACCAATGCAACATGCCGGGAAAGCATGCACGGATTCCGAGGAGAATCAGGCCTGAAAAGAAGGGTCTTTTTTTACATCGAAAAATGGTTCTGCAGTTGGTCGTCGCAGGCTGTCATCACCAATTCTGCTTTTCTCTCCGGGATTCTGGCAAAATCCTACGGGGTTCCAAAAGGGAAGTTCAGGATTCTTCACAAAGGTATCGAAACCTCACTTCTGCAGCAAAACAGAAAAGACCTGCAAAGGCAAAAAAATCCGGATAGTCTTTTATTCATCAAAACCAATTATAAGCTGGCCGGGCTTGAAATTCTTGCCCGCGCGCTGAATCAGTTTCAGCGACCTGTAAGCCTTAGCATTGCAGGCCCCGAGCCGGCTTTCCATCAGGAAATCCTTTCCTTATTCACAAATAAAAATATCAGTGTCCATCTGCTCGGAAACCAGAGCCAGGAAGAAGTTTTCGCGCTGATGAGAAGTCATGAAGTATTTTGCCTTCCAGCTTTCAAAGAAGCTTTTGGCGTTTCCATTCTGGAAGCACTTGCCTGCGGATGCAGGGTGGTGGCAAGCAATACAGGCGGAATACCTGAAGCCCTTGGAACCGGAAACTGGGGCAGCCTTTGCAAGGCTGGAGATGAAGTTTCTCTCCGGCACTGTCTGGAGGAAGTTTTGGCTGAAAAGAAAACTGACATGGACTTATCCGGCCTTCAAGAGCATCTGGAGAAATACTCGGAAAAAGAAGTCAGAACTTACTTTATTCAGATATTGAAGGGAGCATGCTGAAAGAACGGAATATCATGCAGGACAGAGTATTTCAGCTTTTAATGCTGAACATGCTTGCCGTACTGGTAAGCTACTCTTACAACACCGTAAACACTCAGATCTCTTCCGCTTCCACAATCCTGAGACAAGTAATTGTTGCTTTTTCCATCGTACATTTACTGATATACAGGGTTAAAAACCGGCTTTCCGGAATTGTTTTTTTTCTGCCCATTGCAATTCTCTTTTCATCTATATTTAATTTCAGCCTGCTGGATAACCTTTCCAAAGTATTGACTTTTATCATCCCATACTTTTACGTATGCCTCGTTATCAATTATTTACTAAACAAATACCCATTTGAGTCCTTACTAAACTATTCAGTTATAGGCATCAACCTCATTTATTTGTATCCGGTACTTACCTACTTTATCCTTGATACCGGATTTGAAAGAGTAAATATTTACGGAATCCGGGAGGGCTCCTATTTTGTATCTAATCACTATGGCTGGTCGGCAACCATTTATATCTGCAGCCTTCCGGTTGTCCTGAATTTCTTCAGGAAAAGTCTGGTGGTGAAAATACTGTTGCTTGTTTGCTTTATACTGGCCATTTACCTTGTAATTGTAAGTGCAAACAGGTCTTCCCTGCTTTCCTTGGGAATTGCATTACCCGGATTTATGCTGCTTGGTCGTTCTGTTTTTGAGTTAAAAGGACTCCGGTTACTTCCTGTGGTATTTATTGCACCACTGCTCATATTCCTAAGCCTGAAGGATAATAAAGACTCAGCCATTAACTTTTTGAAAGCGAAAAATGAAAAACAATTCGAATCAAGCCAACTTGAGGAAAGCCGCTTTGTCGTAACCTCTTTCGCTTATAAAGAATTTAACGAAGAACCTTATCTTTGGATAACTGGATTAGGAATTTTCAACCACCGGTTTATTCAGAGTGCAACGAACCTGAGAGCCTACCATAATTCCTATTGGGAAATACTGTTCGGATGCGGCATACCGATTTTTTTGATGTTTCTGGCTATTATGGTATTTCGCCCTCTCAGATTATTGATTCAGAAAAAGCGCGGTGATCTCGTATTGATAATTCCCCTCATCATTATCCCTTTTTTTGAATCCAATATCACTGGAGGACAGTTTCTCTTTTTTCCCTGGTTTTTCATCATGCTGTTAATGAACCTGAAATCAAACATCCTTAAGAAGACAAACAGGCAAGCGCAGGTGTTTATTCCAGGAGCAGGTCAGGCCAATCAGCAGTTCATTCAGCCGCTTGCACCACAGTAATTTCACCCTGATTCCGCATTAAATGCGTGATGAGAGCGGAACACCGACAACAAGGCTGTACGGGGCAGGCGTTCAAAAAATACGCCTTCGGCGGCACAAGTCAGAAACTTATACCCGAATACGAAGCAAGGCCGCGGATGAAGAAGATAAGTCGTCCGCCTCGGCGGATTCTGATTTGCAAAAGTTTACCCTCGGAATAGTATTTCTGATGCGGAATCCGGGTTTAACCGGCATTTACTGCAAATTATTCAGAATTGCCTGTTCTGCAATCCGAAATCAGAGCGACCAGTAATCGAAGCCCTCGGAGGCATTCCGCCACAAACCTTTAATGTCTATAAGTGTGGCCGGAAAACTGGCCCAGCTACGCAGATTCTCATTTGTCAGGCCGCGAAATTGCTCGTGTGCAACCGCCATGATGATGGCATCGTAGCTACCGGCAGGCGAATCACGAAGCTCAATACCATATTCTTCGTGCAGAGCCTCTTTATCAGCGACCGGATCCACCACATCCACGGAAAGGGAGTAGGCAATCAGCTCATGCACCAGCTCGGCAACTTTGGAATTACGCACATCACTTACTCCTTCCTTAAAAGTTGCCCCCATCACCAGAACCCTGGCTTCTGCCGGACTCTTCCCCTGCTTCACCATTTTCTGCACTGCTTTTTTTGCAATATATGCTGGCATCTGATCATTGGTAAAGCGGCCAGCCAGAATAACCTTTGGATCATGACCCAATGCCTTGGCTTTGTAAGTGAGGTAATAAGGATCCACCCCAATGCAGTGTCCGCCCACCAGACCAGGAGTAAACCGGAGAAAGTTCCACTTCGTCCCGGCGGCTTCCAGCACTTCATAAGTGTTGATTCCCAGCTTATCACAAATCATGCTGATTTCATTCATCAGGGCAATGTTGAGATCACGCTGCGTATTTTCAATAATTTTAGCAGCCTCGGCCACTTTAATGGAACTTGCCCTGTACAAGCCTGCTTCTACAATGCTTCCATAAACTTCAGAAATGGTTTCCAAAGCTTCCGCATCATTGCCAGACACCACCTTGATAACATTTTTCAGGGTATGCTCCTTGTCACCCGGATTGATTCTTTCAGGTGAAAAACCGACCTTGAAATCGTCCCCGAATTTCAGTCCGGAAACCGATTCCAGAATCGGCACACAGTCCTCCTCCGTACAGGCCGGATAGGTTGTGCTTTCAAATACCACATAATCTCCCTTTTTGAGCGCAGTAGCCACTGTTCGGGTTGCGGAAAGTAGGGGCTGCAAATCCGGCATGGTATGTTCATCAATGGGCGTTGGAACGGCCACAATATGAAAGTTGGCTTCTTTTAAATCAGCAGCATCTGCAGTAAACCGAATATCTCCGCCTTCATATTCGCTGAAGTCAACCTCCTTACTCGGATCCTGACCTGCCTTCATCATATCAATGCGCGCAGCATTGATATCAAAGCCAATCACAGGATATTTCCGGCTGAAGGCCAGCGCAATCGGAAGACCCACATACCCAAGACCAATAACTGAAATTACAATTCTTCCTGATTCCATGAAATGCTAAAAAAATAACCCGGCGTATTCGTGCTGCAAAAAAAGCGAATTATCCGTTATCTGTTTCTTCTATTTCAGTTTCTGAAATACGGCGATACCGGATTTTGCTTTCCGGACAAAGGGCCATTCCGCGCTCATCAAAAAATAAGCGCTGTCCAAACCGGCTCATCCAACCGATCTGCCTCCCGGGATTTCCCACAATCAGGGCAAAATCCGGTACCGCCCGGTTTACCAGGGCACCAGCGCCGATAAAGGCAAAGCGCCCGATTTCAATACCGCAAACAATGGTGGCGTTGGCTCCGATGGTCGCCCCCTCGCGTACAAGGGTTTTCCGGTATTCGTGCTTTCTGCTCACGGCCGAGCGTGGATTGTATACATTGGTAAATACCATGCTTGGCCCCAGAAACACATTGTCTTCACACTCCACCCCGGTATAAATGGAAACATTGTTCTGCACCTTCACATTCTTTCCAAGTCTCACTTGCGGCGATACCACCACATTCTGACCAAAATTACAGCCCTCTCCAATCTCTGAAGGACCCATCAGATGGCAGAAGTGCCAAACTTTGCAGCCTTTTCCCAATACCACACCCTCATCAACATAGGAAGAGGGATGAATAAACACATTGTTTTCCATATTTTTAACGGTCGAACCAGCTTCTCCGCCGGCTAAGTTTCAGATCCTGAAGTACGGAAGCTTTTACATTGATGTCGATGGAATACGAGCCCCGGTTCCCGGTCGGAACCCAGTTGAAGCGCATCTCCCAGCAATGCAGGTCTCTGTATATGTTGATATTAGGATACACAAGCGTTTTATTGATGAAATCATAGCCCGATGAAAATCCGATCTTCCACTTTGAAGTGAGATTAAGATTTCCGCTGATGTTCAGCGACTGCATGACCGCCGATTTCTCAAATCCCGATTTGCTGTAGCTAAGGTTATACGCCAGATTCACATCCCATGGAATGGAGAAATCCACAAACAGATCCGGGTTGGCATTGATAAAATCGAGCTCCCGTTCCTCCTGCGGACTGAGATTCTTTCTTTTCAGTGTTTTCTT
>Ga0315905_10005938_pt1 | contig 12409 bp, 11 predicted proteins | sample LakEriMetagenome_5_FD_203522 | JGI IMG/M metagenome (GOLD analysis project Ga0315905, IMG submission 203522) | Freshwater fungal communities from buoy surface, Lake Erie, Ohio, United States - Buoy 4 MA121 | ecosystem: Environmental > Aquatic > Freshwater > Lake | place: USA: Lake Erie, Ohio... | reverse complement strand
GCATGGGATCGGGAGGCTCAGCCGTCGACGCCATGGTGATAGGATGTCTGGGCGTGGAGCGCCGTGCGGAGCGCTTCCTTTCGTACTTAGCCATTTTTTACCAGACTCCTCCCTTTTGTGTTCAAAAAACATTTCTTAGTTCGTGCAACGTATGGAATAGTTCGTGGATTTTGTACGACGATCGGGCGTCCTGTTTTTCGTAGCCAGATGGTGAGAGCAGTGCTGGTGGGGGACCCAGAGGTGGGCAAGTCGTCGATCATCAAGTGCTACATTTCAAACAACTTTGACGACAACATCGCGGCGGTGATTCCAGTGGCGGTGCTGCCGCCCGAGGCGTCGCCCGAGGGGGTGCCGCTCACGCTCGTGGACACCTCGGCAAAGGACGTGGAGGTGCTGGAGGACGAGGTGAGCAGGGCAGATGTCGCAGTCGTCGTGTACGCCGCGGACCGCCCGGACACACTGGCACGCGTGGGCTCGTACTGGCTGCCGCGCCTGCGCGAGCTGCGGGGCGACATTCCGGTGATCGTCGCGGGCAACAAGCTCGACCTGCGCTCCGGGGACGCGCAGGCGATAGAGAGCGAGCTGCGTAGCGCCGCGGCGCCAATCATGGAGATCTTCCGGCAGGTCGAGACGCTGATGGACTGCTCGGCCAAAAAGATGATCAATGTCTCGGAGCTCATGCTCTTTGCCACCAAGGCCGTCCTCCATCCCACCGCGCCGCTCTACGACACTGGCACCCACGAGCTCAAGCCCGCGTGCGTCCGCGCGCTGACGCGAATCTTCGGGCTCTGCGACGCCGACAGGGACGGCGTGCTCAACGACACAGAGCTCAACAAGTTCCAGCGCGAGGTCTTTGGGTCACCCTTGGTTGGCGCGCAGATTACCGGCATCAAGAATCTCCTGCGCCGCAACGTCAGCGACGGCATCACCGACGCTGGGATCACGGTTTCGGGCTTCATCTATCTCCACAAGCTCTTTATCCAGCGAGGACGCTCGGAAACGACGTGGGAGGTGCTGCGCGCCTTCTACTACGGGCCCAACCTGCGGATACTGCGCGAGCGCCTTCCGTCGCTGTCCAATCTGGCGCCTGACCAAAACTGCCAGCTCACGGCCGAGGCGCTTTCGTTCCTCACCAGCCTCTTCTGGCTGCATGACAAGGAGGGCAACGGTAGCCTGTCCCCAACGCAGCTCAAGGCCCTCTTCGCCGACAAGACACCCGGCATCCTCTGGGAGGGCACGGGGTGGCAAGCCCGTCAGGTACCTCCAACGCAGATGTCCCCGAATCTTTAGAAATATGCAACAACTCTTGAATCAACACAAGATCCCCGCCAACATTTTTTTTTTGGAGATTTTTTTTTGGACTTTTCCCCCGATTTTTTTGTGGTGTTTTCGTGTCCGCACACACCGGGGGCGGTTCGCGCTGTTGCGGCTCTTCTCAAGATGCGTGTCTGCGTTCCTGTGTGCGTGATAGGAGGGGGTGCGCGGGCAGGAGGGCAGAAGGGCAGTGACGTGGAGTGGGTGGGTGGGAGCAGGAGAGCAACGGACACGTGGACTTGGAGGGCTTCCTGAGCTTGTGGCGCGCTGCTTGCCACCGCACCCCCCTAGAGACCATCGAGTATCTTTTGTATCTGGGGTACGCGGGCGGCAACCTGGCAGCAGGCGACTCGGTGGTGCAGGTATGCGGCGCGCGAGGGGCCGACTACAAACGCCGGGTGACTCGGCGCACCGTCTTCGAGGTCCTCCTCTGCTGTGCTCCCGGCGTCGACGGCGCCGAGTTGGCTCTGGGAATGCTAGAAAGGCAGCGTGAGGGCGGCAAGCCTGCTCCCATAGGGCTCATGGGCAGCGCACAAATGCGCAACAAGCAAGTGCGTGCGGCGGGGGCCCAAGTAGCAAATTTCCTCGTTGTGGACGCGGTGCATACGTCGCGAGGCGGCGGCGGCGGGGGGGGGTTGAAGGCAGGACGGTCGGAGGCAGGGCCTGATGGCCTCTCCCCTCCTCCTCCCGTCCACTTGCTGGTGCGTCCTGTGTCGCTCGAAGAAGGCCAGCTGCTGTTACAGGATCAGCGGGACTTGGTGGACGCTGGCGCGGCTGCAGGGGGGCAAGTGCCTGGCGCTCCACCACACCGCATTCGACGAAAGCCCCGCGATTGCATCGATGCCGTCGTCCTGGCCTTTGACGTAGCGGATCCTGCTTCTGCCCGCGCTTGCGTCAGTGTGCGAGAGCAAATGGAGAAGGACCAGCTGGGCATGGCGTGCCTCATGGCGGGTGTCCTCCCTCAGCCCCCTTGGTCCTGCCAGCAGCCGCGGCATGGCGAGCCCACCCCTGCCACCCCTGCCACTCCTGCTTCCGTGGACGCGTCCCTGAATGCCTCTGGACTGGCGCTTTCTGCATGCTCCACAGCACCAGGAGGTGTGGCGCCTGTGCTTTGTGTCGCCGCTCCTTTGTGTCGCCGCTCCTTTGTGTGTCTGTCCCGCGTGCGCCACTGTGTCTCGAGTGTCTTGAGGGTGTCTTGAGGGTCCCGCGTGTGTCTTGAGTGTCCCGCCGTCCCTGTGTCCCGCCGTCTTGCCGAGTGTCCCTGTGTCACGTCATGGCCCTCTGGCGCCTGTGTGCCGGGGTCTGGGGGTGTGTCCCTCAGCGAAGCCAGCCGCCTGTCTGCCTGTGTCTTGTCTGCCTCCTCCACCTCCTCTGACTTTGAGCCTCTCAACGTGCAGCGTAATCAAGATTGTCTCAAGGCAGCGCTAGACCATATTGTATATATAATAGTGTGTGTGTGTGTGTGTGTGTGTGTGTGTGTGTGTGTGTGTGTGTGTGTATCTTGTGAGGCTTGTGTCTGGCACGACGGGAGCGGAGTGCCGGAGGTCTCGAGGCTTTGTGCTTGAGGTCTCGAGGCTTTGTGCTTGAGTCGTGTGAATTGCACCTGGTATTCTCATTGGTGTGAAGGCTAGTCTCATGCATGTGAAGCGCGCCTGGGTGTCTGAAGCCTTGTGAGTGCGGTCTCTTGTTCCGGTGCGGCCTCGCAGGATCGGGGGGCGGTGGTGATGTGGGGGCAGGGAGCGTGGCGCATACGGTTGGCTCTGTTGTTGGCTCTGTTGGCAGCTTTTGTTCGCAGGTCTTCTGTCCACTGCCCCGGACTTGCACGCCTGCCCAGCCTTTCTTTGGCCGCTTTTCTCTGTGCGTCTCTATCGCCCAAGCATGCTTGCTGTCACAAGCATGCTGTGACAAGCTGTGACGAGCTGTGACAAGCTGTGACACTTGTGTGCTCCAACAGGCAGGGCTCATGGCGCCCATCGTGTGCACGTCCACAAGCCCTGAGGGCCGCGCTCAGTTCTACGGGCGCCTCTATACAAGCGTGGCCGATGTGTGCGTGCGGCCTCGAGATTCCAGCCCCGCCCTACTGAAACAGTCTGCCTCGGTGTGTGGTGTATTGTCTGCCTCCGCCGCCCGGTGTATTGAGTATTAGTTGGGCGCAGCGCCTGTGTGTCTATTGTCACATGGGCATGCCCGTGTCGATGATGACATGGTCATGGGCCCTCCCAGCGAGAGTTGAGCATCATATGTTGCGAGCTCGTGGTTGCCCCAAACGGGAACACGCGCTGGAAAAAACGGCGGGCGGGCTGTCGCAGGGTCCAAGTCAACGTCGAAGCCAACGTCGAAGACGCTATGGTTGTGCTCCCCGGGAGCAGAAACAAGCAATTATTGTGCGCGCGGGATCACGAAGCGAAATGTGTGCTCCCGGGAGCACAAATCTTGCTAATTTGTGCTGTTGCGAATTTGTGCTGGCGGGAGCACAAAGATACGTGTTTGTACTTGCTGCGGTATGCGCATGGCCAGGAGCCCATACTTGGTGTGCTTCGTGTGCTTCGTGTGCTCGGTGTGGTTGGCGTGGGATTCTTGGCAGGGCATGCGTGAGGGCCTGGTGTCGGGAGTGCTAGTCCTCTCGCTCCTCACACACACAAACACACATGCAGGGCCTGGTCGCGGGAGTGCTAGTCCTCTCGCTCCTGGCTGCAGCGGCGATGGTCTACCAACGGCGCTGTGCCAGATAGGGCAGCGCCCCCAGTCCATTCCATTCACGGTCAAGTGCATTCACGGTCAAGTGCATTCAGTTACATTCACGGTCACGTGGAGGGCTGTATGGGTTGGGCATGGCATCTACGCGGGCGCTTGCGCAAACTCTGATGGGCGCTTGAACCTCTGATACTCTTGCATCAAGCCACTGCAAAACCGCATCTTGAGAAATGCGCAACAAATCTGAATAAAGACAAGAATCCCTGGATTTTTTTTTCTCTTCCCTCTACACCGGGGTGGTGGACGTTGGTGCGACTTTCTCAAGATTCGTCCGAAACTTGAGTCACCGGCCTACGGCCGTCAGCGTCAGCGCCACCGCCGCGTTCGTCTGAAAAATTAGCAGGCGGCAACAGGTTTTCTCTATTCAGACTTGTTGCATATTTTCAAGATTCGACTGAGGTTATAAAACAAAACTTTTTCCACAAGGATCGCAACCTACTCTAAGCTTGGAAAACAATCTACCGTGACTCTAACCTTGCAAAACAGCGCAGCGACAGCGGCCTTCTAGAACGCATCGGCGTTGTCTGCAAGAAACTGGGCCAAGGGCGTCGGCGACACACGGGCGATTTGCTCCACGCTCTCGGTCATGATGACGTGACACCGCCGCCCGATGCACAGCAGAAAGTTTCGCAGACTCTGCGTGGCAGAGCTGGACATGAATCCCGTTCCTTCCAGTTGCTCGAGCGCCTCGTCTAGAGATACCTCCTCGCACCGCACAGCTGTGCCCCACTGCCTCTGCATTTGCGCTGCAACGTCGTTCATTGTGAGGGCCTCCGGTCCTGTGATGTCCAGCACTCTCACCCCCGCGTGCCTGCCGCCGCCTTCTGCCAAAATGCTCGTCCGTCAGCCTGCCATCCCACGCTCCTCTTCCTCCCACACGGTCTCTCGCAGAAAACACAACATCACTACATCACGCGCGCGCGCACACACTCCGCACCCTCGGCGGCCTCAAAGCACTGCAACACGCGTGCGCACACACGTGTGTCGCCCAAGGCCCCCTCTCCGCACCCTCTGCGGCTTCAGAGCACTGGCATTGAAACCTGGCCTCACCAGCGAGCAAGAGCGCTGCAGCAACTTGAGCGACGTCTCGCACATCAACCTATTACACCGTGTAGCACAGGCGCGTCAGCACAGTTGGTCAAGGTCACGTTTGCCATATCCACGCTCTCACTCACCATTGAGATTTTGCTCTTTGCGTAGTGGCTCTTGAGGACTCCAGTGCTGCGGACCAGACGCGGGTCGTGCCCGTTCCCAACGACGAGCCCTGGCTTTAGGAGGTTCTGCATGAAGTAGTTGGCGCGGAGTATCGCGATGCTGCCGATGCTGCTGCCTTTGAGTGTAGCTACAAGCGCCTAGCACAGTGAGAAGGACAGAGAGAAGACGCACTGGTGAAAATTACATGCATCTACCTTCGACAGCAAGGTGCGCTTGCCCAACTGCGCTGTCAGCAGACAGGCACTGCGACGCCGTCGATAGCTTGACCACGGACTCTGCGCCGCTGTTCTCCGCAGCCGCGATGACATTTTCCTCATTGCGCACTTGCTTCTGCCCGTTTCCACAGGCCAGAAAAACACTCTTGGCCCGGCTGCGCGCCAGCGCATTGGCTACGGCGCTGGCGTCGGACATGTCACCCAGGAGCAGCTTCACTTGCGGAGGAAGTAGTGCCCGTGCCGCGCTGCCGTCGCGCACAAAAGCATACACGCTAGTGGCTGGGTCGCGCTCAATGAGAGCATTACACACGGCGGAGCCACACGCTCCGGTTGCACCAAAAACGATTATTGAGCCGCTGCACATGCGCAGTGTGCTGAGCGCGGCGGGCCCGCTGCTGAGCACGCGTGCGCCCAGCGGGGCTGCGGCGGGGCTTCCGATCAGAAAAGCAGCGCCCGGCGAGAGCGCCAGAAGCAGGATGAGGTGGCCCGGCTTCGACATGATGATGGCACTGTGAAAGGCGACGTCACGAATTTCGACTCCAGGATTGAGGATCAGAGAGGGAGGTGGGCGACGACGGGCGGTCGACAGGAGGGGATGGGGGCGGTCAAGGCGCGCTTGCACCCAGCATCTTGAGCAGGGCACGAGGGATGAACGTTGCAGGGATGGAGCGCGTCGCCGCCCCGCCCAGGGCGGCCAGGTCAAAGGTGTGTTGTTGCAGAGCTTCGCGTGCAGCGCAAAGCGCCGAGTTCGCGGCAGGCACGCGGCGGACGCGGGCGGGCGGGTGCCTGCGCAGCGGCGTGTGCCGGGAGGGCGACTAGCATCTGCTGCCTTCACTGACGGATCCTGCACCTCCAGGTCTGGCATCAAAAGCTGACGCTTGATGTCGACTTCGAGCATCAGACTGTGTGGGGCAGCACGGAGATCGATGTGGTGCAGAAGACCGAAGAGGTTCAGATTGCGCTTCACGCGCAGCAGATGTCAATCGACTGTATTGCCCTCATTTCGTCCGAGGGCGCTGAGAAAGACGAGGCGGGCAAGGCTGGCAAGTGTGAGGAAGTGTCGGCGCGTTACCAGTACAGGGCGCCAAAACAGGTGGTGCCCGACGGAGATGCCGGGACCAAGGAGGTGCGCGACATACACAACTTCACGCTAAAGTACAAGTCGTCGCTGGCCCAGTCAGACGCAGGGGAGCTGCTGATTTTTATCCCGACATATGGGGTAAGTTCGCACAAGGTGCCCAACAACCACCCCGCCAAGGACGAGCCCTCGGATGCTGGTTGGACAATGTGGAAAGTCAAGATCAAGTTTTCGCTGGCGAAACCAAAAGGTGGGCTCGTGTTTGCTGGCGGCTTGGCCGGGGATGTTGGGGCGCATTTGTTTACAGACGGGCAATGTGCGGGGCCACGCACGTGGTTCCCGTGCTGGGATACGCTTGACGCCGCCAACACCTTTGAGATTATCGTCACTGTACCCAAGGGCAACACGGTGCTGTGCTCAGCGCCGCTGTTGACGCAGAAGCCCAAGAAGGGCAAGGACGGGCGGGGAGCAATAGAGCGCTTTCAGTTCAAGACAAAGAACAATGGAATGATTCCAGCCCGATGCATCGCACTAGCTGTGGGGCCGTTTGTCCAGCTCCAAGATGCCGGCATGTCTCAGCGCGTCTCGCACTGGTGCGTGGCGCACAGCAACGCGGAGCAGCGCCTGGCGTTTTCGACGCAATTCGTTTCTCGCTCTTTGGAAATACTCCGCTCCCTCCTGTCAGGACACGAGCTGCCGTGCGAAACCTTGCACGTCGTCTTTGTCAGCAATCCCTCCGATGACATTCAGTCCTACCCCGCCTTGCTCATGGCGTCCTCGTCCCTCCTCCATGACGCATCCGTGATTTCTCAGAGTTTTGAAACTCTGGCAGTTCTTGTGAGGGGGCTGGTTGGGCAATGGTTTGGCCTGAATGGCGCTGTGCGCCCCGAGTCGAGACAGGACACGTGGCTCGTCCATGGGATTGCCGGCTACCTCACCCACATGTGTCTCAGGCGATTCTACGGCAACAACGACTACATGTTCAAAATCATGGAGGAGACTGAGTGGGTGTGCTGGCACGACTCGCGCACTGTCGCACCCCTCTGCTCCGAGGCCGCCGCCCATCCCATTGAGCACAGCTCCGAGCTCCGCATGCGCAAGGCTGCCTTGGTGGTGCGCCTCATTGAGAAGCGCATCGGCGAGGCGAACATGAAGAAGGTACTTGCACAGATGATGGCCAAGGCGCACAAGACGGCCGATTGCCCCGTGCTCGGAACCAAGAACTTGTTCAAGATTATCAAAAAGTGCTCGGGGCAAGACATCGGGCAAGTAATGCACCACTGGATTCTGGGCTCGGGCTGCTCAATCATGACAGCCAACTTCAACCTCAACAAAAAGCGCGGACAGATCGAGTTCGGCATGCGCATCAGCAACCATGATCTGAGATCCAAGAGCAAGGCAGACACCTTGACCATCCGCGTCCACGAGACCGAGGTCACCTACGATCGAGCCGTCAAGGTGGAAGCCGACGAGTTCATCGTAGGTGATGTTGTTTAGGGTTTACGGTTGAGCTTGCACCTTGCATGGGTTTACGGTTGAGCGTTGAGCGTTTGTTTCTTTGTGGTGCGTGCGTGTGTGTGGTTGTGGTAGCTTCCGAGGGTGTCATCTTTGTTTCGTTGTGCTAGCTTGGTGGCATGTTTGTTTCGTTGTGCGCCGCTTCCCAATGTTTGTTAGGGCGCGGTGGGCGTGGTGGTCGTGATGATGGTCCTGTTAGTTGTGGTGGTCAGGGTCCTGTCACAGAGACTGGGGTCCGGTGACAGGGTGACAGGGTGACAGGGTTGCAGTTGCCGTTTGCCCTCCTCCGTCAGCTACGCATACCCCAGAGAGAGAGAGAGAGCGAGCGAAAGAGCGAGAGAGCGAGAGCGAGAGCGAGAGAGAGAGAGATTATTAAGAATAATAGTCCAAAATGGGTGGAGGGGCAGGTCTCGAGGCCAGTTTGCGCATCACGATGGGTATCTTACATCTAGTGAGTGCTGAGTGCGATATAGAGGATTGGAGGGCGACCCAATGGTCGACAGGCACACACACACACACACACACACACACACACACACACAGACGAGTTTGCCCCGCAGTCGCGATGGAAGCGTACGAAGCGGGACAAAGAAGCAGACAGCGAGGGGCAGTGCGGCTTGATAGCGGACTTGATTCAGGAAAACGACACGCCCTTGCAGTGGATGCGCGTGGACCCCGAACTCCTCTGGATCCGCAAGGTGGAGATGCAGCAAGCTGACTATATGTGGGTGTATCAGCTCTATAAGGATCGGCACGTGGTGGCCCAGGTCGAGGCCATGCAAGGCCTGTGCAAAGGCATGTTGGCACCCGAGCCCAATGCCGATGGCTCCCTCCCTGTAGTGTCGGACGCCACGCGCCAAAAGTGCTGCCGTGTGCTGCAAGAGACGCTCGAGAACCCCCAGATCTTCTATGCTGTGCGCGGACGCGCCGCCAAGATCCTGGGGCGCCTCTGCCTGCTGAGGGCGGAAGAGGACTCGGATGGTGTGTCGCACATTCAACGCCATTTCTTTGGCTGTCCCCACCTCCTCCAGTGCGCGCGCGCCCTCTTTGTGGACGAGGAAACGCAGCTGCCGCTGCCAAACAGGTTCAATGATTTGGACGGCTACCAGCTGAGGCTGGAGGTGATAGATGCGCTTGCTACATGCCGGGAGGAGGCCAGGGATCAGGCAGGCGGCGCGGTGGCGACGAGCCAGGTCTACAACTTGCTCCACGACCTGCTAGAGTACAATGACAACTCTCAAAATGGCGCCTACTCCGATGGGGATTACGTGGCCGCTCTCCTTGTAGCTCTCGGACGCGCGTGTTCCTCGCTTTTCGATGAGGTGGAGGAGACACGGAAGCTGATGGAGCGGTACCTGCAACGCGAGCTCCTCATGCCCTCGTTTGCTCATCGTGTCACCTGTGCGGCGCTGAGCGCATTGCAGTCGCTCCAGTACCGCCGCCTTGTGCCCCTCGATCTCCAACTCTTCCTGCGCCATGCCAAAGTCGGGCAAAGCACCCAAGTGCGTTGTGGGGCCGTGCAGTGCCTGGCGCGCATGTCTGCCATGCAGCCGGCGCTGTTGCAGCCGTTGCTGCGGCTCTTGGCACTGGAGCAGGTGGCGCGCGTACGGCATGCCCTGCTCCGTGCCATGCTTGATGGTCCTGCTGCCCTCATTCGAAAGCGCAAAGTGCTAGACGCGCCAACCAAAGAAAATATTGCTGTGGTGAATGCTCTGTGGGGCTTCTTGAACGAAGGGAGCAGCTACGACGTGCGTAGCCGCTTCCTGGCTGCATCACTCTACACGTTGCTGCTCGGCGAGGGCCATCCTGAGTGTATGCGCGTGCACGAGAGCTATGGACAGAGGCTGAGCGCCTTGCCTTCGGAGCGCGAGCTGGAGAGCCTGCGCTATGATGCGAAGAAGCAGTCGCTCAAGGTCACGCTTCCTCGCGCCAGCGATTTGCGTAAAGGCAAGACGGGAGCGGCGGCGGGGCGTGGCGACTTAGGAGGCAAGTCAAAGCAGTCGGGTATGTCAGTTATCCGCGAGGCCAAGGCCATCAAAAGCGGTTCGCCCAGACCATCATCCCTGTCCGCCGAGGAGCAGTTAGCAAAGCAGCAAGAGGAGCGCGAGCGTCGCGCCAGGGAACGTGAGCGCACTCAGACCGTTGAGGTATCTGGCTTGGACTGACTCACTATCGGTCTTGCGCTGCACGTCTCTACTCACGTGCCCTGTCTTGCTCGCACGTCTGTACTCACGTGTCCTCCGCCCCTAGCGCTGCACCACCTAAACACATTATTTGAGCTGGCGGCAGCTGAAATGAAGGGGGTTAGGCAAGTGGTGTCATGTCAAGGGGGCTAGGCAAGTGGTGTGTGAAGGGGGTTCGGCAAGTGGTGTCATGCCTTGAGGGCATCCATCTTGTGATGGCGCCCAAGCCATCAATCTTGTCATGGCGCCCAAGCGCTGTGGTGTGGGTTGCCCTGTGGTGTGGGTTGCTTGGCGCTTGGTAGCTCATCTTGGAGCTGAGCTCACTGCGCCGTTGCCTCCTCTCACTGCTCCGTTGCCTGCATCAGTCAGATGCCGAGGGAGCTTGCTCGGTAAAGATGTAAAGAATGTAAACTAATGGAGAGGGACTGGCAGGCGATGTATTCACCGTTGGTGGCAGCGGCGCCGAAAGTGGTGTTGAACTGGCCTCCCGGCGCAGACGAGGTCAAGACCAAGCACGTCAAGGTCACATTCACATACTCAGTGATACCACCGGGACGTGGGTCTACGCCGGAGCCCGAGAAGGGTTGGGGTCGCAAATATAGACGCGCTCCCCTGCCCACCCCGCCCTCGAAAGGAGCTAGCTCCAGTCCTGCCAAAGCCATCATCTCCGCCACCCAATCCCCTCCTACAAAAGATCCTGCGCCTGTGGCCACGCCGGCCGTTGCTGGTACAGCTGGAGGAGGAGGAGGAAAAGGCAGTGATGAAGCGAGGCTGGAAGGAGCTAGTGACCAAGGCACGCTCCAGCCTCACTGTGCCCTAGACCTGAAGCCTGCTTCCCAGACAGCCACCCCAGCATCAGATGCGGCAGGAGCGAGCGTGATTGGGGCAGGAGTGGCGGCTACAGCAAGCGGCGTAGGAGCCAGCGATACGAAATCAAAGGCTGCCAAGCAGGCTGTCAGGTCAGTCCAAGAGCTCGATTCATTGCTCAAAGTGTGGGGAGAGGTGGAGGTGTTCACGGTGGGTGACTGGTGGAATGCGCGCATCGAGAAGATTGTGATGGAGTCACGCAAGACTGCCCGAATTTCAGTCTCGTACGAACAAAGCCCTGGGGTCTACGACGTGATGTCCGGCGATGAAGTAGAGTTGGTCATCCGGCAAGCAGATGGGATATGGGCCTATGCCCAGCAGTTCCGCCATCGCCAGCCTGAGAAAGCAGGCGTGCTTGATGCCCCCGGGGTGGGTGGTGCGGGGGGCGAGGCAGCAGGTGGAGGCACGGCAATCGCCCCCGCTCCTGCGCCAACACCTCCAGCGGCAATCGCGACTGTGAAAAATGCAGCGCCAATCTCAAATGTCAAGAGAGAGCTGATGATGCCTGGGGCCCCGACTGTCGTGGCTGTTGGGCTTGTGGAGGGTCTCCACATGGGTCTGCAAATGGGCGTGAACCCTCCTGCACCGCTGTCTGACGGAGCGGAAGACGGAGGCAACTCGGAGGCGGTCAAGGAGCCTAGATGGGGCTACTACCCGGGGCATCCGTGCTACTGGCCGCTCTTCTACACGCGCACTGATGCCACCAAGTTCATCTTTACCAAAGTAAAGCCTTACCCGCAAGCGTACAAACGGGTGCGCGTCAGGCACGGGAGTGACGGTGACAGTGGCAATCCTTGCAACTCTTGGATCAGAGACCTCGACAAGGAGATTCAGGAGCGGGAAGAGCGTCGACGGATGGGGCAGCTGTCACCCTGTTTGGACGTGGACAGCAACAAGTCAAGCCCAATGGTTGCGTCTCCTCTTGCTCCAAACAATGGGCCCCCGGTGCTATCCCACGTTGGAGCTGCACCAGCCTCAAGCGCCGGCATGCTCCTAGCACCCCAGGTTGTGCGCGTGCGCAGCAGCGATAAGGGTGCCGAGAACATGGCACATGCAGGAGATGCGCCGCGTGCTGCGCATGCACAAGAAGCCACGTCACGTGTGTTGCCTAGTGTGTCGCCTACGCTGGAGCAGGAAGCGACAGGCGAGCAAGCAGCAGCCCTACGCCTCAAGGCACTGCATGCGCTGGCGCTAGAGGATTTGACGAAAGCTGAACTCAAGGGCAAGCTCAAGGGCAAGGTGCCGAAGCAGATGTTGAAGGAGTTGGC
>Ga0315905_10005937_pt1 | contig 12410 bp, 9 predicted proteins | sample LakEriMetagenome_5_FD_203522 | JGI IMG/M metagenome (GOLD analysis project Ga0315905, IMG submission 203522) | Freshwater fungal communities from buoy surface, Lake Erie, Ohio, United States - Buoy 4 MA121 | ecosystem: Environmental > Aquatic > Freshwater > Lake | place: USA: Lake Erie, Ohio... | reverse complement strand
AATCCGCCTGGAGAGGACGTCTCCAGGCGGATGGGGCTGCCGTTTGTCTCGTGTGATCTGCTTATGGCTGGGCGGGAACGTAGAGCTCTGAATCAACGGCAAGAAGGGTTTGCGGGCTGAAACTCCAACCGTTCAACGCATTGAGTTTTTCCGGTGTGGTGGCGTGCTCGGCGGCCACTTCCGCCAGCGTTTGCTCGCGGGTGGTTTTGATCAAAACATACGAACTTGCCGCCGTTTCGGATTTTTTCTGATGGGAAATCGGTTGGGTACTGTCCGCTGTCAGGCTGGCGGCTGGAGAGTTGGCGGGTGTCTTTTCCACACTCGCCATTTCCTTACTTTTTGCGGTTTGTCGCGCGACTGGTTCCTTCGCGACTGTTGATGATGCGACGGCGTTTTTGTTGGCTGTCGGCGTGCTGGGTTTTTCCTTGGCTTCCGTGCGGCTGGATGTCGAATGTTCAGAAGTCGCGCTCGCCACGGACGGTGCCGGCGTTTTGGCTGCTGGCGTTTTGGCCGTTGGTGCTTTTGCGACGGCTGCCGAAGTTTTGCCACCGAGGTTGATTTTTTGGCCGACGCGCAGGGCTGTGGCATCAAGTTTGGGATTCGCCGCCTGCAAGGCCGACACCGTGGTCCCCTGGCTGCGGGCAATCTTGCTCAAGCTGTCGCCCGCCGCCACGGTGTAGGTACCGCTGGCCAGCGGCCGGGTTTCCGGTTTTGGAGACGACTGTTTTGCTGCGGGTGTGGTTTTCGTCGGGATTGTAATCTGCCGCCCCACACTCAGGGACTGGGCGTTGACTCCGGGATTGGCTTGCTGCAAAGCGCTCAGGCTGACATTGTATGTCTGAGCGATGCGATAGAGATTGTCGCCCGATTTTACTACGTGGGTAGTAGCGCCAGCGATGGAGGTGGCGAATAGTGCGATGATTCCATGCAGAAGGGTGAAAATCTTCATGGCGCGCATGTTATGAAATTCGTAACCTTTGGCAAGTAAAAATTTAACTTATATTGATATTTTTAAAAAAACGCGTTGAGAGAATCGCGCTTTCGGGGCTGCCATTTTGCACGGAAAAGCTTGTCAATAGAGGGATTGTTGGCGTTTTTGCGGGGGGGCGGCCTTGGGAGATTGGTTGGTTGGCATGTAAAATTTTCACTTTTGACACCTTTTGGGGTGAAAAAGTGAAAAAATCGACAACTGGCTCAAGGTTGTTGACGTAGTTTTGCCAATAGTTCGGCCATGATTTTGACCCGTTCGGGTTCGCTTCCGGCCCGGTTGTTCTTTTGGGCAATGTCGCTGGTCAGATCGTATAACTCGAATGAGTTGTCCGCTGTGCCCGCTTTGGGTTGAGTTGATTTTTTGCCGCCGCCTTTTTCAATCAACACCCAGTTTCCCTGTCGCAGGGCCAGTGGCGAAGGACCATTGTTTTGGAGAACCAGATGGTTGCGCAGTGCTGGCCCTCGTTTTTCCTCCAGCAGCGCGGGCAACACATTGAGGCTGTCGGACCCCGCACCCGTGGAGAGTTTTTGACTGGTGAGCGCGGCGAGAGTCGCAAGGGTATCGATGTGGCTGATCAGTTGATCCGATGTGCTGCCCGTCGGGATATGACCCGGCCAGCGGGCGATGAAGGGAACCCGGTGTCCCCCTTCGTAGAGATTTCCCTTTGACCCGCGCAGGATTCCGTTAGGCCGCTGTCGGGCGTGCAGGGCGTTGGTGCCGTCGTCGTACGTATCTTTAATCTGTCCACCATTGTCGCTGGTAAAAATGACCAGGGTTTTTTTGCTGAGGTTGAGACGCTCGAGTGTGTCCAAAATCCGACCGACGCTCCAGTCGAGCTGATGAATGACATCGCCGCGCCAGCCGCAGGTGCTGGTGCCCCGGAAGCGCGGATGCGGAACCATCGGTTCGTGAATGTCATGGGTGGCGAACAACAGGAAAAAAGGAGCGGACTTGTTTGCTTCGATGAAGCCGGTCGCACGGGCGGTGATCGTGTCGGCGATGTCTTCATCGACCCATCGCGCCGCCATTCCGCCGGTCATGAAACCGATGCGGGGGATGCCATTGATCACGCTGTCCTTGTGGCCGGGACCTCCCTGGATTTTCAGCTTCACACCAGGGTCGGCCCCTGTTGGCCCGGTGCCGATTTTTTTGCCAAAGCTGACTTCGATCGGGTCGGCGGGATCGTAGTTATAAACATCATGGTTTTCGACAAACACGCAGGGCACACGGTCGCCGGTGGCGGGAATCACGAAGGCCTGGTCGAATCCCAGTTCCAGCGGGCCGGGAGCGAGTTTCTTGTTGAAGTCGGTGCTCGGCGGATTGCCGAGGCCCAGGTGCCACTTGCCAATGACAGCGGTTTTGTATCCCGCCTGTTTGAGCATCGATGCCACCGTCGTGGTGCCTGGTTTGATCAGCGCAGGTTCGTCCCCGCGGGCGATGCCGGTTCCTGGCTGACGCCATGCGTATCGCCCCGTCAACAAGGCGTAGCGGGTGGGAGTGCAGACCGTCGCCGTCGAATGGGCATCGGTGAAACGCCGGCCACCACTGGCCAACTTGTCGAGATGGGGTGTTTTCACCTCGGTGGCTCCATAGCAACCGATGTCGCCATAGCCCACATCGTCGGAGATGATGTAAACGATGTTCGGTTTATCATCCGCTGCCGCGAAGGCGTGGCACGACAGGATGATGCAGAGAGAAAAATGTCGGATGGTTGATTTCATGATCGATGGTGACATACGCGGTGGAAATCATTTGCGGATTCTGCGGGGTCGGGAATTGGGTGATTCGTACGCATCAAACACCTCGCCGTGGCCCAGCGCGCGGGGGTCGTTTTGTGTTTTCAATTCCGCCATTAGCTTTTCCCGCAGGGCAGTTGTTTTGTCGGAAAATTTCGGATCGTTGGCAAGATTGGTCATGCAGTCCTGATCTTTGCTGACTTGAAACAACATCTGCTGCGGACGTTTGCCGAAGGCCTGCTGCCAGGCGATGCTGTCATGGTCGAGGTTCACGATCCACGACTTCGTGGGTCCGTTGTCGCTGTCCATGAAATTGCTTTCGGGGTCTCCGCAGGGCCAGCGTTCGGGGGCGAAATTGAGCACGTAAAAGAATTCCCCTTCGCGGATCGCCCGCACCGGGTAGCCGAGGCCCGAGTGCGAACCGGGGCGAACGTTGGTGTCATTGCGCTCGCGGCCGACAATCACAAATGGTCTAGCGGATTTCGCTTCGCCGCGCAGGAGATCGGTGAAACTCCGACCGCTGAGCGGCGACATGCCCTTGGCGGCTCCATCCACTGCGAAGAGTTCGAGCAGGGTGGGTGCCAGGTCGATGAAGTTGATGAAATCACCGATGCGGCGTGGCGACCCCAATTTTCCAGAGGGATGGCTGACAACGAAGGGCACGCGATGAGCATCCGGGAAGGTATGACCCTTCACACGCGGAAACGGCATGCCGTGGTCGGAAGTGACAATGACCATGGTGTCCTTCCGGTGCCCGCTTTGCTCCAGCGCCGCGATCAACGACCCCACTTGATCATCGAAGGCCTCGACTTCAACCGCGTAGTCGAGCATGTCGCCGCGCACGGTTTCGCAATCGGGCCAATAGGCTGGCACGTGGCCGATATCCTCGAGCTTTTTGCCTACGGCGATTCCGGCTCCCTCTTTGTAGGGTCGGTGTGGATGGTGACTGCCGAACCAGAAAAAGAACGGTTTGTCGCGGGCGCGGGATGTGAGAAATGTGGCCAGAGCCTCACCTGGGGATTTGCCCGCGCCGGCCTCAAGGGAAAAATTGCGTGGCTTGCCCTCGGTTGTTATCGCCATGCCCGGCCCCCATGTTTTTCCGGTACTGCCGCAGACCACGCCCGATTGTGCGAGCGCTTCGGTGAAGGCCATGAACTTCGGCGGCAACAACGGTTGATGGTTGGCGGCATCCTCGAGTTGCCATGGATAGCGGCCGGTCAGGATTGCCGCGCGCGATGGCGCGCACTTGGCGGTCGGGGTGTAAACGTTGTCAAAAACCAACCCCTCCGCGGCCAGCTTGTCGATGTTCGGAGTTTTGATCCACTTGCCGCCGTAGGTGTTGCCGAAATTGGCGGAGCAGTCGTCGGCGATGATGAACAGCACCTTGCACGGCGTTGCGGCTTCAGCAGAAGCAGCGAGAAAGGTGCCGGTGATGCAGAGCACCAGAAGGATTGATTGGCGTATCACAATCATCGTTTCAGCAGTTGTCAGGGTTTGAAGTGAACGCCGGCACTTTTGGCCCACTCGGTCCACAGCAATTTCAGTTCCGCGCATTTTTTTGGATTCGATGCGGCAAGATCGTTTTGTTCGCAGGGATCATCGGCGAGGTTGTAGAGTTCCCACGTGACCGGTTCCGGCTGGCGTTTGCCCCAGACGATTTTCCAGTCGCCCTTGCGCAGGCCGCGGGCGCCCTGATGTTCGGTCGGGATGATCCGCTCCGTCACGGCCTCGCCATGAATCGCGGGGAGCAGGGACACGCCGGACAAGGGCAGGAGCGCCACTTTGTTTCTCTCCGCAGGGTAGGGGATGTCCGCCGCCGCGGCGATCGTGGGCAGCAGGTCCATGACATGGGCCGGGCTGGTGATCCAACCGGCGCGCGGCTTGAAACCGGCGGGCCATTGGATCAGCAGCGGCGAACTGATGCCGCCTTCGTGACAAAAATGTTTGTACATGTTGAGCGGCGTGTTGCAAAGGTTGGCCCAGCCGGAGCCATAGGCGTGGTCGGAACCTTTCTGACCCATGGCATCCAGAGCGGCGCCGGTGTGGAGGATCGTTTTACCCGCGCGCGAGGGCCCATCGAACCCGAATGGCCCCCATTCGTAACAGGCGCCGTTGTCGCTGGTGAAAACGATCATCGTGTTGGCGAGTTCGCCGTTTTTTTCCAGATCCGCCATGATGCGTCCGACGCCGGTGTCGATGTGTTCGACCATTGCCGCTAAGATCGCCATGCGATGGGCCAGGTCCTCGCGTCGGTCCGCGGGCAGTGTCGCCCACCCGGGGTTGGGTTTGCCCGAATATCCGTTGGCGATTTCCTCTGGTTCCACCGGCACTTGCGACAGCGGTGGCAGGGCGGTTGATGCCGGGATCAGTCCTGATTTTTTCATGCGCTCCAGTCGTTCCGCGCGCAAAACGTCCCAGCCCTTCCGATAGATATCGAGGTATTTTTCCACCGTCTTCCGCGGTGCCTGCACCGGGAAGTGAGGCGAGGAATGCGCGAGGTAGAGAAACCACGGCTTCTTCGCACCCCGTGCCTGCTTGAGAAACTCCAGCGCATAGTCGGTGAAGACATCGGTGGCATAGAATGTCGCGGGCGACAACTCGGCGGCAGTCCCCTGGGGAAGCCGGACATAACCCGCGGGGCTCCATTGATCCTCGGCGTAGGAACCGAAATTACGATATCCATAGTACTGATCGAATCCCCGTTCGATGGGTCCCGGCGTCCCCATGTGCCACTTGCCCGTCATCCATGTCGTGTAGCCGGCTGATTTCAGCAGCTCGGCAATGGTGATGTTGTTGTCGAGCAGGTGTCCGGTGTAGGCGGGTCCCAGACCGGGTGAAGGTTTGGGTTGGGTGAAGGAGCCGATGCCCGCCTCGTGGGGATGCAGTCCGGTCATCAGCGAAGCGCGGGTGGGACAGCAGCGCGCGGAATTGTAACACTTGGAAAAACGCACGCCCGCCGCGGCGATTTTGTCGAGGTTGGGGGTGGAGATTTCACCGCCGTAGCAGGAGAGGTCCGAGTAGCCGAGGTCGTCGGCGAGAACGATCAGCACATTCGGTTTCTCGGCGGAATGGCATGGCACGATGCCCGCAGACGCGACAGCGAGGGCTGCGACGGCTGACTTGATGATGCTCACTGGGTCAACGACTGGAATATTCATGGTTGCGCCCACCATTCATAGCGCAGATTTCGAGACCAATACAACCCCTATTATGACAAGGCGTGCCGAACGAATGGGGGTGATCGTCTGAAATTGGTGAAAAAAGCCTGCGAATGCCCGAGTATCTATCGGACCATGAATCGCAAAACCCTTGTCGCCTCGTTGTTTGTTTTATCCCTGTCCCCGCTTGCCGTGGAGGGCAAGGACAGCGTCTGGACCGATCCCGCCAAAGCCACTGCGGAAAGTCCCGATTTTCTGATCCAGGGTGAATACACCGGCAAACTCGGCGATGCCAAAGTTGGAGTGCAGTTGGTCGCCGAGGGAGCGGGCAAGTTTGCGGTGGTTTACTACCCGGGTGGATTGCCCGGCGATGGTTTCAGTGGCGACAAAGCCACCCGCATCAAAGGCAAGGCGGACGCGGAAAAAGTCACCCTGCCCGACATGAGCGCCACGTTGAAGGACGGCAAGATGGTTTTTAAAAACGGCAGCTTGAGCAAAGTGGAGCGCAAGAGCCCGACTCTCGGTGCTGCGGCTCCGAAAGGTGCCGTGGTTCTGTTCGACGGAAAAAACGGCGATGCTTTTGACAAAGGAGTGCTGGATGGCGACATGCTGTGTCAGGGAATCAACAGCAAGCAGAAGTTCCAGAGCTTCCAGTTGCATGTCGAATTCAAGATTCCCTTCATGCCCGAAGCCCGCGGACAGGGGCGCGGCAACAGCGGTTGTTATTTGCAAAGCCGCTACGAGTGCCAGATGCTCGACAGTTTCGGCCTCGAAGGCGAGACCGACGAGTGCGGCGGCTTCTACAAGATCAAGACGCCTGATTTCAACATGGCCTATCCGCCACTTGCCTGGCAGACCTATGACATCGATTTCACCGCCGCAACGTACGACGCTTCAGGCAAGAAAACAGCGAATGCGACAGCGGTTGTGAAGCACAATGGCGTATTGATCCACAAGGGCATCGAACTTCCCCATGCGACCACCGCCTCGCCATTGGGAGAGGGCCCCGAGCCCGGTCCGCTGCACTTGCAGGATCACGGCAATCCGGTGCGCTACCGCAACATCTGGATTGTTGAAAAGAAATAAGCCACTCAGCGCGCCGCCGCTTTCAATTCGGCAAAGCGGGCGCGCATCTCGGTCAGGAGCTTCGCCTTCTTCGGATCACCGATGATGTCATTTTCCTCCAGGGGATCGTTGACGAGGTCGAAGAGTTGTTCCACGTTGAAATCCGGCCAATAGAAGTATTTCATGTCTTTTCTAACAAGTGCTTCCGAGGCCGGGATGAAGTTCTTGCTCTGGTGGGTCGCGTGTTCATAGAAGAATTCGCTGCGCCACGCGGGTTTTTTCAAGGCAAGGTAGAGCGGCGACAGATTCTGACCCTGCATGCGCGGCGGCGCGGCAATGCCCGCGGCCGCGAGAACGGTCGGGGCGATGTCGACATTCAGTGCAAAGTCATCGTTGGTTCCGCCCGCTTTGCTTTTCGGCAGACGTGGGTCGCGGACGATCAGGGGCACGCGGATGCTCTCCTCGTAGGGGTACCATTTGTCGGCCAATCCATGCTCGCCGTGAAAGTAACCGTTGTCGCCGGTGAAGATCACCAGTGTGTTTTCCAACATGTTTTGCTTTTTCAGCTCGTCGAGGACCCGTCCGCAAGTCGCATCGACTTCACTCGCAAGGCGGTAGTAATTCTTCATCATGCTCTGGTATTTCTCCGGGGTGTCGAAACGCCAGTGCCAGCGGTTGCGGCTTTCGTTTTTCTCACTGACCAGAAAGGGCGGCAGTTTGTGATACGCCTCGTCCGTGGCGGTTTTGGGAAGGGGAATGGCGACATCCTTGTAGAGTTCCATGCTCTGCGGCTGGGGCAGATACTGCAAGGGGTTGCCGTCCTCCGCATGGGTTGCGAAAAAGGCCAGGGTCAGGCAGAATGGTTTGTCGGCCGGTCTGCTGGCAAGAAACTCCAGGGCGTCGTTCTGATTCTTTTGCGTTACGTGGATTTTCGCCCCGTCCGGCCCGGTCATCCAATGGGTTCCGCTGTAGGCGCGACCAAAGTCGTAATTCTCTTTCGGAAATGCGCCGTTGTGCCATTTGCCGACATGTCCGACGTAGTATCCATGGCTCCTCAGCAATCCCGGATAGGTTTCGGCCCAGGGTGTCTTGAACGGATTCATCGCGAGATTGCCGTGGCGCGACATCCACTGTCCGGTCATCAGCGAGGCGCGGCTGACACCGCAGATCGAAGTTGTCACGCAGGCATGGGTGAATCGAGTGCCCTCCTTGGCGAGTTGATCGAGCCGGGGTGTCTTGACAACCGGGTTGCCCGCACAGCCCAGGGTGTCGAATCGCCAGTCATCGGCCTGAAGGATGAGGATGTTCATCGGTCGGTCCACTGAAACGGCGGGAAGGCGGCAAGGGAGGAAAAGCAGCAGATGGAGCAGGAGATGTCTCATGATGGATTGCGGGGTATTCTCTGAGTCTAGTTCAATTGGCAGGGATGTAAACCACGTGGTTTTCTATCGACCGCGTTGCAAGGGATGTCCGGATTTCGCGGTGGTGACATGCGGTGGTTTGAGGTAGACCGGCTGCACGGGCCTGCTGGCGTGGAAGGATTTCTCCTGCTCGTCCAGCGCGCACCAGCATTGCCACATTCGTCCCGCGCTGGGGGTTTCCCGGGCGATGGTTCTTGTGAAAGTGGCGGCATCGATTTCATCGAGGGAAAACACGCCGGGTTCGCCATTTGCGATCATCGCACGCATTTCCTCCAACCCACCCATCGCGGGATTGCCCGAACTATTGCCTGCGGTGATCTCCGCCCACCACCAGTCGCCGCGGCGGGCATCGCCGATCGCCAGACACCGGGATAGTTCCCTCGCCGGCACGGTGGCAAGAAACGAGGGCAGTCCGATCAATGGACAGTTGTGAGCGATGGCGAGTCCCTGGCCGACGGCGATGCCGACCCTGCTGCCGCTGTAGCTGCCGGGTCCGGTGCCGACGATGATGGCACCGATGTCGCCGGGCACAAGTGCCGCTGTGATCTGCTCCAAAGGATCGAAAATGTCACAATTGTGGCAGCGCTCGCTGAAGAAGCTTTCCTCGTGCCACTGCCCGTCGAAAAGTCCGATGCTTCCTTGCGGGGTCGAGGTTTCGATCAATAAAGTGGCAGTTCCGCTCATCTGGCGGGAATTATGCAGAAATCCGCAAAAATGGCAAACTTCCAGCTTTTTTCCTTTCTGCGTGTTTCTCCCTTGCTTAGTGCATCGGCAAACGCTTTCTTTTCCAGGTAATTTTTTTCCAAACATGAGTATTTACGCAAAAGGCCTGGAAGGCGTGATCGCCAATGAGTCGGCACTTTCGAATGTCGAGGGTGCCGAGGGTCGCTTGAGTTATCTTGGCTACAGCATCGATGATTTGGTCGAGCATTGCACCTTCGAGGAAGTCACGCATTTGCTTCATCACGGTCATCTGCCGAATCGGGCGGAATTGGGCGAGTTGGAGAAGGAACTGCGCACGGACCGCGAGCTGCCCCGGGGGGTGATTGATTTTCTGAAGTCCACACCGAAAGACGCCAATCCGATGGATGTGGTGCGCACGGCGGTTTCGATGCTCGGCATCTACGACAAACGGGCAAAGACCGGTGAACCGGACCTGGCGCTTGACGCGAAAATCGCCCTGTCGCTGGTGGCTAAAACGCCGGTAATCGTGGCCGCATTTCATCGCTTTCGCCAGGGGCTGGAACTTCCCCCGATCCGCACCGATCTTGCCGAGGCGGCTCATTTCCTTTATCTGATCAATGGCGAAGTTCCTTCGCAAAAAATGGCGAACATCCTCGATGTGGCCTACACCCTGCACGCGGACCACGGCATGAACGCTTCGACCTTCTCGGCGCGTGTGACCGTGGCCACCCTGTCGGATTTTTATTCCGCCGTCACTTCCGCCATCGGCACTCTCAAAGGTCCGCTTCACGGCGGGGCCAACGAGGGGGTGATTCACATGCTGGAGGAAATCGGCGAACTCTCGCGGGTGGACGCCTATGTGGAGGGAAAACTGGCGCGCAAGGAAAAAATCATGGGCATCGGTCACAGGGTCTACAAGGTGCTCGATCCGCGCGCCCCGCATTTGCGAAAACTGGCGATCGAACTCACGGCGGAACTCGGTGAGCCGAAGTGGATCCAGATGTCCGAACGCATCGCCGAAATCATGCGCGAAGGCAAGGGTCTGAATGCCAATGTCGACTTCTATTCGGCCACCGTCTATCATTCGCTGAACATCCCCACCGATTTGTTCACGCCGATTTTCGCCATTGCCCGGATGTCCGGCTGGACCGCCCAGGTTCTTGAACAGCTGCGCGACAACCGCTTGTATCGTCCGTTGACACTCTATACCGGACCCAAGGAGCTGAGCAAGGTGTCGCCGATCAACGAACGTTGACCGCTGTCATAACTCCGCGTCTCAGCAGGTCTTCCTGCATGTGTGTGCTCCGCAAGGGCGTAATTTCCGGCGGCAGTATCGCCAGATCTTCCTGTTCGACGACCGCAAGCGCCATCAGGTCGATTTCGTTTTTTTTCAGGATTCGCAAGAACTCCGCGCGACTGTCCGACCATCCCGTGAAGACGCAGATGCACGCCGCCAGCTCGGCGCTGTGAGCGCTTGCCAGCCGCGCGAGTGACGGAAAATCTTCCACCGGGGTGATTGTCACTGCCGCGAGTGCCTCGAGAAGTTTCACTGAATCCGCCAGTCCTTTTCCCGCGGTAATGACTTTGTTGTGGCCCCCCAACAAGATCAAGTCGAGCATTGCATCCTCGCCATCGATCGCCGCTACAAAGGAGGCAGCCACGGACACAGCTTCCTCGAATGCCTGATCACGTCCTGCCGCAGCAAAGGTATCGAGGATCAGGGCGTAACGGGGAAAACGCATGTCCTCGACCTCTTTGACAATCGGTCTGCCGGTCTTGGCCCATGATTTCCAATGGATCAGCCGCGGCGGGTCGCCGCTGCGGTATTCGCGCAACGCGGTGAACTCCCCCGTGTTGCCGTTTTGACGCGACGCGGCATCGTCGCCTGCTTGATAATGCGCCGAACCCGGCAGGTTGAGTGCGGGAAGACGATAGCGCCGCGGCAACACAGCCACATGTGCGGGGGCGGCAGCCACCTTGCGGGCACGCTGGAAAAAGTGGAGAGGATCGGGCAGCAACACGCGCAAGTCATCGAGCGCGATCATTCCTCGTCTGCGCGGTGTCAGCACCATGTTCACACGGCTCCCGCCCGCTGCCGGGACGGTGATGACCGCGCTGCCGACACCCTGATCGAACGATTTGTTTCTTTCCACCAGCCACTGCCAGCGGTGATAGGCGAACAACCGGTCAAACGTGTTGCGCTGAGCCTCCGCAGGTTCCCGTTCGTACAGGAAACTTTCCCGGTCAGGACGCGGGTCTGCGGGCGATTCCATGAGCTTGCAATCGGGCACATCTCCTCCCTCATTGATGAGCGTGACATGATAATGAAAAGGCGTTCCAGCCGAGGCATGCGGCGGCACCTGGCGCACGGCGCTCAGCCTCGCCCGTCGCGACCAGGCCCAGATCAAGGTCAGCGCAGCCAGTCCCACGGGGAGGGCGAAAAATTGATAGAGCGGGCGAATCGGACTGCCCATCAGCATTGTCGCGCTGACCACCGCGGCGATGATCACCCCCCATCCGGCGGGCAGTATTCTGCGCATCAGGAAATGTTTCAGCGCCTCACTCTGGCGATAGGATCGATAAAGATACCGGAGCATGGTTGGGAGGTGCCAAGGAAGATTGACTTCGATCTCCTGTCACCTTCCGGTCGCAAGAAGAGAAAATTTCCCATCGAGGAATCCCAGCACCATCGCCTCGGTGGCTTCGTGCTCCAGCCGGCTGACGGCATCGACGCAGAAACCGCGGGCGATAAGCTGCCGCGCGGCATCCGGATGAATGCCCCTGGCGCGCAGATAGAAAATTTCATCCTCGCTGATCTGGGAGCTGGTACTGCCATGGCTGCATTTCACGTCGTCGGCATTGATTTCCAAACCGGGCATGGAATTGGCCTCGGCGGCATCCGACATCAGCAGGTTGCGGCAGGTTTGATAGGCATCGGTGCGGTGCGCGCCTTCATCCACGAAAATCAGGCCGGAAAAAATCGTGCGCGATTCATCATGGAGAACATTTTTGTAGAGCAAGTCCGAGAATGCTCCTGCCTTCACGTGGTGCTGGAAAGTGCGTTGGTCGTATTCCTGGTCTCCGCCCGGTGCCGATACCGCGAGCATGTTGGATCGGGCGGCTTCGCCCTCGAGGCGCGAGAGCGACTCCGAGCGCGACCATGAAGCGCCGACGCTGAGCAGAAAATAGGTGGCGTTGGCTCCGGCAGCAACCGTGCTTTCGTTGATGCTAATGATTTTGCTGGAAGGGTTCAGAGCCTGGATGGTGGTGTGGCTGAGCGTGGAATTTGCTCCGGCAATCAAGTCGTTGACCGCGATGGCCAGACCGTGCTGGTCGCTCGTGACCGATTGGAATG
>Ga0315905_10005936_pt1 | contig 12410 bp, 11 predicted proteins | sample LakEriMetagenome_5_FD_203522 | JGI IMG/M metagenome (GOLD analysis project Ga0315905, IMG submission 203522) | Freshwater fungal communities from buoy surface, Lake Erie, Ohio, United States - Buoy 4 MA121 | ecosystem: Environmental > Aquatic > Freshwater > Lake | place: USA: Lake Erie, Ohio... | reverse complement strand
GCCCCTCTTCCCGCCTGATTGCCGACCACCTCGGATTTTCTCCGTTCTTGCACGCCAACCTCGGCGCCCAAGACACCCCGTGGCTCAAGCCCGAACCCGCCTTCACCGCGCATCTCCTCGCCCAACTTGGCGCCGAAGCTGCCACCACGCTCATGGTCGGCGACTCGCCTTTCGATGTCCAAGCCGCCCTCAACGCCGGCTTCCCCTGCTGGGCCGTGGCCACCGGCACGCACACCGCCGCCGAACTCAACGCCGCCGGCGCCACCCGCGTCTTTCCCGACCTCCCCACGCTTCAAGCTGCCCTCAGCGAGTCCTAGAAAGACACCCTTGTAGGAGCCCACTTGCGGGCGATAGGCCGATAAACCACGCCGCCCTCAGCGGCTGATCCCGCGCACGCGAACAACCTCCAGTTTCAGGGCGCGCAACGACACCACGATGTCGCGCAAAAACGCCGCGAGTGCCGCGATCAGGCAAAGAATGCTCGCGACGAAGATCACGACCATCTCCACCGCGAATTCCCGCGCCATCACCGCGTCGAGGAAAATCACCATCACCAGCACGCACGCCAGCAGCATGCTCAGTCCCGCGCACATCACCGCGCGTTGCACGAGCCGCGCCCGGCGCCACAAAATATCCAGTTGCGACTCCAAGTGGATCCGCTCCTCGCTCGCATCCGTCGCCGCTGTGCGCACCTGCGTCGCCAGTGACCTCGTGCGGTCCACCACCCGCGCCATGCGGTTGGTGAGCGTGATCATGAGCCCGCCGACACCGCTCAACAAAATCACCGGCGTGATCGCCAACTGGATCACCTCCAAAAACGAACTGGGCACGATGGATTGCATGAGGCGCAGCGTGGGTGCCGCTGCGGTCCGCGCAACCCTCCGCTTTCCGCCCCCCTTGACGCCCCCGCGCATGCCTACACCGTAGCTACACGATGACCAAAACCGCCAAACTTTTCTCCACCGGCGGCTCCCAAGCCGTGCGCCTGCCGAAGGAGTTCCGCTTCCCCGGCAAAACCGTCACCCTCCGCCGCACCGCCAAGGGCGTGCTCATCACGCCTCACGACGATCTCGAAGAGCGCCGCGCCCGCTTCATGAAGCTCGCCGGCTCTTGCCCCGACCTGCCCGACGTGCCCCGCCACACCACCCCAGATAGCCCCCGCGCGTGGTGATCTTCCTCCCCGATACCAACGCCGTCTCGAACTTTCTGCGAGGTGCCGACCCCGGGCTCACCGCGCGGATGAACGCCGAGTTTGCCAACTTGCGCCTCTCCGCCTTGGTCGTGGCCGAGCGCGAATTCGGCATCCTCCACCACAGCTCCGGCCTCCGCTATCGCCGCGATTTCGAAGCCCTCGTCTCGACCGTCCCCATCGAGCCATTTACCCGCGAAGACGCCGGCCAATACGCCCGCCTTCGGTCCTTCTTGGAAAAACGCGGGCAGGGCATCGGTCCGATCGACACCCTCATCGCCGCCCAAGCCCTCCGCCTCGGCGCGACGATCGTGACGCACAACCTCCGCGAATTCTCCCGCGTCCCCGGCCTCAAAGTCGTCGACTGGCAAACCCCGTGAATTCCATCTTCGGCACCTCCGTCATTCGCATTCCTTCGCGTCGATTCTCGGTTAACTCCTAAGCAAGCCGTGCCTCCGCCCGCTCCCAGCGCCACCCTCACCGGCGTCCTCGAACGCATCATTTTCCACAACGAGGAAAACCACTACACCATCGCGGAGTTTCGCCCCGACACGCGCCCCGCGGCCATAAAAACTCCGGCCTCCTCCGACGAGAAAATTGAAAAGGTCACCATCGTCGGTGCCCTCCCCAGCGTCGAATGCGGCGAGACGCTCCACCTCACCGGCGAGTGGACGCAGCACAGTCAGCACGGCGCCCAGTTCAAAATCGCGACCTTCAAGAGCGAGCTCCCCGCCAGCGTCTACGGCATCCGCAAATACCTCGGCAGCGGCCTCGTCCCCGGCATCGGCAAAGCCTACGCCAACAAGATCGTCGACGCCCTCGGCACCGATACCTTCCGCGTCCTCTCCGAAGAATCCGGCAAACTCCGCGACGTCCCCGGCATCGGCCCCAAACGTGCCGCCGCCATCAAAGCCGCTTGGGACGCCAAGCGCACCGAGCGCGAACTCTACATTTTCCTCCAGACCTACGGCGTCACACCCAGCCAGTGCGTGAAACTCGTCGAGCGCTACGGCGCGCAGGCCAAGCCCATCCTCCTCGAGCAACCCTACCGCGTCGCCCGTGAGATCGACGGCATCGGCTTCAAGACCGCCGACCGCATCGCCATCAACCTCGGCTTCGCCAACGACGCCCCGCCCCGCCTCGACGCCGGCCTCATCTACGCCCTCGAAACGCTTCAGGACGAAGGCCACACCGCCTACCGCGAAGCCGACCTCCAAGACTACGCCGCGACGATGCTTGAAACCAGCGGCGACCACATCACTGCCCGCATCGACGCCCTCGTCACCGCCAAAACCCTCTCCCGCCACTGGCCCGGCAACTCCTCCGAAATCCAAAATCGAGAATCGAAAATCGAAAATTCTCCCACCCCTCTCCCCGGCTCCGCCCTCATCCAGCTCCCCCACCACGACCACGCCGAGCAAAAGATTGCCGCCGCCATCGCCCGCCTCGGCCGCGTCAGCAGCGCCCTCCCGCCCATCAAGACCGACGCCGCCGTCAAATGGGCCGAAGACAAAGCCGGCTTCACCTTCCACGAACTCCAACGCACCGCCGTCAAAAACGCCCTCACTCACAAGTTCACCATCCTCACCGGCGGACCTGGAACGGGAAAAACTACGATCCTTCGCGCCCTCGTCGAAATCCTGAAAGCCAAGAAAGTCCGCGTCCACCTCGCCGCGCCCACGGGTCGCGCCGCGCAACGGCTCGCGCAGACCACCGGCGGCTTCGCCACCACGATCCATCGTCTCCTCAAATACGACCCCGCCGGCGGCGGCTTCGTCGCCAACGAGTCCGCGCCCCTCGCCACAGATTTCCTCATCGTCGACGAGGCCTCGATGCTCGACAACCGCCTCGCCTCCGCCCTCCTCCAGGCCGTCCCTTCTCGCGCCCATCTGCTGCTCGTCGGCGACACCGACCAACTCCCCAGCGTCGGCGCCGGCAACGTTCTCAAAGACCTCATCGCCGTCGCCACCGCCGAGAGTTCGCTGCATGCACCCGCCGTCACCCGCCTCGCGGTCATCTACCGTCAACAGGGCCAGAGTCAGATCGTCACCACCGCCCACGCCATCAACGCCGGCGACCCGTCGCTCCCGCCCGCCGTCAACGAGGTCTCCGCCACCCAAGTCTGGGCCGACCTCACTTTTATCGTCGCCGAAAACGCCGAGGACTGCGTCCGCAAAACCCTGGAGCTCGTCACCACGTTCATCCCGCAAAAACTGAAATGGCCGCACCCGATCCGCGACGTGCAGGTCCTCGCCCCGATGCACAAGGGCGTCGCCGGCGTCGGTAACTTCAACGTCCAGCTCCAGGCCGCGCTCAACCCCCAGCCGCCCCACGCCCGCGCGCTCCGCACGCCCGCCGGCGAATTCCGCGCCGGCGACAAGCTCATCCAGCTCCGCAACAACTACGACAAAAACCTCTTCAACGGGGACATCGGCGTCATCAAATCCATCGACGCCGAAGCCGGCACGTTCACCGCCGATTTCGACGGCGATCTGCACACCTTCGAGCGCGGCGAGTTCGGCGACCTCGCCCTCGCCTACACCGTCAGCATCCACAAAAGCCAGGGCAGCGAATACCCCGTCGTCATCATCCCGCTCCTCAAGGCGCACTTCATGATGCTCCAGCGAAATCTCATCTACACCGCCATCACCCGCGGCCGGAAAAAAGTCTTCATCGTCGGCGAACCCGCCGCCTACGCCATGGCCGTCCGCAACGCCGAATCGAAGACCCGCACCACCCACCTCCGCGAAAAAATTACGGCGAACCCAAGCAGTTGATCGAGCTGCAACGGAGCTTGCCGCTTGTAATCGGGTTCGCCCGCTTCCTAACCTATCTTGCACGATGCACCTGCACCAAGCCCTCCAACATCGCGTCCAAGCTTGGATCAAGTCGGGGTTTACGTGCGAAGAGCATCCCGCCATCGCCGAAATTCTCGACTACCAGACGCTCCCGCCTTCAGTCGCCGGCGCACCTCGCCAACTGCGTTTCCTTCGGTCGGCCCAAATCGACGCCCTCAACGCCTACTGGTATCTGCGCCTCGTCGAGAAGACTCCGCGGGTGATCGACCTCTACCAAAAGCTTTTCCCGAAAACCACCGACCTGCTCGACGCCCTCGGCCTCGGCCAAAACCAAGCCGCCAAAGACGCGGTGCTCGATGCTGGTGGCATCGACGGCTTCTTCGAACGCATTCGCACCGACGCAGAGTTCGTCGCCGCCCATGATCTCGAGGCCCTGCGCGAGACTCTCACCCTCGACTACCAGAGCTACATTCTCGCGCTGGCGATGGGTGCCGGAAAAACCGCGCTCATCGGCGCGATCATCGCCACCGAGTTCGCTCTTTCCGTCGAATATCCCGAAGGCCCGTTCGTCCAAAACGCCCTCGTTTTCGCTCCCGGCACCACGATTCTCGGCTCCCTCCGCGAACTCGCCGCCCTCCCCTACGACCGCATTTTGCCGCCCCGGCATCACAAGTTCTTCGCCGCCTCCGTGAAGCTCATCTTCACCCGCGACGGCGATCCCGACATCCCGGTCGTCCGTGGCGACTCTTTCAACGTCATCATCACCAACACCGAGAAAATCCGCATCACCAAGGACACGATCCGCAAGGGCGACCTCGGCGCGCTTTTTTCCGAGCGCAAAATCGACGAAGCCCGCTCCGAAGTGGCCAACCGCCGTCTTCAGGCCATCGCGAGCCTGCCCCATCTCGCCGTATTCTCCGACGAGGCGCACCACACCTTCGGCCGCACCATGGCCGACGACCTGAAACGCGTCCGCCAGACCATCGACTACCTCCACCGCCGTAGCCCCAACCTCGTCGCCGTCATCAACACCACCGGCACGCCCTATCTCCAGCGCCAGCCGCTGCGCGACGTTGTCTTCTGGTATGGCCTCTCCGCCGGCATTCGCGACGGCATCCTCAAATCCGTCGCCGGCCAGATTTACGGCTACGCGTTCGAGTCCGCCCAAGCCGCCGAATTTCTCTCCACTGTCATCGACGACTTCTTCGCCAAATACCGCGACGTCGCCCTGCCCGACGGCGCGCCCGCCAAGCTCGCGATCTACTTTCCCCAAGTAGTCGACCTCACCGAGTTGCGCCCCGCTATCGAGGCCCGCCTCGCCGCACTTGGCCTTTCGCCCGACCTCGCCCTCTCCAACCACTCCGGCTCCAGCTCCGCCGAGATCGCCGCCTTCAACCGCCTCAACGAGCCCTCCGCCACCCACCGCGTCATCCTGCTCGTCAACAAGGGCACCGAGGGCTGGAACTGCCCGTCGCTCTTCGGCTGCGCCCTCGCTCGAGAGCTTAAAATTTCCAACAACTTCGTCCTTCAGGCCGCCTCCCGTTGTCTCCGGCAAGTTCCTGGCAATCCCCACAAGGCCTCGATCTACCTCACGATGGAAAATCGCCGCATTCTCGAAAAGGAGCTGCAGGAAACCTACGGCGAATCCGTGCTCGATCTCAACCGCGCCACCACCGAAAGCCGCACCGCGCGCATCCGCCTCCGCAAGCTCTCCATCCCGCCGCTCGTCGTCCGCCAGATCGTCCGCCGTGTCGAACAGCTCCCCCACGATCCCGCAGCCAGTCCGCTTGCCCTCGACCGGCCAACCACGGCTGCCGCGGCACTTGTCCGTCACACCTTCGATCTGACCGCGCCTTCCGCCTCGGGCGCCGTCCTCGTCGAGCAGGGCGCCGGCGAGATTCTCCCCACCGCTCCCGACACGCTCGACCTCTACACCGCCGCCACCCGCCTCGCCGCCGTCTATCGCCACGACTTCTGGCTCATCAAAGACCAACTCGCCGCGCTCTACCCGGAGGGCGAAGTCCCCGCCGCCCACCTCGCGGCCTTGGCCGCGCAGATTGAGGCCCACACCAGCCACTACACCGTGCGCGAGGAGGAGATCGAAGTCGCCCTCGCCCTCGTGAAACCCTCCGGCTTCGACCGCGAGACCGACCCCGCCACCGGCGACGCCATCTACACCGCCCAGATCACTTACCCCGTCTCCCGCGAGAAACTCCTCCGCCACTTCGAAGGCTTCGTCGCCACCAATTCCCGCGACCTCGGCTTCCACTACTCACCCTACAATTTCGACTCCGGCCCCGAGGCCGAGTTCTTCGAGACCCTCCTCGCCGAACTCCAACTCGGCCATGACGAGGTCGAGGACATCTATTTCACCGGCGCGCTCACCTCCTCCGCTAAGACGGATTTCATCGTCGAATACCTCGACACCGACGGCGCTTGGCGCAGCTACACGCCCGACTTCGTCATCCGCCGCCGCGATGGCCGCTGCCTCATCGTTGAGATCAAGGGCGAGCAACACCGAGCCGAGATCGAGCAGGACCTCAAGAACCACACCGCCACCGGCGCGCCTCCCGCCAAGGCCGAGACCCGAAAACACCTCGCCCTCCGCCGCTGGGAGAAACTGAATCCCGACCGCGTCCGCTACGAAATCTGTTACGCTGATAGCACGCTTGCCACCGCCGACCTCGCCCGCGTCCGCCAAGAGCTCAAACCCGCCTAGTCCTCGCCCACCCGCTTCCGCCTTCTTCCATGTCCGCCAAGAAAAAAGCCGCTTTGAAACCCGCCCGCGCCGCCAAGCCTACCAAGAAAAAGGCCGCTGCCAAAGCCGCCCCCACTGCCCAGGTCCCGCCCGCGCCCATTCCCGCGGCCGCTCCCCCCGTGGCCAAGCCGACCGCCGAGGTGAAGATCGCCGCCGCCAAAGGTCGCCCCCTGCTCCACTGGATCGGCAAAAAACCCCTCCGTGCCGTCACCGCGTTTCCCGCCCAGCACGTCGAGAACTTCAACCCCACCGCCGCCGATCTCGCCGCCACGCCCGCCGGCCAGCTCTTCCACGGTGACAACAAAGAGGTCCTCGCCCACCTCCTCGCCAACGGCTACCGCGGCACCGTCAACCTCATCTACATCGACCCGCCCTTCGACTCCGGCGCCGACTACGTCCGCAAAGTCACCCTCCGCGGCAAGGCCGGCTCCACCAAGCTCGACGGCGAGTCCTACGGCCTCGGCGAACAAATCCAATACACCGACATCTGGGCCAACGATTCCTACCTGCAATTCATGTATGAACGGTTGCTGCTGTTGAAGGAACTGTTGGCGGAGGGCGGATCAATCTACCTGCACTGTGACCCACGCCGCGGCTCCTATCTTCGAGTTGCGATGGACGAGGTTTTTGGAAGTGCCAATTTTCAGAACGAGATAATTTGGGAACGAACAAACGCGCTCAACATGCCGAGTCGCACCTATTTTAAGGCTCACGACACGATCTTGTTTTACTCGAAAGGCACCTTGGCGTGCTTCAACGAACAAACCATTCCCCTGAGCGACGCTCAACTGAAACGCTATAAGCCCGATGCGAACGGCCGACTCTTCACCGGCCAAGACTTGACGTATTCGGCAATCAGTCCGGATCGGCAGTTCGAGTGGCGCGGATCTAAGCCACCGCCAAATCGGTCTTGGGGTTTCTCTCGTGACGAACTTGAACGCCTCTGGCGCGAGGGCCTCATTTTGGTTAAGCAAGACGGCGCGCCACGCCTCGACGGGTTAAAGGTCTATCTCGACAATAAAAACGGAAAGAGCCTTGGGAGCATTTGGAACGATATCGATCGTGTAGGAAACACGTCCGAAGAACGACTCGACTATCCGACGCAAAAACCAGAACCGCTCCTTGAACGCATAATCCGCGCTTCGTCCAACGCCGGCGACGTGGTGTTTGACTGCTTTCTCGGCTCCGGCACCACCTGCGCCGTAGCCCAAAAACTCGGTCGCCGCTGGATCGGGGCCGACATTAACAAAGGTTCCCTCCAAACCGCCGGCAAACGCCTCCAAGCCATCATCGCCGAGCAGCACGCCGCCCAATCCGCCGCCGCCGGCCAGCTCATCCCCGACGAGACCGCACCGCCGCCGCCCGCCTCCCTCGCCTTCACCGTCCACCGCGTCAACGACTACGACCTCCAAATCCAGCACAACGAAGCGGTCGCCCTCGCCTGCGAACACCTCGGCATCACCCGCACCAAGATCGACGCCTACTTCGACGGCACCCGCGGCAAACAACTCGCCAAAATCATCCCCTTCCAGCACCCGCTCTCCCCCGCCGACCTCGAGCAGCTCCGCGCGGAACTCAAGACCCGCCCCCGTCAGCGTCCTCCTCCTCGTGTGCCTCGGCCGCGAACTCGCCTGCGAAGCCTGGCTCGCCGATTGGAACCGTCTCCGCAAACGCGGCGACGTGCCCAACAAGATCGAAGTCGTCGAACTCCGCACCGATCCCAAATACGGCAAGTTCATCGCCCACCGCCCCGCCTCCGCCCGCGTCGAGGTGAAGCGCAAGGCCGGCGAGTTGCACGTCACGATCAAAGACTTCGCTTCGCCCACCATCATTGAGCGCCTCTCAGCGCAAGCGGGCGTGCTCAAACCGCAAATCCCCGATTGGACCGCCCTTGTGGACTGCGTGATGATCGACCCCGCCTACAACGGAACCGTCTTCAACGTCGCCCTGAGCGACGTCCCCGAGAAGAAGACCGATACCGTCCTCGGCACCTACACCCTGCCCGCCCCCGCCGGCACAACAACCGTCGCCGTGAAGATCACCGATATGCTCGGCGAGGAAGTCTTGGTGACCACGGAGGTATAACCATGAGCAACGCGTTCCCAGCGGTGTTGTATACGGCGGCGGGGCTGATCGCCGGAGTGGGCGTGGTGTCGATGGGCAAGAGCCGGTTTAAGCAGTGGCATCGTGAGAAACGCTGGGTTCAGCACGTCGCGGTGGTGTTGGAATATCTCCCGCCCACAATTCTGGCGATCGTCGCTTCGGTGTTTGAGCTTTGGAAGCGCACGACTTGGGCGACGGCCGACAACGCAACCTATGCTGCCTACGGCTTGGCCGGCGCCTGCATCTCCTTCGCCGGTGCCTTCAAATGGCTCCTTTCCGTCGCCAAGGGCTTGGAGAAAGAGCAGATCGAACAATTGGAGGCCGAAAAGAAAGCCTTGGCGACTGAGCGCGATCGTCACCAGCAACAACGCGATTTTCTACTGCGGGTGCAGGCGGAGACGGCTGTGATCATCAAAGCCAAGCTCGCACGCATCGCAGCAGCACGCGACGAGATCGCCGCATCCGGCGATTTACACCGCCTAGCCAAGGCGCTGGCCCCCCGCGATCAGCTCAATCTGCTGATGCGCGCCCTCTATCAACACTTCCAAAAATCCGTGCTTTCACCCTCCGTGCTGCGGGTGGGCATGTATGCCCGCTCAGACGAGGACCCACAGGTGCTCATCGCCGTCGCGGCATGGGATGGAGAGCACAATGATTGTTTCAGCAACCGGCACCAAAAATACATGCGGCTGGATAATCCCGGCGGGGCCCAATCCCTTGTGGTGGAGTGCTATCGCTCTCCCAAGGCGCTCCTGCGCATCGAGGATTGCATCGCCGCTTCGGTCGAGAACCCGCCTCGCTTTACTTTTTTCTCCCCCGAGCAACGGGAGAAAATCAAAAGCATGGTAGCTTACCGCTACAACCTTGAGCACACCAAATTGCCATCAGCCATCGTTTTAACCTTGGACACCAGCCAGCCGAAATTCTTTTCTGACGCACTGGAGTTTGAATGTGAAATTCTGCTTAAGGAGATTGGCCAACGAATCGAACTTGAACTCACTTCACTTGAAGTTCTCAAACATACACAAAAACAAGAGCCCAAACCATGACCGCTACCCTACTCCGCGAAGTTTTTGGCGATAAAGAAGCCGCTGCTCGCGCCACGAAAGAAGCTCAGTCCGTCATCAACGAGGCTGATCGCTTGGCGGATATGTATATTCGCATGGCAAATGAATCGCTGAGAAAATCTCTGACGCCCTCGAGCGAGAACTCCCAACGCGCCCTAGCGCGTAAACCGTAACGTCACTTTGCCGAACAGGAGGACGAAAACTTGGCCGCTCGGTTTGAGCGGCTTTTTTATGCACACGACGATCGGAATGAGTCAGCGGTGAAATCGCCGACTTTCTCTAGCCAACCGAACGACCCCCGTCCACCTCACGGCGTCCACTCCTCCTGCGCCTCGCCCATCGGGACGGCGTGGCCGTGGGCTAAAAGGGCGTTGTTCAAAAAAATCGCTTCACCGGAGCGCTGCCTCAGGTGCACGTCGGCGAGGTAGCGGTCGTATTTGTCCACCTTGGAGGTGGTGACGACCACCTCGGTGGTCTCGATCAGCAACGTCTCCACGTAGCGCTTCGCGGCCTTGCCGGCGGGCGTGTCCATCTCCGGGCAATCCAGTCCGCGCAGGCGCAGCTTTTCGTCCATCTCGCACTGCGGGAGCAAAATCGTCACGACCAGCGTATCGCCGTCGATCACGCGACCGATTTTCACGCGGTAGGTAAACAGGTCCGCCGGTTTCGCCTCGGGTGCGGGCTCAATCCCTGCGCCGCTCTCCCCCACTTCAACAATCGCGCCGGCCTTGAGCCCGCGCGCCTCGCCCGATCCGAGCGGCCGATACAATTTGAACCCCACATCAACCCCCAGCCCGTCGTCCCGCGCGATCACCCGATATCGGCCAACCGTGCCCAACTTGGGCGTGAGTAGCTTCGCGGCAGGCAACGCCGCCTGCGGGGTCTCGCCGACCTCGCTCACTTCCAGGGCGGCGTTCAGTGCCCGCACGCGGGTCTGCAATTCGCCCACCGTCCAGTGTTGTTTCACCGCCTGCGCCGCGAGGGTCTTGCGCTCCGCCGGTTCGATCACCTGGCAGAGGAGCTGGTAATGGCTCCAGCCCAATTGTGCAGACGTCTGCACAATCGGAAAACACCGGTAGAACTGCACGCATTGGTAAAGCACGCGCGTGCTCACCTCCGTCTCCGCGGCGAGCCGGCCCACGACCTTGGTGCCATAATCGGCGCGCTCCTCATTGCGCCGCAGGTGCTCGTGAATCAGCCGGCCCGTCTCGTGGTAGGTGCGGAGCCACGCCACGTCCACCGCCCGTCGCCCCACCAGCAGCACCCGCTCTACCTCGCGTTTCAGCTCGGCGTAAGTGCGGGGAATCGCAACGGCGTTGGAAACTTTGGCAGCCATGCTGGGCGGGGACACGCAGAGAGTGACCGAGGTCGGAGTCCACGCCACCCTGAAGTCCGTGCCAGGACCTTCCCGAAAATGAGTCGCTCACCACCCGACTCCCCGTGAAAATCTACCCCTTGCCATGAATCTCCCGAGAGCCGTTCTAACCTCCGTTACTTTTTTGCTCGCCGCCGCCGCCACGTCTCTCCTCCCCGCCGCCCGGGCCTACTCCCAACTCTGGGGCGAGGCCGGAGAAAAGTGGTCCGCCGCCGGCCGGCTCCCCGATTTCTCCCGCGCCGGTTACCACCAGGGTGAGCGTCCCATCTCCGAGCTCCCGCGCGCGACCAACGTCCGCGATTTCGGCGCGCGCGGCGACGGCACCACCGATGACACCAAGGCCCTCCAAGCCGCCATCGACGCCACTCCCGCCGGCGCGGTCTATCTCCCACCCGGCCGTTATCTCGTTTCCGACTTCATCCGCATCACGCGCAGCGGCGTCGTGCTCCGCGGCGCCGGTCCCACCGAGACCATCCTCTGGTTTCCGCGCGGTCTCGACGCGATCCACCCTCGCGCACGCAAAACCGCCACCGGCGGCGCCGCCAGCGGCTACTCCTTCGACGGCGCCTTCGTCACCCTCGAGGGCAACACCCAATCTAAAAAAATCGCCGCCGTCACCACCGTCGCCCGACGCGGCGATCGCGAAATCGAAGTCGACCGCAGCGCCGGCCTCACCGTCGGCCAACTCGTTCTCCTGGTCGTCGGCGAAACCCCCGACCAAAGCCTCAAAACTTACCTCTACAACGGGGACCCCAGCGACATCGCCAAAGGCAAGCAACGCGGCACCCAACAGCTCTTCCGCATCATCGCCCTCGCCGGCAATCGCGTGACGCTTGACCGCCCCCTCCGTTTCGAGACCCGCGCCGAGTGGCGCCCCGAACTTCGCGCCTTCAACCCCACCGTGACCGAGTCCGGCATCGAGCACCTCGGCTTCGCGTTTCCCCCCACCAAGTATCGCGGCCACTTCAAAGAGGACGGTCACAACGCCATCGAACTCCGCGCCGTTTTCAACTGCTGGGTGCGCGACGTCGCCATCCACAACGGCGACCTCGGCGTCAACGTCGTGGCCAGCGGCAACACCCTCGACGGCATTTTGCTCACCGCCGACATCGCCCGCGGC
>Ga0315905_10005935_pt1 | contig 12412 bp, 11 predicted proteins | sample LakEriMetagenome_5_FD_203522 | JGI IMG/M metagenome (GOLD analysis project Ga0315905, IMG submission 203522) | Freshwater fungal communities from buoy surface, Lake Erie, Ohio, United States - Buoy 4 MA121 | ecosystem: Environmental > Aquatic > Freshwater > Lake | place: USA: Lake Erie, Ohio... | reverse complement strand
CCCACACACCCACGCACCCACAAACACAACATTTCAACATTTGTAATTGGAACACACCCAGGCAACAAGGCGGCGAGCGAACTGGCCACAGACACGGCCACCGCGAGGCCGAGCGGCATGCCAACGATGGCCAGGAGTCTCTCAGGAAACGAGAGTAGCGGCACGTCCCCCATGCCCACTGCCAGCATGGTCTGTGTAGCCCAGTGCAAGGCGCACACATAGCGTCCGCCGGCATCGGCCATGGGACTCAGGAGCTTCTCGCGGTCATCACACGTCCACCACGCCGACGTGGCTGCCGTCTGGTTCATCTTCATCCACCGCGCATCAGGAGAGGAGACGCCTGCGCCGAGGCCTTGCACAGCCTGGTCAGCGTGGAGCGCCGGCGGAGGCGTGTACGTTGAGTTGGCGGGGGGCAGCGACGAGGCGTCTGTCGACGCGGCAGCGCGCAGGGCCAGAAACCACAGGCAGCCCACCCAGTGCACCCACAGCAGCGAGTAGAGCAGCACCTTGATCAATATCCCGCCGGCGAGCCGGGTGGATCGGCTGCGCTGCAGCACGTCCAAAAACGCGCGCAGACGCGCAATCCGCAGAACCTTGACCCCCTGCAACACACGAAGAAACGTGCGCGGGCCGCCAATCCTCTCCCATGCCTTGGCCCGATAGTAGGGGTCTGCGGGTAGGCGCACCATGGCCAGGAATATCTCGGCAGGAAAGCTGGTGAGGAGATCTAGCCAGAACCAGCCTGCGTCTGGCCGTGTGAACCCGCGCCCGCGCCCACCCCCTACCGATTTAGGAGGAGGCGGCAGCCTCGGTCGGAGGCGCGGTGCCGGGCGGTTAGGGGCCAAACAGAGCATGCCGTGGGAGTGCAGCCGGGCCAAGGCGGCATCAATCGCGTCTGCCACGCGCCAGGCATCCACGTAGTGCGACCGGCAGCGCGTGGGGCGGTCTTCAACCTTCCACTCGCCCTGCGAGTCGAGGAAAAAAAAGGCCGAGTAAAAGCGTGTGTAAATGTCGAAGATGAAGACGCTGTCACACGAGAGACTGGCCAGCAGGAACCACTCCGCCCACGTGGCCTGCACATCGAAGCACACCCCCATGGGCGCAAGCTGCCACAAATAGTCAAACGTCAGTGCATTTACTATATAAAAGTCAGGAAAGAGAGTCGTTTGAGAATGTGTACCACCAAGGTTACAAAGGTGGCGATGAAACACAGCATATCCAACTCATGGCGCCGTGTGCCCTCGGGATGCATTTGGTTCGACGGCTGGGGCGGCTTGGGCTTGTTGGCCTCCAGTTCGATCATGGCCGCCACTTTTTTCTGAACGCGCTCCTTGCGGATTTCGGCCTTGACAATCTGGAGGTCAAGCCGGAAGCGCTCGCGCGGTGGACACACGTACCACGCGGGCTTGAGCCCTTCGAGAATGATGCGTTGGGTGCGGAGCATCACGCGCCCCACCGTCACCTCGCCTTTAATGTTCTGGAGGTAATGCCATCCCTCATCGCCACGCCCCGCAATCGGCACGAACACGATTCCCAGCGAGTCACCGCGCCGGCGCCGCTTGTTGACGCCGCCTTCTTTGCGGCGATAGCCCGCGTCCACGACCTCGACCTTGGCAAACTCGGCCTCGGGGATCTGCTCCTCGGGCTCCGGGAGCTGGGACACCAAGGTTTCGTTCCGAGTAGGGGGCGCACGTCCCACTTCAACGTCAGAAAACAGATTCTACATAGAGAACACATTCTATCTAGAACACATACCTGGAACACAAAGGTTTCGTTGAAGTACGGGGCGCACGTATGCTTGATGGGAGCCGGAATACTATACCGCACATCGTCCACCGACACTTCCAGCGTGGCATCGACGGGCGCGCCCAGCGCGCCGCGGTAATTCCGCCGCGGGAGCTCCTGACACTGGATCACCGTCACGACGAGCAGGGTCCAGTTCCGCTCCCTCCAGTCCTGCACGCCTGTGGCAAACGATGACGTCGACGCACGCGTCGTTGGCCGCTGCCGCAGGGCAGACTTGGGCTTGGAGGAGCCTTTGCGGCCCTCCCCCTGCCCATGCTGCTCTCCCCCTGACACGCCCTGGTCTTGTTCCCCCTCAACCCCACCCCCCACCCCCCGTTCTCTCTCTCCCCTCCCGGCCTCGTCCGTCGTCGTCCCACCGCCTTCAGCGCCTGTCGCCGGGTCGCGCTTTCTGAAGATACGCCTCCTCACAAAATTGAGCAGGCGCCTCATTTGCAATTTTGAGCGCATGGCCATGGTTTCTTTTCCACCCAACACGCCCCCGTTGGCGGCCTGCTGCTTAGCCTCCTCCTCCTGGCCCCCTCCAACCCCATCCCGCGATTGTGCGACTTGCCAACCGACTGCCTGCCCAGCTTCACCACCATCATGCGCGCCACCTTGACCACGGCCCGCGTCGTGGCTTCCGCGTCCCTCATCGCCAACACCTTGTATTTCGTCGGCCACCGCCAGAGCGGCGCCCCCCTGCTCCCACTCCCTCAACTCCTCCTCTTCGTCCACTTCCAAAACAGGACTCGCAACGCCCCCCGGCATCCCCGCGGCGCGTTCCCGCTCCATCTCCATGCCCCCCCCTGTCTTGCTTTGCGCACTCATCGAGTTCCGCCTGGAGCCTACGCTCGAGGCCGTACCGCGAGATCTGCTGCTCTTGCTCGCGCCCGGAGCCTGCGCGGCCTGTTCGGTGCGAGAAACATATCCTGCCGGGCGTCGCAGCGGGGGCGGAGTCGTAGCCACCTGGTGCTCGGCGGCGGCACTGTGTGACATGGTGCCCATCATTGCCATGTAGGCCTGCGCGTGAGGAGTGAGGCTCTTGAGCTCCGCCGCCATGGCCGCGGCGGCGCGTGACAACATGTCAGCCATCTTCTTGGCGGCGTCCTTGCCTGCAGCATACTGGCGATAGAAGCGCTGGATGACCATGGCCGCCCGCGTCCGTTCATACAGCACACGCATGGAGCGATGCAGGGACTTCTGGTCGTCCATCAGCTGAAGCAAGCGACGCCGCGGAAGTTCCAACACGTCGCAGTCCGTCTCTGCGACCATAGTGAATTCGCGCACAGTGTAGGTCCACCCATCGCTGACGGCAATGGGCTTCCACCATTTGTCTTCGTCGTAGATTTCGTCATCATCGTCCTCAACAGGCTCGGGCTCCACCCACACGATGGCGCTCTCGCCGAATGTGCCGCCCTCCTCAAGCACGTGCGCCTGGTTTCTTTGTGCCGCAGCCGAGCCCGTTCTGAGCGTGTTGTCCAGGCGCGCTTTGCCTCTGATGACGACAAACATGGAGTCTCCGTCATCACCCTGTGCGACGATGGTGGTACCCTGGGGGTAGAATATGGGGAGGCCAGCTCTTGCCACGTCTCGCAGCTCGTGCATACCCATCTCCTTGAACCACTTGACGAATCGCAGCACGCGGATCATTTTGCGCTCTGGCACCTCCGCAGGTTCAGGCCCAGGACCTTCCGCCTCATCATCCACCTCTGGGGCTTCAGAATCCTCCTCCCCGACCAGAATCACTCTGTGCTCCACCTTCTCCTCCTCACAAACGCCAGCACCACCATCAACAAAACGAAAGTCACCGCCCCCGCCAACACGCAACAACTCGCCGGCGCCAACCATTGTCGGCTCAACCAGGTCCTCGGCCTCTTCCTCCTTGACCATCGACACGTCGACGCCGAATCCCGCAAGCGGCTCCAAATCAAAACCAAAGTCCGAAGCAGGTCCAGCCGAAGGCGGACCCTCCCTCTTGCTGAACACGTCTTCTGCCGGCTCTGCGGTGGAGGCTGCTTGGGATGGCGGCGACGGCTGTGCGGTGGAGGCTGCTTTGGATGGCCGCGACGAATCGCGCGACGATGGGCGGCCGGCTCCGGGACTGGGTGTCCCGCTGCCGCCGCTGCCGGTACGCGAGAGGACTGAAGACCGCGGACGCCCGCCTGCCGGCCTGGTGCCCGAGGGCGGGCGGAGAATGCTCGCGCGCGGCGAGGGCGGCGCGGGGGCATTCGGCGAGGTCGTCTCGCGCGCCGAGTCTCTCGACCCGGGCCGCGACTGCGTCTCGGGTCGATCCCTGACCCCAGTGCCCGGGCGGCTGATTTCTCCCGTCCGCTCATCCACAAAATAGACGGACCTCGCCTGCACTGGAGTCTCGAGCTCCGATTCTTTCCACCTCTTCTCTCGATCCCCCGACTCAGACGGCGCCGAGGGCGCACCCGCACTCTCGTCGTCGCTCACGCCGTACGCCTTGAGCTTGTCGGCGACAAGGGTGGCCAGGCCATGCTCTGCCATGGCGCGGTCACACGCGTCCCTGCTGCGGGCGCCGGCCCCGAGCGAGGGTCTCACGCCCTACCGGCGCACGTGGGCCGCCTCTCACGGCAGCCTTCAACCATAAATTAGCAGTTGATTTCTACTCGATTTGCAGATCAGAGTCTCCACGAATGATTGCGCCCACGAATGGGTGCGAACACCCCCTGGGGAAAACCGAAACGATGCTCGTCAGGTCGTCCCGCAGCGTATGATATATGAGAAAAGAAGTAGTGAATGCAGGGATTGCGCCTGCGCATGCGCAGCATTCGCATGCGCCACTCCAGTTCCACCGTCTTGTGTCCCGCCCGGGCGGGCGCCCGCCGCGGGCGCCCCTGCGCTGCGCTGCGCGCGCTGTGGCCGGCCCGGCGCGCGGGGCGTGAAACGCTGACCGCCGCCTTTCTCCGTGTCGTCCGAATGTTTCTGCGGTTGTTGTCCTGTTGCGCGCGTTTGCACTTCGTCCTTTCTTTCCCTTGCCACCAGCCTCTGGAACGCCGCACACGACGACACCATCCCGGATCCAGTCGCCAAGAAGGCGTCCTTCACCGGCCTCCACAATGCCGGCTGGCTCTGGAACACCGGTGACCACACCACCGGCATGAGCGTTCACGACATCACCGGTCAGGACACGCACGTCCCCTTCCACTGAGGTGTACGGGCTCGACCTGCACTAGAGATGCAGGGGTCGGATAGTGCAGCAGCGTGTATGAAATTGCACAGCCGCTTGCAGGAAAGTGCATAGCAGCGATTGGGCAACATTGCGCACCACCCTCTCCGAGGAGGGAATGACGGTGGGAGGCGCGTTAGTAGCGGAAATTCTTTGTCATTTATGGCACATCCCTAGACAATCAGCAGCCACCGCCGCGCGGGCGGACTGCGCGGGCGGAGTACAGTCAGGTCGTCTGCAATATGTTCATAAGGTATTGAAGCGTACTATCGTCGTGTGGAGAGGGTTGTGAGTGTCCGTGGCATCTCTAAACGATGCAGGTGGTCACGTGGCGGGATGGCATCCAGTCACGCACATGCGTCCTGCCAGTGGGTAGTGGGGCCCCGCAACTCCTGCTGTGCGCGGGAGCGCACGCGGGTAGCAGTGTGCAGCTCTGTGGAGAGCTTTGAGGAACAGCCGCCAAGGGGCTCTTGGAACAACAGCGCCACTGTTTACAAAATATTCTCATCCCACGCGGCTTGTCTTGCTCATTCTTGCCAAGGGTCCGGGCGGACCTTCAACGGTAGATCGCGTTCACCGCTACTGCTATCGTCGTTGGATTTGCGAACGATGGTATCCGTCGATCTAAAGACGCTCTTTTCCGTCCTTCTGAGCGTGAGTCGCACGTCACTGTAGCCGTACCGTCCGCTGCGATCAGCACATACGCCGCACGGTGTCAGACCCCAGTGTCCCATCCCGCGTGTGTCTTAGGCTGCAGTCACTGACAGTGGTTTCCGAGAAGTGGCCCCGGCCCGGGGCCGCTCGTGTGGCGTGACCACGTGTTACGGTTCCGAGTCAGGTCGAAGAACGTCACAGGCACTCCCCGGGGCCACAAGACGACACGACGAGAAAAAAGGCACTGAGATCGGGCGCGTATGATCACCTGTTGCTTTTGATGGCGGCCATGACGGAGTTGAAGTCCATGGTGCCGACCGGAATCATTTCTCGTCTCCAGTTGTTGGTTGCGCCCGTCCCGCCCAAGCTGAGAAGCGGCTGATTGCTCTTGTCAAGCACAACCGCGCTGGTGGCAATGAGCTTGTCACCGACCAAGATCTTGCCATCCCGCTCGGCGTTGCCCCCTGGCACCTGCGGAAGCTGCCGCGGTGAGAAACGAACAGCGCGGGCGGCAGGGGAGCATCCTCGCTGGAACCAGTTTGAACAGCAGCATGTCCCATTAGCGGTATTTGAATAAAAGCATGTCTCATTAGATGTATTTGAATAGCGCATGCCTCAAAAGTGGCAATGGTAGCATGCCTCATTAGTGAAAAGTTGAATGGCGGCACGCCTCATGTGCGAAAAATGAAGGAACGAGTGTCCGAAATGCCACGCCAGGCGTGGAACCAGGGCGCCGTTGCGCGCAGAAGTGTTCTGCCTGTTTCTTACCAGGCCGGCAACCATCAGGCCCTTGGCCGCGCCGGGCTCCACCTCTTCAAAAACGATCCCGAGCGGAGTCTTGAGCGTCACTGAGACGTCCGCGCGCAAGACCCGCACGCCGCCTGCCCGCGCAGCACCATGCCCCCGTCGCGCGGCCGCGGTCAATGCCAAAGAGTGCGGAGCTTGCGCAAACCCGGCCACCGCCGGGAGCGCGGCCACCGCACAAGCCACCATGATGAGACTCATTATATGTCAATGTGGTTCGTGGCTGTGTTATTTATTAATACCCAGGAATTTTTTTGAAAAAAACAATGCGAAAAGGTGTGCTTATTTCGAAGTTCGTGAGGGTTGACGAAACGAGCCTATTTTGGGTCTTGGACGAGAAAGGTGAGTAGTAGTGGTATGATGGCTCTGTGTGAGAGAGATGGGTGGGACGTGCATGCGCGACTGACAGTGCCTGCTGGTTGGGCCATGCTTGCAACAGAATGTTCGAGCTTCTCGCCCAGTTCGTGCAACTACAAGACGACGCAGCCGCCCCCGCGGCCCCCGCGGCTGCCGACCACTACCTGTACTTCAGGGGCGTCCCCAACCCCCCAGATGACTACATGCCCCCCATCGGCGCGTCGCCCAACACGTGAGTGCCACCCACGTGCTGCTTGGGTCGCGCTGTGTCGCGTTGCGCAGGCGAGTATCCAAGGTGCGATGCGAGCGCGTGCTGTGGATTTATGTCAGTCCTCATGTGTGTGTGTGTGTGTATGTGTGGGTGTGCGTGCGGCGTTGTCTGTCTGTGTGTGTGCGGTCCTGCGCGCAGCTGGCCGGCAATCTACAACAACCTGCAGAACATGGACTACTGCACAGCCACCTTCGCTCACCTCGGCAACCGTGAGTGTCCACCTTTCACGCGTGCAAGCACTGAGGACAGGAGAGTGCCTCAGAGGTGCAGGGGTACAGTGTCAGAGTCAGCTAAGAGCATCGGACGCACGGTGTGCAAAATACGCACGCTCTGCAGCTCTTGATGCAGCTCTTGCGATTGAAAAGGAGCTCCAGTTGTCCACCGCACACACAAGTGTGAGCAAGAGCTTTGTGGGGCGACGAGGCGTGTGCGGCTGACACGTGCGCGGATACGATGCGCTGCTTTCTGACTAGCCCATTCCTACCGTCCCCCCTCACGCTTTTATCCTCTCTTTTCTTTTCGCCTTGAACCCTTGCACCCCTTTGTCTCACTTTCGCCTCCCCTTCCCCGTCCCCCCGCCTGTTTCACCTCTGCCCCTCCTCTCTTCCGACCGACTCTTCACATCATGCGCGGCCCTCTGCAGGCCTCAAGTGCCTGAAGGCGTTCAATCCGGGCCCAATGCTCCCCTAGGCGCAACAACACGGCGCCAGCAGCCCTCGTCCTCCGGGATAAGGACTCGGATTTACTGGGTGGCAGCTCTTGGGGTTCGGGAGGAAGGGGAGACTCCAGGGTCATATTTACTCGGCAGCGAGAGCTGTGTGTTGCGGGGTAGTGTACGTTGAACGTGCGTGATTGCTCGCTTACATACACACACATTCACACACACTGGGAAGAGACGCTGAACCAACGGGTAGAATGCTGCCCCTTGTTTCGCGCTCGCTCCAGTGCACCACCTGCGGGCCCATCGAGGAGGCGGGGGCGGTGATCTGCAGGTAGGCACAATGAGATCGTATTATACTTTGTTTTCTTTGGTCCTGGGATGCTGGGCCGGTGGTGTTAATGGCCCCTCTGTTTTCTGAAGACTAGAACACGTGGCTGGCTTGCGCCGGCAGCGCCGGCACGAGGATGCGTCTATGGCGTGTCTCCCAAGCAACCCCGAGTTGGGCTGCGCGCTTGTCCCGCCTACACCGCCACCCCCTCCTCATCCTCCTGCACGTCTTCAAAATTCTGTCGTTGCAACGCCCGTCATGCTTTTCTCACGGGGGATGGGGCTAATCAGAGAAAAATATGCAACAGATCTGATATTTTTGAAGACTCTCACGCGCCCGCGATTCATCCCCCGGGGGCGGGGCGAATCTGACGTACAGCGCAAAAGCCTAATCGCTTTTCGTTCAGATGTTGTGCATCTCCGCTTTTTTAATTGGAGGCTGCTGGACAGCTTTTTTGTTGGAGGCTGCTGGACGAGGAAGGTGCTGGGGATCAAAGCAGCCTTCTTGTGAGCGCCGGGGCCTGCCGCCCAAGGAGCTCAAGGAAGCAGCTCCATCAACATTGGTCAAAGCAAAAGTTTCCATCAACATTGGTCAAAGCAAAAAATTTGCTTTGACCGTGCCCTCTCTTACCGACCGCTCTCTTTGCAGTAGTTCTGCAACTCTACTCGCACACGAGTACATAAAAATGACTGCCCACGCCGGCGGAGCCGGCACCAAGCATCCCTCCTTGAATCAGCCACTCCCTCCTTGGACGTCTTGAAAGGTGGGCCCCCTCCCTCCGCCGCCCGTCGCCATCGCGCTCCAGGAGCGCCGGACGCGCGCGCGAACCAGGAAAAAAATGTCGACAGGTGTCTTGTCAAACATCTGCAAACAATGAACTAAGGAAGGATTCCAACCAGCGCGCCAGGGCACAGCGCGCCTTTGAGCGGCGGGTGGAGGACGAGTGCCCGTTTGTGGAGAAAAATCCGTCACCAACAAACGAAACAAGACGAGAATCCGTCACCAAAAATTAAATAAATAGATACATAACTCAGAGGGTCCCGGTGCCCATTTGTTTCTAGAGGTCACGGCGTCCCTGCGTTTCCCTTTCCCGCCCGTTGGGTGGCGCGGGCTCCAAAAGGTCTGGGGCGCGCTCGGCGACGCGCGCCAGGAGCTGGCTGATGCGAATTTCTTGGGTTTCCATCTCGGCGCGCAGTTCTTGGTTTTCCAGCTTCAGCGCGACAATGGTGGCCTGCATGATGGCGGCTGACTCTTTGGTTGACCACAGTTCTTTGTTGAGGTTTACCCACACTGTGCGGGAACGGACATACAACACACATTAGACGCGGTTAGCAGCACTAAGTGCAAGCACCGGCCGCATGCAGCCCAAGGGCGGGGTCCCAGCACACCTGGGTCGGCCTTGGGAAGAGCTGCCTCGCGCTCCGCCGTCATCGGGTCCATGATGGGAGTGGCGCCGGAAGCCGCGCCGCCGCCGCCCAGGGCGGATTCCAGCAGCCTCCAAAAATCAAATATTTTGAAGAAGTCGCTCTTTGCAAACTCCTCAAGGTTGAAGCGAAGCTTCCGGATGCGAGGCCTCGCTTTGAGCCACAGTAGCGGGAGCGAGGAGAGAACGAGCCCCACGCGCACAGGCTTGGCCAACTCAACCCCACTAACGCCTGCCACGAACAAGGTGCTGGCGGGGACGCCAAGGGGGATCGACAGGATGAGGCCAACAGCTAGAGTTGCTGCAGCCCTTTTGACAGTCGGATTCGCCAGGTTGAGAGGGCTAGAGCAGACTAGCTTGTCCTCTCCGAGCGCGGTATTCGCGCATCCCCGAAGACCCACAGGGGTGGCCAAGAGCAGGGTCCTCATCGCGTGCGACGCGTCCCCTTCCCGGCGCCCCGCCTCCTGAATCGCGTGCGTCGTGTGATCTGCTTGCGAGCCCGCTGCGTTGGATTGTCTGACGCCTGCGCCCAGACAGAGGCTCGCCGCGAGCACCGCAGAAAGAAGTTGGACGGGCCATGGCCGCAAGCTCGAAAATTCAGCCGCGTCCGGGCCTCTGGCCCTTCGATCGTGCCCGCGAACGCGCCCCGACGGCGGCCTCGTGTTCGCGGTATAATCAATATTCGTGATGAATGCCGGCACTGTGAGCGCTGGCCGCTGGACAGCGGGTGGAGGTGCGAGAGACAATGCTCCTGTGGGACCTGGGACCGCGAGAAACGCATCCACTATCCCAACACCACCTGCAAGGCAAAGCGCCAGCTGCCTGCACAGCATTTTGATGTCAAAAAAAAAATTTATCGCAGCCACCGGTGCAATGTCCAAAAGATGAGGGTGTGTGGCCCACGCCTGTGGTTGCGGTGTGTGTTGGCCATGGGGCTGCTGCCATTCGCGCTGCCGGCGGTCTCGCCCGGAGCGAGCATGCGCCCAGCAGCGAGGGCGTCTCGCAGACACCTCGGGCTGCGCGGGGGCAGCGAGGACGTCGCGGAGCAGAGGGCGGAGCAGGGGGCGCTTCTCCCGGCGCGCGTGCGTGCATCGCTCCTGGCGGGGGCAGAGGACACGTACTCGCACGAGACCGCCCTGGAGCCGCGCGACGGGATGATCCAGATGACCATGGGGCAGCGCCTCATTTTTGAGCGGAGCTTTGCAAATGCGCGCCAGCAGGGCGTGCGAGTGCCGGAGGCGCAGGCGCTGGCCATTCGTAGCGCAGCTGAAGGCAGGGTGATAGAGCCGGACGCCTCTATGGTGGGCTCAACGTCAATCATGTGCCTGGCGTGCCAGCTCGAGGTCGCCGACCGCGCGCAGATCAGAGCCCACTTTGCGACTGACTTCCACGCCTTCAACCTCGAGCGCAAGCGCGCTGGTGTCGCCCCGCTCCCACAGCAGCAATTTGAGCATCGCGCGGCCTCTCTGCTTCAGGAAGAGGCGCAGCGGGAGAGCGCAACAGCGCAGCAGGAGACTCTAAATGATGCGCACCGCGCGCTGCGGCAGGCTTCGCGGCGATCCGCGAAGCTTGCGGCTGACATCGAGAAGCTGCTCTCTGCCAAGAATCGCGACGATGTGGCCCTCGAGAAGGCGCGAATGCTCTTGGACAAAAAGGCCATCTGCGACAAGGTAAGCGTGCCGCCCGAGCGCAGCATGGTACCGCATTATACCAACACGATCCGCGCGAGAGCGGCGATCCTTGCGGAGATGGCGAGCCGCGCCAGACCTGATTACAGTCATGTACTGCGAATCAGCGTTGTGGCGTATATTTTGAAGGATCGTGCGTCGCCCCTTAATCGTTGTCTGCGGAGTGCGCAGGAAGTGCAAGAGCACGCGGCACGCCTCAAGAGCTCTTGGCCTCTGGCTCCCCGCACCGAGTCTTCGGCGCCCCACCCTGACTACCCTGCGTCGCTCGGCGCCAGCCCAGCTACAAATCCGGGCGGCGGGGGGCTCGTGCATGCGGCACGTGCAGGAGGGCGCAAGCTCCGCGGCGCAGAAAATGCGTTAAGCGCCGATGGTGCGCTGCGTGCAAGACCGCCTACTGAGACTTCCAAGCGTCGCGCGGCGACGGAGGTGATGCAGAATCAGTGTTTGGCGTCGGTGTAGGCCCTCGCATGGCGGCGTGTGTCTTTGTACTGGTTTCTAATCTGCGGTTGCTTTTCGCCTGAGTGTTCCGCAGGCGAGCAGGTATGTGGTCAAGTCTGCGACTGAGTTTGCGCCAGAAGTATTGCGCGATGTCGGGCCTCTGGTGCCGGAACGCTGCCCCTTTGACGGAGAGGTGTCGCTGAGCATTGAGAGCAACTTGGAACACATGGCCTCGTGCCATGGGTTTTTTGTGCCGTACATTGCCGACCTCGTCCAGCCTGCCGAGCTTCTCATGTACCTTGTGCGCAAGGTCTATCTCGGATACGCGTGCATCTTTTGTGGCGGTGCCTTCACCTCCGCAGCTGCCGCGCAGGCACACATGCAATCCAAGGTTCACCGCATTCTCAAAAGTCTCTCTTTACATTGGCTTTATGTAGTAGACATACTAGTTGGCTGACTTTGAGAATGTCGGGCAAGGGACACCGCAAAATGGCATCCAACCACGAAACCTTTGCCGAGGAGTACCTGTGCTACTACGCCTTGTCGCCAGCCGACGCCGCAGACGGTGCAGACGGCACGGGTGGTAAATTGTTGGTTAAAGCTCACGCAGGTGCCACAGCCCAGGGAGACGAGGGCGGCGATGATGGGGCCCACGAACTAGAGGCTGTCTGCGAGCAGCTGCACGATTTGACAACGGGTGCGGCACACGGCGCAACTGCCTTCTCTTCCTCCATGGCGTCGGTAGGCGATGGCGCGGGGGGTGGCATGGGGGGAGGTGGGGTGGAGACGCGGGTGGGGAACGGAGAAGTT
>Ga0315905_10005934_pt1 | contig 12414 bp, 13 predicted proteins | sample LakEriMetagenome_5_FD_203522 | JGI IMG/M metagenome (GOLD analysis project Ga0315905, IMG submission 203522) | Freshwater fungal communities from buoy surface, Lake Erie, Ohio, United States - Buoy 4 MA121 | ecosystem: Environmental > Aquatic > Freshwater > Lake | place: USA: Lake Erie, Ohio... | reverse complement strand
TTTAATACTTTTTTTAGCAATGGCCGCTAACACTTCATCACTGCTGTTTTGTAATTGATCCAGCAATAACAAATGAAATACATCAAACAAATATTGACGTGCCATCACATAGCCAAAATCAGTATTGGGTTGTTCCACCAACAAAACATTCTTGTATTCCCGCTCTTTACGCAAGAATGCAAGGGTATCTTCGCTAATATCAGAACCCATTAATTCAGCTGCATATTGGTAATAACTGCGGGTTTGCCCCAACAAATCGAGGGCGATGTTGGTCGTGGCAATATCGGTTTCCAGACTCGGTCCGTGACCACACAATTCACTTAGACGTTGGCCTAAGATCAAGGCGTTATCAGCTATCCCGAGAATGTAGTTTACTTTAGTAGTATACATGGTTCTATGATTAGTCATAAGTGGAAAAAGTCGTAAGTCGTAAGTCACCTTGTACTAAAACTCAAAACATTTTACCTATTGACATTTTTTTTATTACTCTTTTTTTATCCTTTAGGACTTAATGATTTAATTAAGCCACGAATTATTCTTGCTACTTCATTGGCGCGTTCGATTAACATTTTTGAATTTGATTCATCCAAATAACTTAACCGATTCCCCAAATAAAGCATTGATTTCACTTCACTACACGAGCCTAAACTGATGTATAAAAAACGAACAAATTCTCTATCACTCATTCGATCAAAGCCTTCAGCAATATTGTTCTAAATTGAAACGACTGCATTTTGAATTTGATTTTTGTAACCAAAATCTTTTACATTCGAAAATTCTTTATAAATCAACACTGCTAAATCTTGTGCTTTTTGCCAAGCCAAAATTTCTTCGAATTGATAAAACTTCATACTTTTTATAATTAATCCACTTCATTTTCCTTTTCATTTTTCTAAAGTAGCATCTCGTCTATCCATTCACAGTCAGTAATTTTCCCATCAAAAAGTCTATTTATCAAGCACTAATGACTTATGACTTTCCGACTTACGAATTTCTACATGTGCTTTAACTCATCCGGTAATTCATAGAATGTGGGATGACGGTACACCTTATCCAAAGCGGGTTCGAAGGTTTCTCCGTTGTGCTCGGGATTCGAAGCGGTAATTTGACTTGAAGGCACAACCCAGATACTTACGCCTTCGCCACGACGGGTATACACATCCCGTGCGTTTTCTAGAGCCATAGCAGCATCGGTTGCATGTAGGGAACCGCAATGACGGTGTTCTAATCCGTTTTTACTTCGGATAAAGACTTCCCAAAGAGGCCAGTTGTTCATGCTATTGTAAATTATATATTTTTAATTTTAATTATTGGTCTAAAGGCCTACCTCCAAAATATATTGGGAGGCAATACGGATGTTACACCGCTTTTTCTAATTTCAGTTCTTGCTTTTCGGCATAAGCCATGGCGGCATCACGCACCCAAGTTCCTTTTTCCCATGCCGATCGACGGGCTTCTAAACGTTGTTTATTGCATTTCCCATGACCATTGACTACTTGCCAAAACTCTTCCCAATCGATATCACCGAAGTCATAGTGTTTGCGGTCTGCGTTCCATTTTAGATTAGCGTCTGGAATTTTTGCTCCCAAGATTTCGGCTTGCGGTACGGTTTGATCCACAAACTGCTGACGGAGTTCGTCGTTGGTTTTGCGTTTTAATTTCCATTTCACCGATTGCTCGGTATTGGGCGACTCTGCATCTCGAGGTCCGAACATCATTAACGAGGGCCACCACCAACGGTTTAAAGCATCTTGAACCATGTCTTTTTGTTCTTGCGTTCCTTTAGACATCGTCAACAAGATTTCATAACCTTGGCGTTGGTGAAAACTTTCTTCCTTACAAATACGAATCATCGCGCGCGAATAAGGCCCATATGAGGTTCCCATCAAGGCTACTTGATTCATGATAGCTGCACCATCTACTAACCAACCAATGGCACCAATATCAGCCCAAGTTAACGAGGGATAGTTAAAGATGCTCGAATATTTGGCTTTTCCGGTATGTAATTGTTCATACATTTCATCTCGGGAAATACCAAGTGTTTCGGCTGCGCTGTACAAGTACAAACCGTGTCCTCCTTCGTCTTGGATTTTAGCCAATAGTGCTACTTTACGTCGTAAAGAAGGAGCACGAGTTATCCAATTGGCTTCGGGCAACATCCCTACAATTTCAGAGTGGGCATGTTGGGAAATTTGACGAATGTGCGTTTGACGGTATTTCTCCGGCATCCAATCTTTGGGTTCAATTTTCTCGTCGTTATCAATACGACGTTGAAACAGTTCTTCTAGGTTTTTAATCTCTTTTTCTGACATAGCTGAAACCTTTTTTAGTTTGACTATTTGATGATCCCGGAGGCACATCGTTTTTTTTGTTATTAATTGTATCCCTTTTGGGATTTTATGTTTTGAAATTAAGTATTCTTATTTAGCCCCGATAGAGCCGATATCCTCGCAGCCAAGCGGAGAGATAAAGGCAAAAGCGGGAAGTTACGTTTATCAAAAAGCGAATCGTCTGCTCCTTAATTCATTACACCCCAAAATCGACAACTACTTTCTTGGATGTAGGCACGGCTTGGCAGCTCAACGTATAGTTTTTGGCCAATTCGTCTTCTTCCAGCGAATAGTTCAATTTCATTTCGACTGATCCTTCTTTAACAATACAACGGCAGGTACTACAAACCCCACCTTTACAGGCATAAGGTAAGTCGGCACCTGCAGCAATAGCTCCGTCGAGGATGTTATCAAAATCATTACCCATAACGAAATGGAATTCTTTACCCCCATCAATGATGGTCACTTCGGTACCTTCGACTTTTTTCTCGACAATTTTACTGATGCGTTCTTTGTCGGCTTCGGAGATCCCTGAAGTAAACAATTCGTAATGGATGTATTCTTTAGGTAAACCCGCTGCAGTGAGTTCATCACGCAACAACTGAATCATCGCTTCGGGCCCACACAAGAAACAATCGTGTGTATTCGGGATATCGATGATTTTTTCAGTTAAAGTTTTAATTTTTTCTTGCGTAAAACGACCGTTAAACAATTCAGCTGGACGGTGCTCTTTGGTCAAAAAGTGAAAAATCTCAAAACGGTTGAAATAGGTGTTTTTCAATTGTTCAATTTCTTCTTTGAATATAATGGATTTAACACTACGGTTAAGGTAAAACAACTTAAAAGTGCTATGAGGTTCACTGGCCAAATGAGTCTTGATTATTGAAAGCATCGGTGTAATACCACTTCCTGCGGCAAAAGCAATGTAATTCTTTGCAGTATCCTTTTGGGTTTCTACATAGAATTTACCATCGGGCACCATCACTTCGATTTCGTCACCGGGTTGAACGTTTTCGTTAATGTAGGTCGAAAACAATCCTCCGGGAATTTTTTTAACAGCCACTTGCCATTTTTGCTCAAAAGGCGCAGAACAAATCGAATACGAACGGCGCACCTCTTGGTTGTTAAGTTGCGTTTTGAAGGTTAGATACTGCCCTTGTTTAAATTGAAACGCTGGCTGAATTTCAATGGGTATATCTAAAGTAACCACCGCGCAATCTTTGGTTTCCTTATAAATATCGGCAATTTTTACTTTGTAAAACTGAACCATAATTTGAAATAATTTTAACTAACAATTGTTAGTTTTCAATGCAAATTTAGTGATTTTTTTTAAGGGTTGGCTAAAGCGCATAAATTTTTAACGCGTGTTGACTGAGATCCCATCGAGTAAAACATTACGCATGTCTTGGCGCAAGCTATTTTCATTAAGACTTTTGGTTTTATTGTACCAAATATAAAGCGTGCGCAGTGTGGACAAAAGTGAGAAGATAATAACTTCGGGATTGCGATTTAAAATTTCGCCATTTTGCACCCCTATATTGACAATCTGACGAAAATTTGCTTCGTAGGCGGTTCGCATTTTTAAAAAATACTTCAAATCGGATTCGTTTTCTAAATGCATCCAATCATTATTCAAACAAGCTAAAGCATCGGGATCACGCAGCGTAATATCGATATGCAGTTGAATAATTCGTTCGATTTTGGCAATGGCTGAAGACTCACTTTCAACTACTTCTTCCATAACTTTGGTAAATTCTTCGGCAATTGTGAGAACAATATGAACTAAAATTTCCTGTTTGGAATTAATATGATTGTATAAGCTCGCTGCCTTGATATTCATAGCTTGGGCAATATCACGAACGGTTACAGCGCTGTACCCTTTTTCTTTAAAGAGTCGTGCAGCTACATGAATAATTTCTGATTTTCGATCGAGCGCTTTCATCGGCATCAAAAGTACATAATTTTAGGTTTGTAACTTGAGTTACGTTGGGCATCGTATTGAAGTTTTACCTTTGACAAAAAAATAAAACTATGGGACTATTATCTATTTTTGGATTGGGCGGTAAATCGGCAAGTGTTAAAGAATTTATGGAGAAAGGTGCGGTGGTCATTGATGTTCGCTCCTATGAGGAATTTGCATCGGGTCATATAAAAGGTTCAAAAAATATTCCGCTCCAAATGATTAGTGGAAAAGTAGCTGAAATCAAAAAACTGAACAAACCCGTCATTGTCTGTTGTCGAAGCGGAATGCGGAGCGCACAGGCTGCTTCGATTTTAAAAGCACAGAACATTGAAGTGCTAAATGGTGGCGGTTGGGAACAATTAGCAAGTCAATTACTTTCGTAAAAAACGCTAGTAGTGGTCGAATTTAACTTCGGGAAAACGCTTTTTAAAAGCTACTATTTTTTGGGTTAACTGTTCTTGAAAACGAACCCATGCTTGGGTATTTTCGTGCTGCGGACGGTGTTGTAGTGCGCGCTTTAAGGTCTGCAATTCATCCATAGTAGGCAAACAATGGGGTGCAATATTATGTGTAACAAAGCGTTCCCAAACGTAGTCAATAGCGGTAGAATTAGGGTGAATAAAATCGTTGGCGAAAAACCGGTAATCCCGTAACTCATCCAATACAATCTCATAGGCCGGAAAATAATATACGTTCGAATCTTTTTGAATTACATCATATACTGCACTCAGTAAATTTCCTTTGCTAATATGATTTTCTAAAAATCCATCTTTGGTATGACGCACAGGTGATACTGTAAAAATAAACTGAATCTTCGGATTAAGTTGCCGAACTAATTCCATTATTTTATGAAGGGCACTTGCATTTTCAGTCGCACTAATAAGTCTTTTTTCAAATTGAGACTGGGGCACTTTATGGCAATTGGCAACTACTTCTCCTTGATGGGTATAAACCCAAGAAGTTCCTAAGGTGATTACAAAATGCGTGGCAGCACTAATTGCGTTTCGAGCAATTTCTAATTGTTTATTGATTTCTGAAAGGTACATTTCTGGAGCTGTAGTGCTTAATTTGGAATGCACTTCATAGGATTGCCAAAGCTCATTATGCAAAAAAATAGCATCATTTGTAAACTTCTCATTAAGCACTATCCGCGCTACTAGACGTTGAATCGAAATGGTGTTAAAGAGAATTCCAAACGGATTGGCAACTGTAGAAAAACCATAATCCATTAATTGCTCACTCATATGTTCGGCAAAACACGAACCCATACAGACTACTTTAGAATGGTAATCTATAGGTTGTGGGAGTGGTTGAACGGGAATGATGGTTTGCAATTGCATGGGCTATTTTTTTCAAAAATACGAATTCGAACCTAAAAAAAACCTCCCTGGAGGGAGGCTCACTTTATTGTATAAAATCGATTGCTTTGGTAAGGGCTTCATTAATCCCCGATGCATTCTTTCCTCCAGCTGTAGCAAAGAACGGTTGACCGCCGCCACCGCCTTGGATATATTTCCCTAATTCGCGCACCACTTGACCCGCATTTAACCCTTTGCTATCAACCAATTCTTTGGAAATATAACAGGTTAACATCGGTTTGTCATCGGTTACGGTTGCAAACACTAGAAATAAATCGGTTTTGTTCTGTCCCAATTCGTACGCTAAATCTTTGGCCCCTGTAGCATCTAAATCAACAGCCATTGCCAAAAACTGAACCCCATTAATCGTCTGTAATTGAGTAGCTAACTCGCCTTTTAAATTTTTAGCTTTATCTTTTAATAACTGTTCGATTTGTTTTTTCAATTTGGCATTTTCGTCTTGCAACGTTACCACCGCTTTTAAAGTGTCTTGTGGGTTTTTCAGGGTTTCTTTTATTTGAGCCAAAGCTGCTTCTTGTTGCGCAAAGAAATCGGCAACTGCAGTTCCCGTTATCGCTTCAATACGACGAATACCCGCAGCTACAGCACCTTCGGAAACAATTTTAAAATGCCAAATATCGGCGGTATTTTTAACGTGAATACCCCCACATAATTCACGACTTTCGCCAAATTCAATCATACGTACGTTGTCGCCATATTTTTCACCAAACAATGCCATCGCTCCTTTTTGCATAGCTTCTTGAATTGGAAGATTACGGTATTCAACCAATGCTAACTGCTCGGCGATTCGGGTATTAACAAATTGTTCAACTTTGCGCAATTCCTCTTCGCTTACTTTCGCAAAATGTGAAAAGTCGAATCGCAAATAATTGGGATTGACTAGCGACCCTTTTTGTTCAACATGTGTTCCCAAAATAGTCCGTAAAGCCAAGTGCATTAAATGCGTTGCCGAGTGATTTTTTGAAGTTGCTGTACGCAAATCCGTATTCACCTTAGCAACAAACGAGGCATTAACATTTTCAGGTAATTGTTTCGTGAAATGTAAAATAAGGTTGTTCTCTTTTTTGGTGTCGATGACTTCGATGACTTCGTTGGAGGAGCAAATGAGCAACCCTTTATCGCCGACTTGTCCACCCCCTTCTGGATAGAATGGAGTAACATCCAAAACGATTTGGTATAAAACCCCATCTTTTTTGGAATCTACCTTACGAATACGGGTAATTTTTACGTCGTTTTCGGTTTGGTCATAGCCTACAAATGTCTCGATATTGCCTTCTACCAAAACATTCCAGTCATCGGTGGTGACTTCAGAAGCCGCACGAGAACGCGCTTTTTGTTTGGCCAGTTCCGACTCAAATTCGGTTTCGTTAAACGAATACCCTTTTTCTTTTAAAATTAAAGCTGTCAAATCTTTTGGGAAACCGAAGGTATCATACAATTCAAATACTTTCTCACCTTTAACTTCATTTTCTGAGGTTTCGGCTACTACTTTATCCAACAATTGCAATCCTTGTTCGAGTGTTCGCAAAAACGACGCTTCCTCTTCTTTGATCACATTAGTAACTAAATTTTGTTGCAATCGAATTTCTGGAAAAAAATCACCCATTTGATCGGCCAAAACGGCAACTAATTGATGAATAAAAGCATCTTTTTGATTTAAGAAAGTAAATCCATAACGAATCGCCCGGCGTAAAATACGGCGAATCACATAACCCGCACCGGTATTGGATGGCAACTGCCCATCGGCAATGGCAAAAGCCACGGCACGCACGTGATCGACAATCACGCGAATGGCAATATTGATTTTATTTTGTTCCTCTGAAATGGATTTGATTTCGTTGTTAGTGTAGTGTAACCCGGTAATCATTACCACTTTATGGATCAAAGGCGTAAACACATCGGTATCGTAATTGGAGGTTACCCCTTGCATCGCCATACACAATCGCTCAAAGCCCATTCCGGTATCCACGTGTTGTGCGGGTAATTTCTCCAAGGAGCCATCGGCTTTCCGGTTGAATTCCATAAAGACATTGTTCCAAATCTCAACGACTTGCGGGTGATCGGCGTTGACTAGGCTACGACCCGAAACCGCAGCGCGTTCTTTATCAGAGCGCAAGTCGATATGAATTTCTGAACAGGGACCACAGGGACCTTGATCGCCCATTTCCCAGAAATTATCTTTTTTGTTACCAAAAATAATTCGGTCTTCAGGCACATAGCTTTTCCAAATATCAAAGGCTTCTTGGTCAAAAGGTACATTCTCTGCTGGATTTCCTTCAAACACAGAGACATACAAACGGTCTTTATCCAATTTTAAAACTTCGGTTAAAAATTCCCAAGCCCAAGCCAACGCTTCTTTTTTGAAGTAATCACCAAACGACCAATTTCCTAACATTTCAAACATGGTATGGTGATAGGTATCAAACCCTACATCTTCTAAGTCGTTGTGTTTTCCTGAAACACGTAAACATTTTTGGGTATCGGCGATACGCGGACTCTTAGGCGTTCCGTTTCCTAAAAAGTATTCTTTGAACTGCGCCATCCCTGAATTATTAAACATCAAGGTAGGATCGTCTTTTAAGACAATGGGCGCAGAAGGCACAATCATGTGGTTCTTGCTTTCAAAAAATTGGAGATACGCTTTACGAATGTCCTGAGATTTCATGGAATTGAGTATAAAGTTGATTTGTAATCGGTTTTGGTGCATCGCGCGTGTCTACTAGCCCTGATACCGCCCCTGTGGGAGCTCTTGGTAACGAAGTGAACAAAGCGACGGGCGGGAGCAGGACAGTTCATGAAAAATAATCAAAGCGTTATGCTCCTGAAAATCAGACACTCTATTCTAGTTAACGAACAAATTTAATGATTGTGCGAAACATTTCTTAGATTTGTTCGTATAACTACCGTCTGCGATAGCCGGCACAAAAATAGTAAATTACCCGATGTCCAAGAAAGTAAAATATTATTATGATACTGAGAGTTTGGCTTATCGTAAGATAAGATTCAAAAAACGAACCCAAGTGGGCTACGTTTTACTCTTTTTGGCGGCCTCGGCATTGTTTGGATTTTTGTGTTTTGTGGTATTGATGAATACTTCGTATTTTGAAACCCCGAAAGATAAAATGTTGCATCGGGAAATTGACAATATGAAGATTAGTTATTCCATTTTAAATAAAAAAATTGAGCAATTGGATGCCGTTTTGGCCAATTTAGAAGATCGAGACAACAATTTGTATCGGGTGTATTTTAACGCCAATCCGATTGCATTAGAAAAACGAAGAAGCGGCATTATTACGCAAGATCGTTACCGCGAATTGGAGGGATACAACAATTCCGATTTGGTTATCAATACCCATAAAAAGGTAGACGCGATTCGAAAAGCTTTAACGGTTCAATCGCAATCGTTGGATGAAATTTTAAAAATGGCAAAGGCCAAAGGCAAATTACTGGCTTCGATTCCGGCCATACAACCGGTAAAAAATGAAGATTTAAAACATATGGCTTCTGGATTTGGGTACCGCAGTGACCCGTTTACAAAAGCGCGAAAAATGCACGAAGGTATGGACTTTACCGCGCGAACAGGAACGCCAATTTATGCTACGGGAGACGGCGTAGTGAAACGAGCCGACAATAGTTTGTCGGGGTATGGCAATCATATTCAAATTAGCCACGGTTATGGATATCTAACCTTGTATGCGCACTTGAGTAAATACAAGGTACGGCCAGGTCAGCGGGTAAAACGAGGTGATGTAATTGGATTTGTGGGAAGTACCGGCCGAAGTGAAGCGCCCCACTTGCATTATGAAGTACACAAAGGCGGCAAACCAGTGAATCCGATCAACTTCTATTACGGCAATATTTCGGCAGCTGAATATGTGGTTATTTCAAAAATTGCGAATCAAGAAAATCAATCACTCGACTAAGTTGAGTTAAAAACAAACGCAGTATGCATATTGAATTATCAAAAGACAAATTGTATTTCAGCATTGGCGAAGTGGCCAACGCTTTCGGGGTGAATGCTTCGTTGATCCGTTTTTGGGACAAGGAATTTGATATTTTAAAACCCAAGAAAAATGCGAAAGGCAACCGCATGTTTACACAGGAAGATGTCAAAAACCTGCAATTGATTTACCATTTGGTAAAGGAACGTGGATTTACTTTGGAAGGCGCTAAAACCCATTTGAAAGGCAACCAAAAAAAGACCTTGGATAAGTTTGAGATTATCTCCAAACTCGAAGGGGTTAAAGCAGAATTGAATAAACTAAAAAACGGATTGTAATACTGTAACAAGTAGCGGTTCGTATCGTCTAATTAGAAAAATAAAAATAAAACATTATGAAAAATAACACAGGAAAAATTATCATTATTATTCTAGGAGTAATTGTATTTATTGGAATAATTCTTACTATAGTTGGAGTAAGTTCGTATAACGGATTAGTAGGTAAAGAAGCCGATGCTAAAACGGCTTGGTCCAATGTTGAAAGTGCCTACCAACGGCGAAGTGACCTAATTCCAAATTTGGTAAAAACAGTAAAAGGCGCAGCCGACTTTGAAAAGTCAACGCTAGAAGCAGTAGTAAACGCTCGTGCCAAAGCCACTTCAGTAACGGTAGACCCTACCAACATCACACCTGAACAAATGGCTCAATTTCAACAAGCGCAAACCGGTGTTTCGAGTGCACTTTCACGCTTGTTGGTTACCGTTGAAAAATATCCCGACTTGAAAGCTAGTCAGAACTTCTCAGAATTGCAATCGCAATTGGAAGGTACTGAAAACCGCATCAATGTAACCCGTGATCGCTATAACGAAGCCGTAAATATTTATGATGTTGCTTCCAAACGATTTCCAACCGTAATTTTTGCTAAATTATTTGGATTTAAAGAAATGGCTCGTTTCAAAGCGGAAGAAGGCGCTGAAAAAGCACCCGAAGTGGATTTCAACTTTGACGAAAAAAAATAAGCTTTTCGTATGGCTACAGTAGCAGCATTTTTAACTGCAGATGAAGAAAAAGCAGTCGTAACAGCAATTCAAGAAGCTGAAAAAATGACTTCGGGAGAAATTCGGGTACACTTGGAAAGTAACGCGAATAAAGACTCGATGGAACGCGCCTTGGAAGTGTTTCACGAATTAAAAATGGACGCTACTGCTCAACGTAATGGTGTTTTAATTTATGTTGCTGTAGCAAGTAAACAGTTTACGATTTGTGGCGATCAAGGGATTCATGAAAAAGTAACGGCCAATTTTTGGGAGGGTACCAAAGACCTAATGCAACAGTATTTTCGAGAAGGTGCCAACGGTAAGGCATTGTGTGAAGGAATTCGTTTGGCAGGGGAACAATTAAAAAGTTATTTCCCATACACAGCAGATGATCGCGATGAATTGAGTAATGAAATTTCAAAAGGATGAATAAAATAGTATTTAAATTAGCTCAAATCCTCCTTTTGATGACCTATTTGATGCTGCATCAACTGGGCTATGGACAGGCTACGTTACCTAAAAAACCGGCTTTTATTCCACCGATTATTGACAATACAAAAACCTTATCTAAGTCGGAACTGGATAATTTATACCAAAAATTAAAAATCTACTCAGATAGTACATCAACAGAAATTTTTGTACTAATCGTTAACACCACGCAAGGCGAGGATGTTGCGCGTTATGCAACCGATTTGGGACATCAATGGGAAATTGGACAAAAAGGAAAAGATAATGGAGTGGTCCTATTAATTGCACTAGGTGATCGGAAGATGAATATTGCCGCAGGTTATGGAGTAGAGCATTTATTGACCGATGCATTGAGTCGCCGAATCATCGAAAAAGAAATTAAACCCTACTTCAAAAAAGGGGCAATTTATAACGGAATAGATGCAGGTACTACTGCGATTTTTAAAGTTTTAAAAGGCGAGTATAAAAACGACAAAAAACAAGGGAAAGATACCGCTCTCGGTGCTGCAATTTTTATCGTATTGGTATTTATTTTTATTGTGATTATTGCAATAGCTTCAAAAAACAAACGCAATGGCGGTGGTGGTGGCGGTATAGGTTTAACCGGTTCTACTTTAGCCGATATTATCATTTTAAGCAGTTTAGGCCGCAGCGGTTCGGGCGGAAGTTGGGGCGGCGGCTCTTCATCTGGCGGCGGCTGGGGAGGCTTTGGCGGCGGCGGCGGCTTTGGTGGTGGTGGCGCAAGCGGAAGCTGGTAGCATTCTGGGACTTAAAAAGCTAACTTCAATTGAGTTGGTCGAGCAACCTCGATTAAGAGCGTTACAACAATAAAAAAAGCATCTCGAGAGAAGCTTTAAGAGCGATATTGATTCAACTTCAAATCAAATGTTAGGCTGAGAACTTATTAAATGAAGCTGAAAAAGTATTAATATAATAATAAAACAAATTTAGACTTTTGGGTATAAGCACTTTGGAGATTACTCCAGTCTTAAAATAAAAAAAACCGATTAGTTTTCTATTCGGTTTTTTTGTGGGCGATAGCTTGTTCCGATTTATCGGAAAGGGGTTCGAACCCCCGACCACTTCCGATGAAATCAGAATGCTCTGAACAATCTAAACTAGTGATTAGATTCAATTAATTCTTGTATTTTTTTTCTGCTTTTCCACGATTTAATTTGGAGTTCTCTTTTTATTGCTGCTTCTTTCGAAGGATAATTTTCAGTGTAAACGATTACCCAATCGTTGACAACTCCAGTAAATCCTTGGCTCTTTTGGTTGTGACGAATAATTCTTTCTT
>Ga0315905_10005933_pt1 | contig 12415 bp, 12 predicted proteins | sample LakEriMetagenome_5_FD_203522 | JGI IMG/M metagenome (GOLD analysis project Ga0315905, IMG submission 203522) | Freshwater fungal communities from buoy surface, Lake Erie, Ohio, United States - Buoy 4 MA121 | ecosystem: Environmental > Aquatic > Freshwater > Lake | place: USA: Lake Erie, Ohio... | reverse complement strand
ACCGGCTTAAGGGTTTTGAAATGGGTGGCGATGATTACATTTCCAAGCCATTTTTTGTAGAGGAATTAGTCGCTCGTTTAAGAGCGGTTAAGGCAAGAAAAAATAACGACAATACCAATGAAATCGTGATCGGTGATGTCAGTTTAAACAAGGTGAGTAATCGCGTGTCATGGCAGGGCAAATCGAGCCTGCTTAGCCAACGTGAGTTTAGTTTGGTCGAGTTTTTAATGCGTACGCCTGGACACATTTACTCACGTCAAGAAATTTTAAAGCACGTCTGGGCCATCAGCTTTAATCCTGAAACCAATGTAGTGGATGTTTATATTCAACGAATTCGAAAAAAACTCAACAGAAATCAACCTGAGGGTATCGAGTTTCCCATTGAAACCATTCGCGGTGTCGGCTATCGATTTTGCGATGAATCCAAAATTAGCCAATGAGAAATTCACTTCGTTGGAAGATATTCGGCTACATTCTTTTGGCCGTATTTCTCATTTTTGCCATTAATCGAATTATTGCCCAACAGATTTCGCCTTACACAGTCTACAAGCGAGTAAAAATAGATATTGCTAATGGGATGGAAAAATGTAATCAGTTGGGTGGCGAACGAGAATTTTTTTTGGGATGTGCTGTACAAAATAGTGATGACATCATTCTTGGTGGCCTAACTAAACACTACGTCTTGTGTCCAGGCACTGATGACACGCATTTTGAAAGACCAGCAATTTGTGAGCAACTACGTGGAATGCCTTCTAATCAATCTACCGACCTGATTTCACCAGCGGTTGAATTTACTGATTTCTCATTAGATAGCCAAGTTTGGCTGGTTGCAAAATTCAAGTCTAATTCCTCAGGACTTATTCTTGCGATTCGACGACAAGATATTGATCAGTATATTTTTTCTCTTTGGGATTTGCGAACAAAGATTGTGACCTACACGGGACCTTTACTTTTATTAAGTTTACTATTTCTGACTTGGTATTGCAGCAGTTTGATCATGGCGCCGATTCGCCAAATCGAAGAATCTCTCAAAAAGCTATCATCGAAAAATCTAGATCAGCCTATCGACATAGTACCTGTCTACAAAGAATTTGATAGTTTTATCGCTGTATTTGAGTTACTTAGAATTCGACTCAATGAAAGCTTTGTTCAGGCCCGCCGATTTGCAGGTGATGCATCGCATGAATTAAAAACACCATTGACTATTTTGCGCGGAAACGCAGAACGTGTAATCGCGCGCTTGCCTACCGGATCAGAAGAGCAGATACGTATGCGTTCGGTGGCGGATGAAGTAGAGCGACTGATTGACATTACCGAAAAATTACTACTTTTATCTAGCGCTGATGCGAATATTATTCAGCACGACATGGAAGAGTTATCGATCAGTGATGTGATTGGACAATTAGTGCTCGACTCACAAATATTTCAATCAAAACTTAATATTACAAGTGAAATACTGCCAAAAATTTATTGGAATTGTGATCAGAATTTGATTAATCAACTTTTCTATAATTTGTATACCAATGCAGTTAAATATAACGTTGAGGGTGGCTGGATAAAAATGAAGCTTGCCAAAAATGGTGAGGGATTTGTGTTTTCGATGTCGAATCCGACTGCTAATCCCCCCATCGATCTTGCCAAAAAAGCGTTTGATCGTTTTTATAGAGGTGACTCATCACGAAACAGAGATATTGACGGTTTAGGTTTAGGCTTGAGCTTGGCGCAAGAGATTGCACGGGTTCATGGCTCGGTGTTGAGCATGGAAGTCAGCACTGAAAACATTGTTACCTTGAGTTTGAGTTATCCCGCGAATGTCTTTTAGCTACACATTGCTACGTCTAGATATCGCTTAATAAATTATTGATTTAAGCTAAATTATGTTCACTCATTAAAAAAGGGCGCTGCTGCGCCCTTTTTTATCGATCTGAATTTTCTTACTATTTAGGCAGTGGTCACGACCGCACCCACTTCACCCCGTGTCAGTTGGTTTCTGACGATATCCGTGGGTTGAAAAAGTTTGATCAATGACTCGAGTAACGTGGCAGCTTTGCCGCTGTTATCCATAGAAAAATTACAAACATATACGTCGAAGGTAATCGCGCCTAGTTCTGGCCAGGTATGCAGGGCTAAATGCGACTCGGCTAGCAGGACGGTGCCTGTAACGCCACCGCATTCGCCTTCATGTAGACCTGGGAAGGCATGAAATACTTCGCTGACGGCGGTCAGACCACTTTTGTCTACGAGTTCCAGACATTTGCGACGTAATGATTTTGCATCCGTCATTAACTTCAGGTTGGTATGGCAGCCCGCAATATCTGCGGTGAGGTGAAGTCCTTGCATCGGTAATTCCTTTCCCCTAAAAACAAGAAAGAAACCCTTCTGGGCTATTAGACGCCGAGTAGAAGGGCAGTTAAAAAAAGCCTTGAGGGCTTACTTGTGCTTCCTTGGTCGACCGGTTTTCACCGTTTGAAGCTTTTTCTTGGCTGATTTGACTTTGGAGCTACTCATGTCTGCGAGCAGTGCGATACCAATTCGGATGAGCTCGCTTTTCTTAATCTCGAAACCTTCTTTCAGGCAGGCTTTTTTGACTTTGGCCAGTACGGAATATTCCGACTCCGGAATGGTAAAGCTGTCGCGTACGAGTTGAGGTTTAGTCAGCTTGTCTGCTTTTGTAGCAGTGACTTTTTTCGCGGCCTTGGCGGGCGTTTTTCTCGCTGCTGGCTTCGCTTTGGTAGCAGCAGAGCGTTTTGCTACTGGTTTGGTTTTAGAGTTCATTTTAGAGGTCTCCTAATAGTTGACCGTAGTGTATTTCACTACTGTACCTAAAAAACGATATAAATCATTTATACGGTATGACGGTATACACTCAAAATCAAAAGAAGTCGATAATTTGTTGTCTACCGACAACATGACAGGTGGTCTACCCTACAGCAGGAGGAGCTGTATTTCAGTGATTTACAGGGGTGGTGGGGTGATGCGGCGGCCGTCAGCGGCCGCTCATGCCAATTGAAAAAATGATAATCGTCAGAAGAGATTCAGGTGTTTTCGTACCAGTCCTTCGACTGGTTAACAACGCGTACAACGATGAGCATGACCGGCACTTCTATCAATACGCCGACGACAGTGGCGAGTGCAGCGCCGGATTGAAATCCAAATAAGCTAATGGCCGCAGCGACGGCTAGCTCAAAAAAATTGGACGCACCGATCAGAGCAGAAGGGCAGGCCACGGAATGAGATTCGCCGAGTTTTTTATTCAGCCAGTACGCCAATGAGGCATTGAAAAAAACCTGAATCAATATGGGCACGGCAAGTAGCCCAATTATTAAGGGTTGATCAATGATGGCCTTGCCTTGAAATCCAAATAACAGAACCAGAGTCAAGAGTAGTGCAGTGATTGACCATGAACCAATTTTTTCCATTACAGCGTTAAATACATCGCCCCCTTGCTTAAGGAGCCAATAGCGCCATGCCTGTGCCAGTAAAACAGGTATGACGATATACAAGACCACCGATGTGGTCAGTGTTTCCCACGGGACGACGATCGACGATATGCCGAGTAAGAGGGCGACGATGGGCGCGAAGGCAAACACCATAATGATGTCATTAAGTGCCACCTGAGAGAGCGTAAATAAGCCATCGCCATTGGTTAGTCGGCTCCATACAAATACCATGGCCGTGCAGGGCGCGGCGGCCAGCAAAATTAATCCAGCGATGTAGCTATCGATTTGATCGGCAGGCAGCAGCGGTGCAAATAGATGGCGCACAAATATCCACCCAAGCAGAGCCATAGAAAAAGGTTTGACCAACCAATTCACAAACAAGGTAACCGCTATGCCGCGCACATGCTGTCTCACCAGAGGCAGCGCAGCAAAGTCGATTTTCATGAGCATAGGAATGATCATGATCCAAACTAGCAAGCCCACAACTAAATTTACGTTAGCTATTTCGAGTGAGGCGATGAAATGAAAACTACTTGGGAAAAATTGCCCGAAGCTGATTCCCGCCGCTATGCATAAAAATACCCAGACACTTAAGTAGCGCTCGAAGAAGCTGATAGGGCTGGCCACAACAGCATGGGCATCGTTTACTGTTTCATCGCTTGTTTCGTGCGAGGCGGTCTGTTGCGGATCGTCATTCATTCGCGTGTGCCTTATTTAAGTTACAGCTTGGCTTTCGCAGGCATCCGAATGGCGGTTACGGGTGTGCAGGGATTGCCGCCACAACAGTTATCTGTAAGGTAGGCGAGTAGGGCATTCATACTAGTGATTTGTGCGGAGTAAATGACATAACGACCTTCTTGTCTTGATGCAGCTAAGCCAGCGTGAGTCAATTCTTTCATGTGAAACGTCAGCGATGAAGGAGAGATCCCCAATGATTCTGCCAATTGCCCGGCGGGTAATCCTTCGGGGCCTGATTGAACTAGGCTGCGAAATATAGCCAAACGCGATTCCTGCGCTAATGCAGCGAGCGATTTCACGGCGAGCGTGGACGTCATTTTTTTCATGAGCTTGTCATTTAATGATTCTATTGTGAGAGTAATTATTAGGTGCTGAGGGGTACGCAGATTATTTCATCATTTCAATAATTATACAAACGTGGTGATAAAATCAGTACCTTGCTGCGCTCTGTGACATCTGCTGGTTGTTCAACGTTAAGGGAGTCATCAATGAAAGTAGGAATTAATGGCATGGGCCGTATTGGCCGACTCGCATTACGGGCTGCTATGGGCGCCGCCGATCGTCAGCCCGATGATCCGCGTGCAGGTAATCGTCTGGAGATTGTGCACATCAATGAAATCAAGGGCGGTGCAGAAGCCACGGCTCATTTGTTGGAGTTTGATTCAGTACAAGGGCGTTGGCGCGCTGGTATCGAGGCCGCTGATGCACAAACTATTCGAATCGGTTCACAAACGGTGTCCTTTTCTAGTCATGCCAAAGCTGCCGATATACCTTGGGGCGAGCTGGGTGTAGATATTGTGTTGGAGTGCACCGGTAAATTTTTAAGCGTAGAGACCTTACAAGGTCATCTTGATCGAGGTGCAAAACGCGTGATTGTAGCGGCGCCTGTCAAAGTTGATTCGGTGCTGAACGTGGTGGTAGGAGTGAATCACGATCACTACGATCCTAAAAAGCATCCTATCGTAACTGCGGCATCGTGTACGACTAACTGTCTTGCACCGATCGTGAAAGTGGTGCATGAGGCCATTGGCATACGTCATGGGCAAATCACAACGATTCATGATCCGACCAATACCAATGTGATCACCGATGCGCCGCATAAAGATTTGCGTCGTGCTCGCAGCGCGATGTTGAGTCTGCAACCCACCACCACCGGCAGCGCTACCGCGATTGCGTTGATTTATCCTGAGCTGAAAGGTAAGTTGAACGGACATGCAGTTCGCGCACCGGTATTGAATTCTTCGTTGACTGATTGTGTCTTTGAGCTACAGCGTGAAACGACGGTCGATGAAGTGAATACGCTTTTTGCTGAAGCAGCAAAGGGATCGCTCGCTGGCATTTTGGGCTATGAAATTAAACCTCTGGTGAGTGCCGATTACGCGCGTGACACACGCAGCGCTATTGTTGATGCGTTATCGACGATGGTGACAGATAAGACACTCCTTAAAATCTATGCCTGGTACGACAATGAAATGGGTTATGCCTGTCGTATGGTTGATTTAGCGTGTCATATGCAAAGTGTGGGAATTTAAATCTCATGAATCAGTCAGCAAGCGGTATTCGTAACTACCTGATTGTTACTTCATCGTATTGGAGCTTTACGCTGAGTGATGGTGCTTTGCGTATGCTGGTGCTGATGCATTTTTTTCGCTTAGGGTATTCACCGTTTACCTTGTCGTTTCTTTTTTTATTGTACGAAGCTGCGGGTGTCGCTGCGAATTTAATTGGCGGTTGGTTGGCGACGCGCTTTGGTATAGCGCGCATGCTAATGGTTGGCTTGACGACGCAGATCATCGGGTTCTTACTGCTCTCAGCGGTGTCGCCAGAGTGGACCGCGGCCATGTCAGTGGCATGGGTAGTATTAGCTCAGGGTGTATGTGGCGTCGCGAAAGATTTGACTAAAACAGCTAGCAAATCAGCGATCAAGTTGACTGCAGGTGAGGGTGCGGGCCAACTGTTTCGTTGGGTGGCCTGGTTTACCGGTAGTAAAAATGCCATGAAGGGTGTGGGATTTTTTATTGGTGGTTTACTGCTCGATCAATGTGGATTCAGCGGCTCTCTCTGGTTGATGGCATCTGTGCTGTTCGTTGTATTGATAGCGGTGGTTTGGTCGCTGCCAGCGATGATGGGTAAAGCCAAGGCCTCTAAATCATTTAAAGAATTATTTGGTAAAAGTCGTGCAATTAATTTACTCGCAGGTGCGCGTGTATTTTTGTTTGGTGCGCGAGATGTGTGGTTTGTGGTGGGAGTTCCTGTTTTTCTGTATAGCCAGGGTTGGAATTTCACCATGGTCGGCACCTTCATGGCTTTGTGGACGATTGCTTATGGTCTGGTGCAGGCTCTAGCACCAAAATTTATACGTCGTAGCGAGGATGGTCTGACTACAGAAGTGCCAGCGGCACGCTTATGGTCATTTTTGTTGATGCTAGTGCCTGCGGTGTTAGCCGCCGTGGTCACGCTACAGATTCAACCTCTGCAGTGGATAGTCGTTGTAGGTCTGGCTGTGTTTGGATTTGCTTTTGCAGTAAATTCTTCGGTACATTCTTATTTAATACTTGCGTATGCGGGTTCAGAGAAAGCGGCAGAGGATGTAGGCTTTTACTATGCCGCCAATGCCTTGGGTCGATTCTTTGGTACCTTGTTGTCGGGAGCGTTGTATCAATGGGGTGGATTGCCATTTTCATTGACGGGATCGGCGCTGATGCTTGCGAGCTGTTGGGCGATTACACTCGCGCTACCGCTAATAAGAGAGGCAGACCAGATCACTGGAGTTCCAACTGTGGCGAGCAATGAGACTGTTTAACTGCTGAAAAATAATGATCAAATTACTGATTGCTTTGTTTGCCATATTGGTCAGTCCGCTGGCAACCGCTGAATGGATCGAGTTTTCGAAGGGAACGGATAGCAAATACTATTACGACCCAGAGACCCTAACGAACAAACGCTACACCCGCGTCATGATTCTGATTAACTACAAGAATAAAAATAAAGCGGATCGATGGGTGTCTGAAAAAACGCTCTACGAAGCAAACTGTAAGTTCAAGCAACTGCGAATGATAAAAATGAGTATTTATGATGGTGAAATGGGTGAGGGTAATATGGTGGGTAGCCGAGTCCGTCCAGAAAACTGGGGCTACGTTCCGCGCGATACGCAGTATCTTGATTTGCTGAACTTGCTGTGTGGTGGAAAGAACTAAGACGAGTCGTGTAAGTATATTTCGAGTTTAAAAAATACCATCGCAGGAAAAACAGAAGCCGTATTCAAGCGATTAAATAATCTGCCACTAACTTTAAACTAATTACGTTAGCTGGTTCAATTCATATTGAGTGCTACGACCTCCAGCATTCGTTTTATGTAATACACCACGCGTTAGCAGATCGTTGATGTCGCGCAGGGCTGTGTCAGGCGAGCACTTGGCAATCACAGCCCATTTGCTGCTGGTGAGCTTGCCATCAAAGCCATCAAGTAATTTATTAAGTACCTTTATTTGTCTTTCATTCAGCGACAGGGTTGCCATACGCTGCCAGAAACGTGTTTTGTAAAGTACACCATCAAGCGCACGCTCGGCATCGTCTACTGCTCGTTGCAGAGCATTGAGAAACCAGGCTAGCCATTCTGTCACATCTAAATGACCTTTCTGAGTTCGCTCCAAAATTTCGTAATAAGCTTTGCGTTCCTTTTGGATCTGCGCAGATACGCTATAAAAACGCGGGGCACCGCCTTCAGCGCGCGCAAGTAGTAAATCGCCGATCGCTCGCGCTATACGACCATTGCCATCATCGAATGGATGTAGGGTGACAAACCATAAATGCCCAAGCCCCGCCTTGATCAGCGCAGGCTCGTTAGTGCTGCTGTTAAGCCATAGAAGGAATCGATCAATATCTTGCTTCAAGCGATGCGCGGGTGGAGCTTCGAAATGTATTCGCCGACGACCTATAGGGCCAGAGACGACTTGCATAGGGCCGCTAGCATCATCACGCCAAGCCCCGATGGTGATTTTGTTCAGACCAGAAAAACTCGTTGGAAATAGCGCCGCATGCCATCCGAACAAGCGCTCAATCGAAACAGTGTCGTGACAACGGGCGGTGGCATCAAGCACCATATCGACAACGCCTTCAACATCACGATCTACCGGAACGAGTGTTCCAATATCCACTCCCAAGCGACTCGCGATGGATGATCGAACCGAGGCATGGTTGAGTATTTCACCTTCTATCTCGCTAGTCTTGATGACATCTTCGGTGAGTGCGGACAGACTAGCTTGGTCACGCATGGGTATACCGGCATCGGCCAAACGTCCTATCAAGATTCCCTGAGCGCGGCTGACCGACGCAATAGATTCTGCAAGCGCAGCAAGATCAAATTGCCAGTTGGGCCAATCATGAGATTGCCAGATGTAGTTGTAATCACCGCTTTTCATGCGGAGATTATGGGCCGGATTCTCCGCATTCGCAATACATTCTCCGCAAAAAATGCGGTGAATAACGGCATTTTTCTAAGGATAAACTCGATAACAGAAAAAGCTACTCAGTAAGAATCATTGATTTCATTGCAATCAATGATTACACTCTAGGTATTCTAGTACTAAAGAGGTCTCGCCATGGCTAGCATAACGATTCGTAACCTTGACGACGATATCAAGCAGCGCCTGAGGGTGCGAGCCGCCGAAAATGGGCACTCGATGGAGGAAGAGGCGCGGGATATTTTGCGAAGGGGCACGGGGGAGATTGCTCCACCTCTCAACCTTGCTGCCGCGATCCGCGCTCGAGTGGCACCCGCTGATCGCATCGATGTTGAACTGCCCAGCCGTGAGGCGATGCGCGAGCCACCACCTCTTGGCGGGGAAGGCTCTTGATAGTACTCGACACTAATGTTGTCTCTGAACTTTTACGTGCAGTTCCTGCTGCGCAGGTAGAGGCATGGCTGTCGGCACAGGACGGCGCGTCTGTGTATTTCACTTCAGTGGGAGAAGCAGAACTTCGATACGGTGTTGCGATACTCCCGCCGGGAAAACGGCGCACGGCACTTACTAAAACGATAGCAGGGATTCTTGAAGAAGATTTCCGAGATCGAATCTTAGCTTTTGATAGAGCCGCTGCCAGTGTTTACGCGACAATCTCTGCAAACCGCCGAGCGGCTGGACGACCTATCAGTCAATTCGATTGTCAGATTGCCGCTATCGCTGGTGCGAATGGTGCTGCAGTGGCGACCCGAAACACGGCTGATTTCGCTGGGTGCGGGATAGTGGTTATCGATCCGTGGAATTAAAACAAAGCGTGGCAACTCCAGGTGTCAAGCTATGCAGATCGGTTGGTTTACCTAGGCAGTCGTTGCCAGCAGTTCTCTAGCGAGTTCTAGCGCACTGGCTGCATCAGCAGCAAAGGCATCAGCACCAAAGCGATTGCTGAGATCAGTGCGCCCATAAATGGCCGCTCCACCGATCATTACGAACACCGAGGGGTTGTTGGATGCTTCGCGAATGCGACCGATCAAACCAGACAGGTCGTCCAGTTCCGCATCACTGCCTATCGATAGGCCGATAACGTCAAACCATTCGTCTGCAATGGTGGTCAATAAATCAGATTCGGCGGGTCCGAGTTCTAACCAGACTTGCCATCCCTCTTTGCGGAAAAATTCGGACACCATCAATGCACCGAAGGTATGTTGAGATCCGGGTGAGGGAGCGAACAAGGCTTTTTCACCGCGAGCGCCAAAGGTGCGCTTTTCATTAAATGAATGGCCGAGCTTACGAGTGATGGTTTGTAGCTGCACCAAGCCAATCGTGACTTGAATGAAGTTACAGACATCCTCTTCCCATAAGGTCCCTAATTGTCTGGCCGCTGGTGCAAATAGATTGAGGTATACGCTCTCGGTACTTTTACCGTTATTAAGAAGATCCTGAACAAATGCTTCAGCTTTGCTTAAATCGGAATTAAGGCAGAGCATCGAAAAGTCATAGACCTGCTCAGCGCTGGGTGCGTATTCGCTCATTTCGTCTCCAGCTGAAAAGCACGACTCTTTACCTTTGGATGCGACCAAGCTTGGAATGATTTCCGATTGAAGGATTTCCAGCAGGGTGTCTTTGCCGTAAAGAGGGTCATCGCTCGTCAGTGAAGATGTTTGTTGCGAATTTTCTAATTTTGAGTTCCCCTTAGTGGGCCATGAACTTAATTGTTCAATAAGAAATTTAGATTTCTTTAAAATCCCCAGATCCCAATTCATGCCTTGCCTCCTCCGGTTCGTTTCGACCGGTTTTGTTCTATTCAACGAAATCTCCGTTGGATTTCGTGTTTCACTTCCTCTGATGCTACTGATAAGGCCGCACAGGCCTAGTTTCGACTGCCAACATGCCAAAAAGCGGTCGTCATACACCACCGATTTAATTAATAAAAAAATACTAAATCAGGATGCTAACTAAAATAATCTTAGTGTACGATTTGTCTGACGTCAAGATAACTTGACACTTATAAAAATACCCATTAGCTTAGGGTCTTAAAGCGAATTTCATTTGGGATTTGCGAGGGTGTAGCGACATTGCTAATAGTTTTTGTGGTCATAAAAACATCTAAATATGTGACTGCTCTATCAATCTGTCTTCACCAAAAATAGAGGCCTGATTAATGTTCAAGCAAAGTTTTGCTGGAAAAACGCGTACCGAGCTTCCTAGCGCCCGCGTCGTCATTGTGACTATGGATAGTCACCTGGCGAGTGCGACGATTCGCGCTCAAAGTGCTTTGTCGCGTACCTTCCCGGGCTTGAAGCTAACGGTTCATGCGGCATCCGAATGGGGTAACAGTCCGAGTGCCCTTCAGCGATGTATTGACGATATTGAGCAAGGCGATATCGTGATTGCGTCCATGCTTTTCTTGGAAGAGCATTTTCTGCCTGTGCTACCTGCGTTAACGGCCCGCCGTGATCAATGCGATGCAATGATTTGCACGATGTCCGCAGGTGAAGTCATGCGATTAACACGCATGGGCAAATTCACCATGGATGGCAAAGTCAGTGGCCCGATGGCCTTACTTAAGCGACTGCGCGGTAACACCAAACCCGGCGAAAGTAAAAAGCCGGGTATGGCTGGAGCCAAGCAAATGAAAATCGTGCGCCAATTGCCAAAAATTCTGCGCTTTATTCCTGGCATGGCACAAGATCTTCGTATCTACTTTTTAGTTCTTCAGTATTGGCTTGCGGGTTCAGAGGAAAACATCACCAGCATGATAGGTATGCTGCTGGATAACTATGCGGATGGTCCTCGTCGTAGTTTGCGTGGCATCTACAAGGTGCAGCCGCCGGTGGAGTATCCGGAAGTGGGTATCTACCATCAGAACATGAAGGCTAGTGCTCAAACCAAAGGCATGTCTGAGTTAGTGACGGATCTTCCCGCGGTTGCTAAAACAGGTAAGCGCGGCACGGTCGGTCTGTTATTGATGCGTTCGTATTTAGTGGCTGGTAACGCTGCGCACTACAACGGTGTGATTACTGCTCTCGAAGCACGTGGTATGCGCGTGGTGCCGGCATTTGCTACCGGTCTTGATGCTCGACCTGCTGTTGAAAAATTCTTTATGAAAGACGGTCATGCGACAGTGGATGCCATCATCTCGCTGACAGGTTTTTCTATGGTGGGCGGCCCCGCTTATAACGATTCAAAAGCAGCAGAAGAAATACTCGCTAAGCTCGATGTGAATTATTTGTCGGTGATGCCGGTTGAGTTTCAAACGCTTGAGCGTTGGGGTGCAAATGATCGCGGCTTGATGCCCGTCGAAGCCACGATGATGGTGGCGATTCCCGAGTTGGATGGATCAACCGGCCCTATCGTATTTGGTGGTCGCAGTACAGGTGCGGGTGATCACTGCACTGGCTGTAGTCGACGCTGCGTGTTTCCAGCGTCTGAAAATGAGCATGACATGCAGGTCTGTATTGAGCGCGCTGATATGTTGGCCTCACGCGTTGGTAAATTAATTGATTTGCGTCGTGCTGAGCGCGCGCAGAAAAAAATTGCGGCGGTTGTTTTTAATTTCCCACCGAACGCAGGTGCTACGGGAACGGCTGCTTTCCTATCGGTATTTGAATCGATGTTCAATCTGCTCGCATCGATGAAGGAAGCAGGCTACACGATAGATATGCCGGCGAGCGTGGATGATTTGCGTGAACGCGTTATCAAAGGTAACGCAGAGCAGTACGGTGCGATGGCGAATGTGCACACCACCATTTCAGCGGATGATCATGTGCGCCGTGA
>Ga0315905_10005932_pt1 | contig 12416 bp, 11 predicted proteins | sample LakEriMetagenome_5_FD_203522 | JGI IMG/M metagenome (GOLD analysis project Ga0315905, IMG submission 203522) | Freshwater fungal communities from buoy surface, Lake Erie, Ohio, United States - Buoy 4 MA121 | ecosystem: Environmental > Aquatic > Freshwater > Lake | place: USA: Lake Erie, Ohio... | reverse complement strand
CAATGGTGAAGCCACCATCCAGCTTCGCGACAATGGTGTGGGCATCCCGCGGGCAGACCTGCCTTTTATTTTCAAGCGCTTCTACCGGGTGGCCAAGCATCACAGCCAGAAGATCAAAGGCACGGGACTGGGTCTTTCGATTGTCCGCCGCGCCGTGGAGGCGCACCACGGCACAATCAGCGTGGACAGCACCCTCGGCGTCGAGACAGTGTTTACCATCCGTCTGCCGGATATGCCGGAGGCCCAACCCGGCCACAGCGAGTGACCGCCATCCCCTGAACCGCGGTGGTCGTTAGGGCGGAGCACGCCCCTGCAGAATCAGGAATCACCCCGTGTCCATCAGCCAAGTCAGGGCACGAAATCGCCGGCGGTGCCTGCCGGCAGCCTTTCCTGCGCGGAAAGCAGGCCCGGTGATCATGATTTTAGTTGCGCCATCCGGGGCTGCGCATTAAAGGTCCCGCCCTCAAAATCCGGACGCTGTTTTGCCTGCAAAACCGGCGTTCTGGGAATCCCTCCGAAGATCACCGCCGTTCGTCCGGCACACCTCCCTAAAGCGATGCCCAGCAAAGCGAAGTCCAAAGCGTCCAAGCCCGCAGCCAAAAAGCCCGCAGCCAAAAAGCCCGCAGCCAAAAAGCCCGCAGCCAAAAAGCCCGCAGCCAAAAAGCCCGCAGCCAAAAAGCCCGCAGCCAAAAAGCCCGCAGCCAAAAAGCCCGCAGCCAAAAAAGCACCGGCAAAACCGGCCGCCAAAAAAGCACCGGCAAAACCGGCCGCCAAAAAAACACCGGCAAAAAAAGCCGCCGTGAAGCCAGCGCCCGCCAAAAAAATACCGGCAAAAAAAGCCGCCGTGAAGCCAGCGCCCGCCAAACCGGCAAAGTCCGCCGCCAAATCTTCGCGTCCTGAGCCCAAAGCCAAAGCCAAGGCCGTGGTGAAGAAGAAGTTGGTGACCGCAGCCGCGCCCGCCTCTGTCCGCCGCACCCGCGGCAAAGAAGTGAGCGCCCCAGCCCCCAAGATCACCGGGCCCAGCTTCCGCGCCCCAGGCCGTGCTCCCGCCCCAATCGAGAAATGGGAAGCCCCGCCGGAAATTTCCCGCAGCGCATTCGCCAAAAAGCAGCGCCAGCGTCTGCTCGAACTCAAGGACTCCCTCGTGGACAGCATGAGCGGCATGGCCGAGGAAACCCTCCGCGCCCGCGCCGAAGGCAGCGAAGCCTCCGCCTTCGGGATGCACCAGGCGGACGCCGGCAGCGATGCCTACGACCGGGATTTCGCCCTCAGCCTTCTCTCGAAGGAACAGGACGCGCTTTATGAAATCGAAGAAGCGCTCAAGCGCATCGAAGCCGGCACCTACGGCATCTGCGAAATGAGCAACAAACCGATTCCCCAGGCACGTCTGGAGGCGCTTCCCTTTGCCCGCCACACCATCGAGTGTCAGGCAGAGTACGAGCGCGAGGTAGGCCCCGGCGGCGGCCGCCGTCCTGTTCGCTCGATCTTCGGCCTCATGGGCGACGAAGATGACGATGAGGAAGGCGAAGAAAAGGAAACTGTTGACAAGTCGGATGACTGAGACACACTCGCGCCCCGCCCAATTCTGACCATTTCCTGCCATGCCGCGTGATATCATCATCCTCGAGTGCACCGAAGCCCGTGCTGCCGGTGTCCAGCCTTCCCGTTACGTCACCACACGTAATAAAAAAAGCGTCCGGACCCCTGGACGTCTGGAGAAGGTGAAGTTCAACCCCTTCCTTAAGAAGCGCACCGTGCACCGCGAAATGCGCTAACCGGCTCGCTCTCAGTCTTTTCCCAGAACGATCATGCAACCCAAGACTCCTCAGCGTCTCATCAACTTCCGCAAGTCGAACAAGCGCATGCCGCGCCGCCGTTACGACATCCGGATCGACAAGCTTGACTACAAGAATCCGGAATACCTTGCGAAGTTTACGACCGAGACCGGCAAGATACTGCCACGCCGCCTCACCGGCGTTTCTGCATGGCTCCACCGCAAGATCACCCGCGAAGTGAAGCGCTCCCGCGCCGTCAATCTCGCGCCCTGATCTTCAGGATCATTCCTTTCAAATTCTCTGAATTTCATCAGGGGCGTATTCACCATGCGCCCCTGATTTATTTTCGTCTGACGTGCCCACACCGCCAGTGAAGGCCAAACTTATCGATACCCAAAGCGAACGCGACCCGCGGAATATTGCCATCAGCCGCGTTGGCGTGAACGGATTGCGCTATCCCATCACGCTGCGCCATCCGGACGGCCGCACCACCGGCACTTCCTGCGAAGCCAGCCTCACGGTGAGCCTTTCCGCAACCGAGCGGGGCACGCATATGAGCCGGTTCGTCGAGGAATTGCACCTCAGCAGCAGGGAAATCCACCCGGCAGCCGTCATCGCCCTCGCGAAGAAGCTGCGCACCCGGCTCAAAGCGGAGGGCGCTACCGCGGAATTGACACTCCCCTGGTTCATCGAAAAAAAGGCCCCCGTGACCGGACAGGCGGCATGGATGGACTACACCGTCACATGGAAGGCCTCCGTTACGGCGCGCAGTGCACGGCTTCACACCACGATCAAAGTCCCGCTCGGCACCCTGTGCCCCTGCTCCAAGGCGATCAGTGACCGCGGCGCACATAATCAGCGGGGCTACGCTACCGTCACTGTGGAAACCGCCACCCCTGTCTGGCCGGATGTTCTGATCAACGCGATCGAATCGGCCGCCAGTTGCGACCTCTACAGCCTCCTGAAGCGGCCGGATGAAAAATTCGTCACCGAGCGCGCCTACGACCGCCCCGTATTTGTCGAAGACCTCGTCCGCGACATCGCCATCGCGCTGCGCCGGCTGAAGGGCCTGCGCGGCTGCCGCATTGAAGCCGTCAATCTGGAGTCCATTCACAGCCACAACGCCTGCGCCCTCATCGACAGCCTGGAGCCACTGCTCTGAGGCTTTGCGAGCACACTGCAAAGCATCCCAAAATCCAGTTGCCGCCCGGGGTGCCCGCTCCTAATTTCGCCGCCCCGCGCCCGCGGTTTTTTCTGTCAGGATTTTCTTTCCGCCCATCACCCCCTCAACGGTCTCTTTCCCAGGAACCCCTTCGCCATGCTCGAAACCTTCCGCAAGCACCACTACATTCTCATGTGTTTCATCGCTGTCGCGGTGATCATCGCGTTCACCTTCCTGTCGAACCCAAATGACAGCGGTGGCGGGCCTGGAGGGAGTTCTCAGCGCGTCGGCACCCTCTACGGCCGGGACTTCACAGTAGGCGAGGTGCAGAACATCACTCAGGAGCAGCGCATCGCCGGTCAGCTCGCCATGATGGCCATGGACCGTGAAGGCAAAGACCCCGTCAGCCAGTTTGGACAGGCGATGGGCCAACTCGTGGACACCGCCCGTCCCCGCGACAGCCGCGACATGGACATTGATTACCCGACGAATGTGCTCGTCATGCGCGAGGAGTGCCGCCGTCTTGGCATTGATGTCGAGCGCGCTGATCTGGAAAAGTTCATCAAGGAAATCGGCGCCTTCAAAACGAACGGCACGTTTGATGCAAAAAAGCTGGAGGAATTCATCACCGCCGGCCCTAACGGCGACCGCGCCGCCACAGAGACGAAGCTCTTTACCGCCCTGCGCGATGTCCTGCTCTTCCAGCGCCTCTCCCGGCTTGTTGGCGGCACCTACGCCCCCTCAAAGGCGGAAATTGATGCCGACTACGCGCAGACCAATCAGCGCACCACCGCCGCAGCCGTTCTCATCAGCAAAAAGGATCACGAGAATCAAACCGTGACCGATGAAGAAGTGCAGAAGTTCTACGATGCAGAGAAGGCCAAAAAGGAAGCACCGAAAGCCGATGACAAGACACCGGCTCCTGTAGTGGATCCCATGGTGCTGTCCGAAGAGAAGCGCACTGTCAAGTATGTTTTCACCGAGGCTCCTGCAGCTCCGGTAGCCCCGACCCCGCCAGCCACCGTGCCACCGCTGGAGGATGTGAGCAAGCTCCCGGAAGACCAGAAGAAGGCCAAAGAGGAGGAGCACAAAAAGAAGATGGATGAGTATAAGACCGCCAACGAAGGCTATCAGAAGCTGCAGGCGGAGCACACCACCAAAACCGCCGAACATGAGAAGGCCCGCAAAACCTGGCTGGAGTCGGTAGCCAATCTTTCCAACACCCTTGTCGCCGAGGAGCGCGGCGCCAAGTCCTTCGAAGATCTCGCGAAAGAGTTATCCTTTGAAGTGAAGACCGCTACCTTCACCCTGGCCACGCTCCCGGAAGATCTCAAGAAGATCAAGCTGCGTGGCGGCGATGCCTCCGGAGCCATTTTCGCCGCGCAGAAAGGCGGCACCGAGGAACTGCTCGAAGACCAGGCCCAATCCAGCTTCGGCTTTTTCACTGTAGCTGAAATTGAAACCGCCGCGGTGCTTCCGCTTGATCAGGTGAAGCAGAAAATCAGCGACAAGTTGAAGGCGGAAAAAGTAGCCGCCTCTCTCAAAGCAGCCGCAGAGAGCGCACGCTCGAATCTTCTCGAAGCCATCAAGGGCGGGAAGAGCTTCAAGGAAGCTGCCGAAGCAGCAAAGTTCACCGCCATAGAGCCCCCTGCGTTTGGTAAGGGCCGCACCATTCCCCCGGACGTTGCCAATGGCAGTCTGATCTCGGCGCAGACTGAATCCTTGAATGCAGGCGAAATGTCCCAGCCCGTCGAAGCGCCGGATGGTCTGCTGCTCGTGCATGTCATCAAGAAGGAACTCATGAACCATCCGCAGATGGCGCAGCAAAAGGAGGCACTCGTGCAGGCCCGCTCGTATCGCGATGCCGCCGCCAATATGTCCCTCCCCACTGATCCCTCGCAATACGAAAACTACTTCGCGGGCATGACTTACTTCAATCAGAACTACGGTGGCATGGTGAACCCTGTCCTTAAGGCCTGGTTCAGCGCCCGCCGCAGTGCCGCGCAGACCGTGGCGCAGTAAATCATGAGCGAAACCGCGGGCGAACTGCAGTCTCTGCTGGATAATGCCAGCGGCGCCGTAGCCATCGGTGAACTCGAAGCAGCCGCAGACTGCTTCCTCAGAGCCGCGGCTCTGGATCCAGCCTGTTTCGATGCGTGGCACGGCCTTGGCATGGTGCTCATGCGCAGTGGCGAACTCAAGAGTGCTCTGGGTGCCGCCCTCATGGCCACGGATCTGCAGCCCAATGACCTCCTGGCATGGACTTCCCTGTCGCAAATCCATGTCAAGATGGGCAACATCACCGAAGCTGAAGCCGCCAAAGGAAATGCGCGCATTCTCTCACTCGGCGGCCGCATTGTGAAGGACACGCCCTGAGTCCGCTCTATCCAGCCCGCCCGCAAACGGCGGGAGCATTTCATTGGCGGATTCCCGCCGGCCGCGTAGCATCGGCCACCTATGAAACTCCTGGCCCAACTCAAACACACGGCCGCGGTTACCGCCGCTGGCCTTCTTCTCTCCGCCCCGGCGCACGCTCAAGTCACGACAGTGAAGCCGGAGGACGGCTCGAAGCATTTTGCCGCTGTTTCCAAACACTTGGAACTCGGCGGTTTGTTCTTCACCTACATCGACATCGACGGCGATTTCTCCAAGCTCGCATCGATGCTGGACCGCATTGTGGATCTGGCGCGCAAAGAGCAACCCGCCATCCCGGAAGGCCTCAAAGTCTCCAAAGTAGCCGAGGAACTGGGCCTGAACTGCGTGAAGGCCATCGGTATGAGTTCCCGCCGCCTCGGCGATGACCTCTACCACAACCGCGCGCTCATCTACATGCCGGAAGGCCCCAAGGGGCTGATGAAACTCTTTGGCGGCAAGCCCGCGCCCTATCAAGTAGCCTCACTCGCACCGGCGGATGCCGGCATGGCCGCGCAGGTGGAACTCAACCCTGGCACGCTGATGGAAACCATCGAAGCTGTCATCAAGTCCACCGGCGATGACAGCACGCTCGCTCAGTTCAAAGCAGGCCTCTCTTTTCCGGTGCCTGGCGCCGGGATGAGCATCGGTGAGTTCATCGGAAAGCTGAACACCCGCGTCATGACCGTGGCCCGCATCGACAGCGGCAAGAAGCTGAGCATTCCCGGGGCTCCCATTGAGATCCCTGGCATTCAGTTGATGATCGCTTTCGATGACATTGATTTCCTTATGCAGCCGCTGCTGGGAATGCTGGGCGAGACGGATGCCGCAGAGATCGAGAAGGGCGAGGGCTTCACCATTATCCGCCCCCGGGCGGCTCTGCCGGGGGAACTGTCCTATTTCCGTCCTGCACTCTACCACGACGCAAAGAGCAAACGCATTATCCTAACTACGCACATCGACATGGCGAAGAACGCCGGCACCGGCGACACACTGGCAGGCAGCGAAGCCTTCAAGAAAGCCATGGCCGGACTTCCTGCCGAGGGCAATGGCCTGACCTATGCAACGCCGCAGTTCATCAAGAGCTTGATGAATTTCTACCGCGATGCCCTTAAAGCATCTACCGGCTCCGCAGGATCACCCGAGATTCTCGAGGAGGTTTCGAATATCCTCTTCGAGTTTCTTCCGGAAGGAAAAAGCGCCATCGCCGGCACCTATGCGAATGTGCCGGAGGGCATGCTCTTTGCCTCCAACATGGCCGAGAACCACAAGCACACGCTCGTGCAGGCCGCCGTGCTGCCGGCAGCCTTCCTGGCGGGCGTGACGGCAGGATTCAGCCGCACCATGGAGTCCGCCCGCACCGAACTGGAGGAACGCGCCGAACGCCCCCGTGTCGAAGAACGTGAGAAGAATGCGCCAGAGGCCTCCGGCAAAGCCGTGAAGAACAATCTGCAGCAGATCGCTTTCGCCGCACAGACTTACTTCATCGACAACCCCAAGGCCAAGTCCGTCACTTACGAAACCCTCGTCAAAGAGGAACTCATCTTCGACCTCGATGCTGTCGCGGGAGAGTCCTACAAAGGCCTCACCCTGAAGCGCGGCGGCGGGGAGGTTTCCGTCAAAACGGAGGACGGTGAGTCCATCAGCCTGAAGTATCAGGCCACCACTGACTAACGGCAGCGCCCGGATACCTGGTTTCACGGGCCGGCTCCCTCGCAGGAGCCGGCCCTTTTCGTATTTGAACCTCACGATTTCTGCCAACAAAAATCCCGGGGCACACCGCTAATGACGGTTGAGCGGTCCGCCTCCCGCCGCGAACCGGCACAACCGTCCCCTGCCCAGGACTCACTTTCCCTCTACACGATTTCCCACACCAACATGAGCCTGCATCCCGTTCCTCCGCCGTCCGCTGATCACAGTGCAGAATCGACCACCGCTGTCCGGGACGCCTCGCACTGGATCCAGCCGCTGCGCACGGAAATCGCCCGTTATCTCATCGGCCAGCGCGACCTCGTGGACCGGCTGCTCATTTCCCTGCTCGTCCGCGGCCACATCCTGCTCGAAGGCGTGCCCGGACTGGCCAAGACGCTGGCGCTGAAAACCCTGGCGGCGCTCGTGGATGCGAAGTTCCACCGCATCCAGTTCACACCGGATATGCTGCCGGCGGACATCGTGGGCACAGAGATCTTTGATCCGCGCGCGGGCGACTTCCGCATCAAACGCGGCCCGGTGTTTGCCAACTTCATTCTCGCCGACGAGATCAACCGCGCGCCAGCCAAAGTGCAGAGCGCTCTCCTCGAAGCCATGCAGGAAAAGCAGGTCACCATCGGCGATCAATCGTTCGAGCTGCCGGTGCCATTCCTCGTCATGGCCACGCAGAACCCGCTGGAGCAGGAAGGCACCTATCCGCTCCCCGAGGCGCAGCTGGACCGCTTCCTGATGAAAGTCGTGGTCGATTATCCGACAGAGGATGAAGAGCTGCAGGTGCTGGACCTCGCCGCAGGCACCAAAGACATGCCGCAGCCGGCCCCAGTGGTCACGCTCGATGCCATCCGAGAATCCCGTGAGGTGGTAGGCTCGCTCTATCTGGATGACCGCGTGAAGCGCTACATCGTGCAGCTCGTGCACGCCACGCGCCGCCCGGATGATTTCAATATCCGCCTCGGGCCGTTCATCAAAGTGGGAGCCTCGCCCCGCGCCACCATTGGCCTCGCCCTTGCCGCGCGCGCCGGCGCCTTCCTCGACGGCCGCGGCTATGTGACCCCTAACGATGTGAAGTCCATCGCCCTGGACGTGCTCCGCCACCGGGTGGCCGTGACCTACGAAGCCGAAGCGGAGGGCATGACCAGTGAGTCAGTCGTCTCCCGCATCCTCGACGAACTCCCCGTGCCCTGAATCAACCCCCGTGGCCAAATCCAAACCACAGCCCACTGCCGACGCTGAAGCCGAAGCCCGTGCTGCCGAGATCCTCGGCCGCGTGCGGCGGATGGAGGTGCGCACGCACCGTCTGGTGAATGACACGATGGCGGGGCGCTATGCCAGTGTCTTCAAGGGGCGCGGCATGGACTTTGACCGCGTGCGCAACTACGTCCCCGGGGATGATGTGCGGGCCATCGACTGGAATGTGACGGCGCGCACGGGCGATCCGTTCGTGAAGCTGTTCACTGAAGAGCGGGAGCTGACCATCCTGCTCATGATCGACGTGAGCGGCTCGGCGGACTTTGGCTCTACGGGAGACAGCAAACGCGAGCTGGCCGCAGAGGCGGCGGGCGTGCTCGCGACCTCCGCCATTCGCAACCGTGACCGCGTGGGGCTCATCCTGTTCAGCGAAGGCGTGGAGCTTTACATCCCCCCGGCCAAAGGACGCACCCACACTCTGCGGCTCATCCGCGAGGCGCTGTTCTTCCAGCCGGAGCGGCGCGGCACAGACATCGCCGCGGCGCTGGATTTTGCGAACCGCATCATCAGCCGCCGCGCCATCGTCTTTCTGGTGAGCGACTTCAGCCCCGGCCCGCCCTTTGAGGACAAGCTCACCGCGCTGCGGCAGAAGCTGCGCATCACCAGCAAACATCACGATGTCATCGCCGTCTCGGTGACGGATCCCCGCGAGGAGGAATTGCCTAACGTGGGGCGTCTGTGTATCGAGGATGCCGAGACCGGGGCCGTTGTCGAGATCGACACAGGGAAGGCGAAGGTGCGTGAGGCCTATGCCGCGCAGTCCCGCGAGCGCCGCACCCGCACCGCCGCAGCCATCCGGGCCACGGGTGTGGACCTGCTGGAATTCGTCACCGGCCAGGACTGGCTGCCCCAGCTCACCGGATTCTTCCGCAACCGCCGACACCGCGCCGGATGAAACGCATTCTCCTCCTGGCATGGCTGGGCGCACTCTGCATGACGCCCCTCAAGGATGCTGTGGCGCAAGCTCCCCCCACACCGGAGGATGACATTCGCCCGGCAAAACCAAAGGTGGAAATCCCGCGCGAAAAGGCGTTTTCATGGACTCCTGTCATCGCCGCGCTGGTCACTGCGGCAGCCCTCGCGGCATTGTGGCATGAGCTGCCCCGCCGCAAGGCTGCACGCCGCGTCACAGCCCCGGTGGACCGGGCGCTGGATGCGCTGAGCCGCATCGACCGTGAACGCAACACCCTGGCCAGCGGTGTCCTGGCTGATGCCGCCGGGAACGCTGTCCGGCAATTCATCGCCGACCGTTTTGGCATCGCGGCCCCGCAGCGCACCACGGAGGAGTTCCTTCACTCCCTTACAAAGAAGGAAGTTCCGGCGCTGTCGGCGCACCGCGAGCGGCTGCTGTCCTTTCTCGCGTCCTGCGACCTCTCGAAGTTCGCTGCGGCAGACTTCAACGGTGCCGAGCGGCTGAAGCTGGTGGAGGCCGCCATCGACTTTGTCCGCATGGCCCACGACGCCGCCGTGGAGCAGGCCTCGCACAAACCATCCGCCCCGTGATCATGGACGCCATCCAGTTTGCCCATCCACTGCTGCTCTGGCTGCTGCTGCTGCCGCCCCTGCTGCTGTTCTGGAAAGGCCGGCGCGGCCGCCCGGCGGCCGTGCGCCTGCCGTCCACGCTGGATGCAGAATTCACCGGCCGGCTGCCGCGCTCACTGCCGGGTGAATTTCGTCTGCTGCCCGTGCTGCTGGCCATGTGCCTCTGCATCATCGCCCTCGCCCGGCCGCAACTGGGGCGCGGCACCACCGATCAGGAGGCCAGCGGAATTGATATTCTCCTCACGCTCGACGTATCCGGCAGTATGGAGGCGATGGACTTCAAACTGCAGGGACAGCCGGTGAACCGGCTGGAGGTGGTGAAGGACGTGGTGGGGCGCTTCATCAAGGAGCGGAGCAGCGACCGCATCGGCGTCGTGGCCTTCGCCGGCCGGCCCTATCTGGTGAGCCCGCTCACCATGGACGAGGAATTCCTCGGCGGACGGGTCGCGGATGTAAAGATCGGTCAGGTGGAGGACGGCACAGCCATCGGTTCGGCCATCGCCTCCGCCGTTTCCCACCTTAAGGATTCGGACGCCAAATCGCGCATCGTCATCCTGCTCACGGACGGCGTGAACAACGCGGGTTCAGTAAACCCTGAGACCAGTGCCGAAGCCGCCGCAGCGCTGGGCATCAAGATCTACACCATCGGGGCCGGCACCATGGGCGAGGCACCCATGCCGGTGCGGACTCCGTTCGGCATTCAGTATGCCAATCAGAAAGTGGAGATCGACGAAGCAGTGCTGCAGAAGGTATCGGAAAAAACCGGCGGCCGCTACTTCCGCGCCACGGATACCGATTCGCTGAAGCGCATTTATGACTCCATCAACCAGCTGGAGAAAACCACCCGCAAGCTGAAGCAGTATCAGGACTACGAAGAACTCTACCTCTACGCCCTGCTGCCCGGAATAGGGCTGCTGCTCGCCGGATGGCTGCTCCACCACACCTTCTGGCGCCGCTTGCCCTAACGCCCCGGCTTTACCAACCATCCACACTGCCGCGCCTTCCCATGGACATCACCGCTCTGGAATTTGCCCGCCCCTGGTGGCTCGCCGTCACCGCCGCGCTGTGCCTGCTGCTGGCATGGCTCATGTGGCGCTTCGACCAGCAGCGGGAACGCGCGCTCTCCGCCCTCGTGCATCCGCGTTTCCGCGAGCGTCTCGTGCCAGGGCACTCGACGTCCCTGCGGCGCACGCGGCGCATCCTCTGGCTGCTGGCCGTGCTGCTGCTGGGCACCGCCGCCGCCGGGCCGCGCGCCGGGTTTGAATGGCGGGAGGTGAAGCGCCGCGGCATCGACCTGCTCTTCGCCATCGACACCTCACGCAGCATGCTGGCAGAGGACCTGCAGCCCAACCGGCTGGAGCGCGCCCGCATGGGTATTCATGACTTTGTGCAGCGTCTCAACGGCGACCGTGTGGGGCTCATCCCGTTCGCCGGCAGCGCCTTCGCCCTGTGCCCGCTCACCCTGGATTACAATGCCTTTGGTGAATCCCTGGATGCGCTGGATACGGACCTCATTCCCCGGCAGGGCACGGATGTGGCCAGTGCGATCCGCGAAGCCAACGGGCTCTTCACCGAGAAGGGCAATAATCACCGTATTCTCGTGCTCATCACGGATGGCGAAGACCTCCAGGGCGACGCCGTGGAGGCCGCCAAAGAGGCCGCCAAAGACGGCATGGTGATCTACCCTATAGGCGTGGGCAGTACTGAGGGAGCGTCAATCCCGCTGCGTCTTCCTAACGGTCAGGTGGATCAGGTGCGGGATGACAGGGGAAACATCGTGCGCACCCGGCTGGACGAAACCACGCTGCGCAACATCGCAGAGGCCACCAGAGGGCTCTACGTCGGCCTCGGCCGCGGAGCGGAGGGGTTGAACACGATTTACAACGAAAAGCTGCGCCTCGTGCCGGAGCAGGACACGCAGTCCCGCATGGAAAAGGTGCCTCTGGAGTGCTTCGCGTGGCCGCTGGCGGCCGCACTGATGCTGCTGCTCATCGAATTCCTGCTCCCCGAGCGCCGACGCGATCGCAGGGCGGCCCCGGTGATCTCTACGGCCCGGCGCCACGCTCCCACTGCGGCTATGGTGCTGCTGCTGAGCGCCGCGTCCGGTGAACAACTGCACGCATCCGACGCCGCAATCCTCTACAATGACGGCACTGCGGCATACGAAGCGGGTGATTTCGCAAAGGCCACTGCGAAGCTGCGCGAGGCGCTGGTTACGCCAGACATTAAGCTGCAGCAGCAGGTCTATTACAATCTCGGCAACGCCCTTTACCGTTCCGGTCAGCAAACCATGCAGGAGAAGCCGGATGACACGATCAAGACTTGGGAAACGGCCATCAAAGCCTACGACGACGCTCTGGCTTTTGAGCCGAATGACGCGGATGCCCGTTTCAATCGAGACCTCGTGCAGCGGAAGCTGGATGAATTGAAGAAACAGCAGGGGAAAGACGGCGAGAAGCAGGATGGCGAGAAGCAGGATGGCGAGAAGCAGGATGGCGAGAAGCAGGATGGCGAGAAGCAGGATGGCGAGAAGCAGGATGGCGAGAAGCAGGATGGCGAGAAGCAGG
>Ga0315905_10005931_pt1 | contig 12416 bp, 10 predicted proteins | sample LakEriMetagenome_5_FD_203522 | JGI IMG/M metagenome (GOLD analysis project Ga0315905, IMG submission 203522) | Freshwater fungal communities from buoy surface, Lake Erie, Ohio, United States - Buoy 4 MA121 | ecosystem: Environmental > Aquatic > Freshwater > Lake | place: USA: Lake Erie, Ohio... | reverse complement strand
CTCTCAGGCCGCGGTCATCGATGATGAAGCCGATGCTGCGGCGTCGCGCGCGAATGAGCTCGTATTGAATCCACTGGCCTTCGATCAGGATGCGCCGGGCCGCTCCGCCCGCAACCGGTGTCGTGGCGCAGGGGCTGACCGGCGGCTCGAACAGCGGCAGATCGAGCTGCAGGGCCACGGGCGAGCCCGTCTGCGGCTTCATGCAGCCCTCGCGTAGGCCTGCGGATCGGCGCGTTGCATCTCGGACTCGATCCAGGTCTCGACCTCCTGCATGAGGCTGTCGGCGTCGTGTCCGGTGCTCTGGATGACCGGGCCGATCGAAACGGTGATGAGTCCAGGCTGCTTGATCCATGGGCGCTTGGGCCAGCACCGCCCGCTGTCGACCGCGATGGGCACGACCGGCGCACCGGTTCGAACTGCGAGCCGGGTGCCCCCGGTCTTGTACTTGCCTCGTTTGCCACGAGGCACGCGAGTGCCCTCGGGGAACATGATGATCCAGCTTCCCTGATCCAGTTTGCGCTGGCCCTGGCCCACGACCGATTCGAAGGCATCCCGACCCCGCGAGCGGTCGATGTGGATCATGTCGAGCAGGGCAATGCCCCAGCCAAAGAAGGGCAGCCAGAGCAGTTCGCGCTTGAAGACGAAACACAGTTCGCGCGGCATGTGAGAGATCAGGAAGAAAGTCTCCCAGGTGGACTGGTGCTTGGACAGCAGAATCGCCTGACCGGGGGGCAGATTCTCAAGGCCCTTGACCTGCCAGCGAATGCCACAGACCCCGCGGGCGACGGCAATCATGGCGCGAGGCCAGCCAATGGCGAATCGGTAACGCCAGCGCACGGGGGCCGGTGCGAGCAGCAGCAGCAAGAGTGCGTAAGGGATGACGGTTGCGACCTGGATCGCAAGGAACAGGGCAGACCGCAGTGCGTTGAGCATGGCTTCAGTGTGCCACTTCGCGGGCCACTGCGCCGAGATCGACCCGCAGCAGTGCATCTTCCGGAATCGCGCTGGCGGGATCAGCGCCTGACGCCAGCGTTGGGCCCATGCACAGCAGACGGATCGCGCGACATCCCGCCTCCAGCGCGCTGGCCAGATGCTCCGCCGAACCCGAGACGAAAAGGGTCTGTGCAGCGGTTGCGCGCAGCCGGTCCATCAGATCCGTGATGCTGCGGGTGAGCGCATCGGCAAAGAGCAGCACATCGACCCGTGCGCCCCGCTGCGCCAGGGCCTGCAGGAGATCGGCATGCAGGCGGTTCAGGCGATCCATGTCGCACACCCCGCGATGCAGCGCCTCGCAGTCCTGCAACAAGGCCACCTGATAGCCTGCATGATTGAACCGGGCGATGGCTTCAGCGGCGCCATCGAGCAGCCGAAAGCCCTGGGTTGACCAGTTCATGCCCCGTTCGGGCTCGCACACCACGCCTTCGCGATCGAGGATGATCAATTTCACGCGCTGGCAGCCGTCAGACGGGACAGATCGGCGATCTGGTTCATGAGTGCATGCACCCGGGCGAGCAAGGCAATCCGGTTGGCACGCAGCGCCGGGTCTTCGGCATTCACCATGACATCATCAAAGAAGCTGTCGACGGGCGTGCGCAGTGCAGCCAGCGCCTGCAGGGCTCCGGCGTAGTTCTGTGCCGCCAGCATCGGACTCGCAGCCGCCTCGACCTGCATCAGCGCGCCATGGAGTGCGCGTTCGGCCGACTCGACCAGGCGCTCCTGCTGCAGCGGACCGGGGTTTGCGCCACCCTCGAGCGCCTTGCGCAGGATATTGCCGATGCGCTTGTTGGCAGCGGCCAGACTGCCCGCCTCAGGCAGGGTGCGAAACTGGGCCAACGCCTGCAGACGGTTTGCGATGCGATCGAGCTGATCGGAATCAACCGCCAGAATCGCATCGATGTCTTCTGCGCCATGGCCTTGTTCACGCAGGTAACTGCGCAGGCGTTCGGTGAAGAATGCGGCCAGCCCCGGGACATCGGCCTTGACGCTCGAGAGGCCCTCAAAGACCGCAAACGCCTCCTCGAGCAGAGCACCCAGGCTGACCGGCGCGCCTTCGGCGGCAGGCCGCTCGATCAGCATGCGCAGCACGCCCAGTGCATGGCGGCGCAGCGCAAAGGGATCGCGATCACCCGTGGGATGCGCACCGATCCCCCAGATGCCGGCGAGGGTTTCGAGCTTGTCGGCCAGGGCGAGCGCCAGACCGCAGGCGCTGGCTGGCAGCGCATCGCCCGCAAAACGGGGCTGATAGTGCTCGGCGATCGCCTGGGCGACCTCTGCGGGTTCGCCGTCGTGCAGGGCATAGTGACGGCCCATGTTGCCCTGCAGTTCGGGGAACTCGCCCACCATGCCGGTGAGCAGGTCGGTCTTGGCAAGCAGCGCGGCGCGCTCGACCCACTGCACATTGGCGCCTGCGTGCGCGGCCAGATGTCTTGCCAGTCGGCGTACCCGTTCGGTCCGCTGGGCCTGGGTTCCGAGCTTGGCGTGATAGACCACCGAGCCCAGGGCGTCGACGCGGCTTTCCAGGGTCTGGCGCTGGTCTTGCTCAAAGAAAAAGCGGGCGTCGGCCAATCGCGGGCGCACGACCCGTTCGTTGCCGTCAATGATCAGCGACGGGTCGTCGATCGCCAGGTTCGAGACGATCAGAAAACGGGGCAACAACCCACCCGCCGAATTGAACAGCGGAAAGTACTTCTGGTTGGTGCGCATGGTGAGGATGAGGCACTCCTGAGGAACTTTCAGGAACTCATCCTCAAAGCCACCCACATAGACAGCCGGCCATTCGACCAGCGCGGTCACTTCGTCGAGCAGGGCATCAATGACGGCTGCATCGGTGCCGAGCGAGGCGCCCAGCGCAGTCGCGTGAGCCTGAAGTTGCTCGGCAATCATCGCGCGTCGGGCTTCGAATGACGCGATCACGTGGCCGTGCTCGCGCAGGGCGGTGGCGTAATCCGTAGCGTGGTTCAGGGCAATGTGGGATTCGCCCTGGAAGCGATGCCCTCGGGTGATCCGGTCAGAGCGGATGCCGAGCACTTCGGCCTGCAGCAGCGTCGATCCGTGCAGAACAACCAGACCATGGGCCGGCCGCACGAAATTCACATGGGTGCGACCATCAGCGAGCTGGTACTGCATGAGCTTGGGGATGGGCAGGCGGGCCAGAGTGTCGTGCAGCAGACCGTTGATCACCCACTGCAGCGAAGCACCCGACGCCGTGCTGCGATACCAGAAGCTTTCCTGCTTGCCCTCGCCCTCGCGCACGAGTTGTTCGATCGTGGCACCCTGCTTTTCGGCCCATTTGCGCAGGGCCAGAGTGGGGGCGCCCTGGGCATCCAGGCCCACCGCGACCGAGGGTCCCTTGAGCGCGACGGGCCGATCTTCGCCCTGGTCGGCAACCGCATCGAGCAGCACGCTCAGACGTCTTGGTGTGGCAAAGACCTGGGCCGAGGCATCGGTACTTGAAAGGCCCTGCTGCACCAGTCCGTCGCGCAAGCCCTGGGCAAACGCCTCGGACAGCCTGCGCAGCGCCTTGGGTGGCAGTTCTTCGGTGAGCAGTTCGATCAGCAGCGGTGCGCGCATGGATCAGGCTCCCTGAGTGGCCGCAGCCAGCATGGGAAAGCCCAGGCGCTCGCGTGCATCGAAATAGGCCTGGGCCACGGCACGGGCCAGCGCCCGAACCCGACCGATGTAGGCCGCCCTTTCGGTCACTGAAATGGCGCCTCGTGCATCGAGCAGGTTGAAGCTGTGCGAGCACTTCATGATCATTTCGTAGGCAGGCAGTGCAAGACCAGCCTCGATCAGGCGGCGAGCCTCGGTTTCGAACTCGTCGAAGTGGCGAAAGAGCATTGCCGCATTCGCATGCTCGAAGTTGTAGGTGGACTGCTCCACCTCGTTCTGGTGAAAGACATCGCGATAGGTGATGCCGTCGGTCCAGATCAGGTCGTAGACGCTTTGCACACCCTGCAGATACATGGCCAGACGCTCGAGGCCGTAGGTGATTTCGCCCGTGACCGGCTGGCACTTGAGGGAGCCCACTTCCTGGAAATACGTGAACTGCGTGACCTCCATGCCGTTGAGCCAGACCTCCCAGCCCAGGCCCCATGCGCCCAGCGTGGGGGACTCCCAGTCGTCTTCAACGAACCGCACATCGTTGCGGCTGGTGTCGATCCCCAGGGCTCGCAGTGAACCGAGGTACAGATCGAGGATTTCGGGCGGCGAAGGCTTGAGCACCACCTGGTACTGGTAGTAGTGCTGCAGCCGATTGGGGTTGTCGCCATAGCGACCATCCTTGGGCCGGCGCGAGGGCTGCACATAGGCCGCGCGCCAGGGCTCGGGGCCGATGGCCCGCAGGAAGGTGGCCGTGTGAAAGGTGCCTGCGCCGACTTCCATGTCGTAAGGCTGAAGCAGGGCGCAACCCTGGCGGTCCCAGTAGTCCTGCAGACGCAGGATCACTTGCTGGAAGGTGATCATGGATGAGGGTGCCGCGAGACGGCTGTGGTGCACAGACAATCCGCGATTTTAACGCCAGCCGAAGAACTGGATGACCCGCTCACGTTGCTGCAGGGCATCGCGCTGTCCGAGTGCGATCAGTTCGCGGGTGTAGTCGGCCTCGAAGAGCAGGTAGCTGGCCATGGCGGCACCCCGCGGATCGCCCGCATCTGTGCCGACTCCCGTGGCGGTCAGCATGGCCCGCACCGGGGTGGGCAGGGCTCGCAGATGGCAGGCAGCGATGTCATCGAGTCGCTGGCTGGGTGAGATCACGAGCACATCAATGGGCCGAAGCGAAGTGCGTTGGCGCGCACCCTCATGCATCAGGGCCAGGGTCCGATTGACGCGTTCGAGGCGTTCGATATCGACCGCCAGCGCATCCAGAAAGATGCTCGACATGGCATGGCCGGCGATCTGGGCAAGGCTCGGATACGCAGCCTGCACGGCCCGGCGGGATTCGGGTTCGTGCATGCGCCCGGCGCCAATGACGAGGATGCGCTGCGCGCCCAGATGAACCGCGGGTGAAATCGGAGCCGACTGACGCATCGAGCCATCGCCAAACCACTCCGGCGTGCCCGCAATGGGTAGACGCACCGCCGGAAAGGCAAACGGAATCGCCGACGAGGCCAGCAGATGGTCGATGGTGAGTTCGGTGTGTTCGGCCAGCCGATGGGAGCGAGACCACGGGGTGATCGCATCGACCGAGTCGTAGAAGGTGACATGGTCGCCGCTGCTGTAACTCGATGCCGTGACGGCCACACCGCGCAGATCGCCCCGGGCAATCAAACCGGGAATCCGGTTCATCGGAAGCATGCGGGTCAGCAGGCCGCGCAAGGGGCTGTTGTCGAGGAGGGATTTCGGCCGGGCCGCTCGCCAGCGGGCCAGAGCCCAGCCGACCGTGAACATTGAAAGCCAGCGCGCACCGGTCCGGGCAACACCGAACAGATCGGCCCGATAAACCTGATCGGCATGAAAGCCCGACCAGACCGCATGCAGGTCCTCGATGGCCTTGCGGGGCTCATCCGCCCGGCAGGCCAGTGCCGCGGCGATGATGGCGCCTGCCGATGTGCCGGCAATGACCTGATAGGGGTTGCGATCGCCCTGGCCACACTGATCCGCGATCTGGTGAATCGCATGCAGCACGCCGACCTGATAGGCGGCTCGCGCGCCACCGCCGCCCAGAATCAGTCCGTTCATGGCACTGGCCTGCGCCAGGACGGCCTGCGCCGGGATAGCCCGCTCCGGGGCAGCCTGCCGATCAGCGCCAGCACCAGTGCACAGGCGATCAGCCACGGCAACTGACCGAAGCGCACATACGGTGTAAGCCCTGTCATGCCTTGAACGGTGGCATCCAGTGCACCCCGGGCATGAGGCTCAAGACGCCCCAGCACCCGACCCTGATGATCGATCACGGCCGTCATGCCGGTATTGGTCGCCCGCAGCATGGGGCGACCCGTCTCGAGGCTGCGAAAGCGCGAAATCGCCAGATGCTGCTCGAGTGCACTGGAGCGCCCGAACCAGCCCAGGTTGCTGACATTGGCGAGGATCGTGGCCCGCTCCTGCAGCACCGGCAGGCGGATCTCCTGCCCAAAGAGATCTTCGTAGCAGATGTTCATGGCGATCCGCTGGCCATCGACCTCGAAAGGGGGTTGCACCGGTGCGCCACGCGCGAAATCGCCCAGCGGAATCTGCATCTGCCGCACGAACCAGCCAAAGCCCCAGGGGATGAATTCCCCAAATGGCACCAGATGGTGCTTGTCATAGATCGGGATGCTGTGCAGCGCCGGTGCGGGCTTGCCGCGCTCATCGGGCAACCCGTCCAACAGGGGGGCTGATTCCGGCGTGATCAGCATGACGCTGTTGGCCGGCAGTGCCCGCGCCTGCGGCCTTGTTGTGCTTGTTGTGCCTGTTGTGCCTGTTGTGCTTGTTGTGCTTGTGGTGCCTGTGGCGCTTGTGGGCAGGCTGTCCGGCTCGCGCCAGCGTGGCAGGCCCATCGCCAGGTGATGCCCCGATTGCACGCGATCGAGGATGCGGCGGACCAGTTCGGGTGGGGTCATGGACCAGGGAACCGTCCAGGCGATTTCGGGCAACAGCGTGAACCGGGCATCACCCCGTTCGAAATCCTCCAGGTAGTCATTCATCGCCTGCAGGGTGCGTTGCGGCTCGAACTTGAGGCTCTGCGCAACATTGCCCTGTAACAGTCGCACCGTGAGGGGAGGGCCCGCAGGCGCAACCCAGTGCTGCGGGCCTGGCGGGGCGAATTGCAGCACCAGCAAAAGGCCCGATGCCAGCGCGAGCGACTTGATCCGCAGGCCTGTGACATGGCGTTTCGGATCGGATCCGTAGACAGGATCGGATCTGTGCACAGGGTCATGTGTCGCCGGGCCCAGACCACGCGCGGCAAGCGCGGCCATGAAGACGGCCAGTGCACTCACGCCATGCACGCCTGTGATCGACGCGACTGCGGCCAGCGGGCCATCGATCTGTCCATAGCCCACGGAGAGCCACGGAAACCCGGTAAAGAGCCAGCCCCGAGCAGCTTCCATCAGCCACCAGCCGCTGGCCAGCGCCGCCGCGGCCACCAGGGTGTCGATCATGTCGAAGCGGGCGCCGCCCTGGCTCCTGCCATTGCAGCGGCGGCTCTGAGCCCACCCGGCGAGCCCGAACGCCAGGCCCGAAAACAGGGCCAGGTAGGCCGCAAACAGCAGCACAGCGAGAACCGACAACGCAAACGGCATGCCGCCGATGTGATGCATGCTGTGGTGCAGCCAGGCCAGGCCGAAACTGAAGTGCGCCAGGCCGAAGAACCAGCCCAGAGCGAAAGAGATTCCAGGGCGCGGGCCTGCTGCCCAGACGGTCTGAAGCAGGATCAGCATCAGAGTCAGCGCGATCAGGTTGACCGACCAGTGCGCGAGCATGCCGAAGCCCAAGGCCTGCAGCAGCCCAAGGCCCAGGGCCGCCAGCACCATCCAGACCCGCAGGCCAGGGGGTGCAGCCTCAGGCGCGTGCAGCGCGTCCTTCATCCTGGCCGTTGCCTGCCAACTTGAGTCGTTCCACCATCAGGACCTGCACACTGCGCGCATCGGCTCTCAGGATCTCGAAGCGCAGGCCTTCATGGTCGAGTCGATCCCCTCGCCCGGGCATGCGGCCCAGCCGTTCAGCGAACCAGCCGCCCACCGTATCAATGCCATCGGCTTCGATGCGACTGCCAAACGAGGCGTTGAAGTGATCGAGTTCGGTACGGGCCAGCACCCGGAAGCGCTGGATGGCTGCGGTGCTTTCGATGGCCACGATGGTGTCGGGCGCATCGCCGTCGTCGAACTCGTCTTCGATGTCGCCCACGATCTGTTCAAGCACATCTTCGATGGTGATGAGACCGGCCACGCCGCCATGTTCATCCACCACGATGGCCAGATGGTTACGGTTCAGGCGAAAGTCTCGCAGCAGTACGTCGAGCCGCTTGGATTCGGGGATGAAGACCGTGGGGCGCAGCAGGTCGCGCACACCCACCGGGCCCTGGGCATAGAGTCTGAGCAGGTCCTTGGCATGCAGAACGCCAATGACATTGTCGCGATCGCCATCGACCACCGGAAATCGCGAATGGGCAGCCCGGATGGCAAAAGGCACGAATTCGCTGGGCGGCTGGCTGATGTCGATGACATCCATCTGCGAGCGGGCCACCATGATGTCGCGCGCGCTCTTCTCGCTGACCTGCAGGACGCCCTCGATCATCGACAGGGCATCGGTGTCCAGCGCCAGACGCTCGCGGGACTGCCGCAGCAGCTCGATCAGCTCCGTACGATCGTCGGGCGCGCGCAGCAGCATCGACGACAGGCGTTCGAGCAGCGAGGCTTTGGGCTTGCCCGCAGGGGGTTCGGCCATTGCAGAGGTCAGGAAGTCGGCAAGCCGCGAGTATGCCCGAGCGCGTACGGATCAGCGATCCGGAAGCGGGCCAGCAAACGGGTTTCCAGGGTTTCCATCCGGTGCGCCTCGCGAACCCGTTCATGGTCATAGCCCTGGGCATGCAGCACGCCATGGATGACCAGATGGGCCAGATGATCTCGCAGTCGTTTTCCCTGCGACCGTGCCTCGGCGCGGATGACGGGCAGGCACAACACGATGTCAGCCTGCACAGGCTGCCCGCCGTAGGCAAAGGTCAGAACATTGGTGGCGTAGTCTTTGCCGCGCCAGGCCAGATTGAGTGCTCGCCCTTCGCGTCGACCCACCAGCCGCAAGGTGATCTGCGCTTCGGCCTCGAGGGCGGCCCGCACCCAGCGGCGCAACTGCGAGCGATCAACTGGCCAGTCGCCCGCTGCATCGCCGGTCTGGACCGAAAGCGCGAGGCCAAACGCCGGTGGCGCTGCTCGCGCCGCGCTGTGGTTCAGCGGTCTTTTCAGCGGCCTGTTCAGTGGCCTGTTCAGCGGCCTGTTCAGTGGCCTGTCTTGAACCTGCTGACCTGACCCGGCCTGACTGGACCTGCCCGGGCCTGAACTGCCCCGAGTTGAGCTGTCCCGAGTTGAGCTGCCGCGAGTTGAACTGCCGCGTTCAGCGCGGTTCCGTGGGGGCATGGCGCTCATAGGCTTCGACGATGCGGGCCACCAGCGGGTGACGAACGACATCGGTGCTGTCGAACTCGGTGAATGCGATGCCGCGAACCTCACGCAGGACCCTGCGGGCTTCGATCAGCCCGGAGGGCTGGCCCCGGGGCAGATCCATCTGGGTCATGTCACCCGTGACCACGGCTCGCGAACCAAAGCCGATGCGGGTGAGGAACATCTTCATCTGCTCGGGCGTGGTGTTCTGTGCTTCATCGAGAATGATGAAGGCCTGGTTGAGTGTGCGCCCGCGCATGTAGGCGAGCGGTGCGATCTCGATCGACTGGCGCTCGAACATGCGAGCTACCCGATCAAAGCCCATCAGGTCATAGAGCGCGTCATAGAGGGGGCGCAGGTAGGGGTCGACCTTCTGGGCCAGATCGCCGGGCAGAAATCCCAGGCGCTCCCCGGCTTCGACTGCTGGCCGGGTCAGCACGATCTTCTTGATGGCGTCGCGCTCAAGCGCATCGACCGCGCAGGCCACAGCAAGATAGGTCTTGCCCGTGCCTGCCGGACCGATGCCAAAGGTGATGTCATGCGACAGGATGTTGCGCAGGTACTCGCGCTGACGGGGTGTACGGCCCTGCAGATCGGTACGCCGGGTCTGCAGCACGGGTGCTTCATCATCACCTGCCGCGCGATCCGGGCCTCGCAACTCGATCAGACCGAGCTGTACATCATCAAATGAAAGGGGCTGTTTTGCCCGATCATAAAAGAAGGCCAACGCCCTCACCGCGGCCTGACGCGCAGTGAGTGAGGCCCCTTCGGCCGAGAACCGATCCGCCCGCCGGGTGATGCGCACATCGAAGGCTTCCTCGATCTGGCGCAGATTGATATCGAGCGCGCCACACAGATGAGCCAGTCGCCGGTTATCGGGTGTCTGGGGCTGAAACTGCACGCTCTGGGGCTTCAAGGGGCGGGGGTCCGAAGCGGGTGGATCATGCCGCGATGGCCGGTGAACTGATCAGCTCGCCGCGCAGCGAATGAGGCAGTGCAGCGGTGATCCTCAGCTCGACCATGCGCCCGATCAGGGCAGCATCGCCTGCGAAATTGACGACCCGGTTGTTGGCCGTGCGGGCGGCGATTTCGTGGGCCGACTTGCGCGAGAGGCCTTCAACCAGCACGCGCTGCACGCTGCCGACCATGGCCTGAGACAGGGTCTGGGCATGCGCCTCGATGCGGGACTGCAAAAGACGCAGGCGTTCGAGCTTTTCGGCCTGCGGGGTTTCGTCGGGCAGATCGGCTGCAGGCGTGCCGGGCCGTGCGCTGTAAATGAACGAGAAGGACTGATCGAAGCCGATGTCCGCGATCAGCTTGAGCGTGCGCTGAAAGTCGTCGTCGGTTTCGCCCGGAAACCCCACGATGAAGTCTGAGGTGATGCTGACCTCGGGGCAGGCCGCGCGCAGCCGGCGGATGATGGACTTGTACTCAAGCACCGTATAGCCGCGCTTCATCGCCGCCAGAATGCGATCGGAGCCCGATTGCACCGGCAGATGCACATGGGGCACCAGACGCGGCAGACGGGCATGGGCATCGATCAGGCGCTGCGTGAATTCGCGGGGATGCGAGGTGGTGTAGCGGATGCGCTCAATGCCGGGGATCTCGTGCACGTAGTCGAGCAGCATCGCGAAATCGGCCAGCTCGCGGCCTTCGGCCTGCTGGAGCTCCTCGGGCAGCGCACCCAGGTAGGCATTGACATTCTGACCCAGCAGCGTGACCTCGACCACGCCCTGATCGGCCAGATCGGCGACTTCGGTCAGCACATCCTCGAAGGGCCGCGAGACCTCTTCGCCCCGGGTGTAGGGGACGACACAGAAGCTGCAGTATTTGCTGCAGCCTTCCATGATCGACACAAAGGCGCTCGCGCCATCGCGTCGCGGCGGAGGCAGGTGATCGAATTTCTCGATGGACGGAAAACGGATGTCGACCTGCGAGCGGCCACTGGACTGGCGCTCACGGATGAGCTCGGGCAGCCGGTGCAGGGTTTGTGGACCGAAGACCACATCGACATAGGGCGCACGGCTGACGATGTTCTCGCCCTCCTGGCTGGCCACGCAGCCGCCCACACCGATCAGCAGATCCGGGCGTGCGCGCTTGAGTTCGCGAAAGCGGCCCAGGTCGGAGAAGACCTTCTCCTGCGCCTTTTCGCGCACCGAGCAGGTGTTGAAGAGCACGATGTCGGCCTGGGCCGGATCGTCGGTGGTTTCGATGCCACCGGGCTGTGATTCTCCGAGCACGTCGACCATGCGGGCCGAGTCGTACTCGTTCATCTGACAGCCAAAGGTGCGGATGTAGAGCTTTTTGGTCACCCGCGGATGATATCAAGCCCCTCTCGCATCAGACGCTCAAGCCCTTGCGAGCCGGTGGCAGTGCCCAGCAGGTAACGATCCGGGCGGATCAGCGCTGCATCGGCCTGCAGCCGATCGAGCCAGGCTGATGCAGCCTCGGAGTCGGCCTCGACGACCCCCAGCTCATGCTCGGACCAGCCCTGCGCGGCAGCATTGCAGGGCAGTCCCGGTCTCAGTACGAGCCCGAAACGCGGGCCGATCCGGTCATCCATGCGGCTGCCGTCAGCCAGAAAAGGCTGCTCGGACAGGCGTCCACCGCCCGAGGCCGTATCGAAGGCCCCCGCGCCGAGCGACGGCTGGGGCGCAGCAAACTGCATGGGCTCCGCCCGCCAGCGCGCATCGCGTGCGGCCGCAGCCTGAGGGTCGCGCTCCTGGATGATCCGACCCAGATTCAGCGTGGCCTCGATGAAGGTCCGTACATGAGGGCTGCGCTCGCTTTCGTAGGTCTCGAGCAGTTGCCCTGAGCTCGATCCGCGTTCAATCCGCCCAAGCTTCCAGGCCAGATTGGCGGTGTCGCGAATGCCCGCACACAGGCCCTGGCCCATGAAGGGCGGTGTCTGATGGGCTGCATCGCCTGCAATCATGAGCCGCCCCTTGCGCCAGCCGCGGGCCACCACCGAATGAAAGGTGTAAACCGCGGGGCGTTCGAGTTCTGCGTCTTCCGGGGTGATCCAGCGGGACAGCAACTGCCACAGCGTATCCGGTCGGGTCATGGCGGCCGGCTCTTCGCCGGGCAGCATCATGATCTCCCAGCGTCTGCGCATGCCCGTGCCCTTCACATAGGTGGCCGGCCGGGCGGGGTCACAGTACTGGATGCTCCAGTCACCCAGGTCGGGGCGGTCGCGCTTGAGCAGCACATCGATGACGAGCCAGCGCTCGTGCGATTGCAGGTCGTCAAGCTCTGTACCCATGAACCGACGCACGGTTGAGCGCGCGCCATCGCAGCCAATCACCCAGCGCGCCTGCAGCTGCCCCAGGCGGCCATGATCAAGAT
>Ga0315905_10005930_pt1 | contig 12419 bp, 9 predicted proteins | sample LakEriMetagenome_5_FD_203522 | JGI IMG/M metagenome (GOLD analysis project Ga0315905, IMG submission 203522) | Freshwater fungal communities from buoy surface, Lake Erie, Ohio, United States - Buoy 4 MA121 | ecosystem: Environmental > Aquatic > Freshwater > Lake | place: USA: Lake Erie, Ohio... | reverse complement strand
TGATTAATCCGGGGGATTATGCATCTGAGCCGATAAGTTCCGGATTGAACCCGGATAATATGAGAAACTCAAAAGCCTGAGGGATAGCAGCGGAAAGCCCGCAGGGAGCAAAGCGAGCGAGGACTTGCAGCGGATAGCCCGGCCCTGCCGCAGGCGGGGACAGGCCCAACAATAACCTTAGAGCTTGCGGTCAATTTCAAAAGCCTCAAGGTAGTCGGCCACCCGGCGCACGAACATGCCGCCCAGTGAGCCATCCACTACCCGGTGGTCGTAGCTGTGAGAAAGGAACATCATCTGGCGAACTCCGATGACATCGCCCTGCGGGGTTTCAATCACGGCCGGTTTTTTACGCACTGCGCCCAGGGCCAGAATGCCGATTTGCGGCTGCATGATGATGGGCGTACCCATTACATTGCCGAAGGAGCCCACATTCGAAACCGTGTAGGTGCCATCGCTGAGGTCATCCGGACTTAATTTATTTTCTCTCGCTCTTTTTGCCAGATCGTTTACCTGCTCGGTGAGTCCGATGAGGTTGTATTTATCGGCCTGCTTGATGTTGGGCACAATGAGGTTTCCGCTCGGAAGTGCCACGGCCATGCCGATGTTGATGTCTTTCTTTACGATGATGCGGTCGCCGTCTACAGAGGCATTCATCATGGGATAATCGCGCAATGCTTTGATTACTGCCTCCAGGAAAATCGGCGTGAAGGTGAGCTGTTGCCCGTATTTCTTCTGAAACTCGCCTTTCATATTATTGCGCCAGATGGCCAGGTTGGTCACATCGGCTTCTACGAAGGAAGTAACATGCGGCGAAATGCGCTTGCTGTCCACCATGCGCTGTGCAATCATCTTGCGCATGCGGTCCATTTCGACAATCTCATGCGCGCCGGAAACGGAGATGGCCGGTGCCGATGCTGAAACGGAAGGGGCTGAAACCGGAGCTGAAACTGTGCCGCTTTTGCGGTTTTCCAGATACGAAATCAGGTCTGTTTTGGTGAAACGGTTATCCTTCCCGGAGCCGGGCAGATGATCGAGCTCCTGCAGTGCAATGCCTTCTTCTTTGGCGATGTTTTTTACCAGCGGCGAATAGAAGCGATCGGATTTCACGCCGTTTCCGTTGCTGCTGATTGCAATCCCTGCGACTGCCATTATTACCGGAGCAGCAGCTGAAACTGATGCTGCGGCCGGTGCCGGGGCAGCAGGGGCGGAAGAAGCTTTTTCGCTGCCGCCTTCGGTTTCAATAACCAGAATGGGTTTGCCTATGGGGACCACCTCGCCCTCTTTTACAAGTATTTCAATAATGACTCCTGCATGGGTGGAGGGAACTTCAGTATCCACCTTGTCGGTGGCTACTTCCAGAATGGATTCATCCTGTTCGATTTTATCCCCCACTTTTTTGAGCCAGCTGAGGATGGTTCCTTCCATAATACTTTCGCCCATCTTGGGCATGACCATTTGAACCTGCGCCATGTGCTTATTTTCGAGAATTTGGTTTATCCGGTGTGTATTTCAGGCTGCAATTTTAGGAAATATTGACGGGCTTTCGGCGATTTTTTCACGAAGCCAGCAGCTGGCGGCGAAGCATGTCCATGGCCCGAAGTGCCAGCATGTTGCGGAAAACTTCTTCCTGTGAATAGGGCGGCACCGTAATTAGTTGCTCTTCCTGGATGATGCCGTCCTGATAACGGGCAATTTCAACGGCGAAATGGCTGCTTTCCTTCTCTTGAAAAAAGGAAACTTTATAGCCCTTGCGACCGGCTAGGGGAGACCCGGTAATTTCGGGAAATACGCCGGCTTCGCGGAGTTTATCCTGTAGTTTTCCGTGAATTACAGCATCATCTGCCACCAGAAAAATATCATTTTCCTTCAGCATTCCGGCAAGAACTACGGCCAGTGGAATGTCTGCTTCGGCGTAAATGTCCATGGCGAGAGTTTCCCGGATGGCAGCCGAAACCAAATCCATTTTTTCAGTCAACAGGCCCTCATCTGCAGAACGCCCGGTAAGCCGCAGTTTTACCTCGCCGCCGGAGGGCAGGTAGGCCATTTTGATTTCCTGCGGCATAGAATTTTCCACGGCTTCGAGCCGCTGGGCAAGCTTTGTTTCCGGAATGCATGCCGTGCGGAAATAGCGGTTCATAATGAAGCCACCGCCGCTGAGTTTCTGCAATTCCGGAATGACTTCTTCGGAGAAAATCTGTTTCATCTCGTAAGGAACGCCGGGCAAAGCGATGCAATTCAGGCCGTTTTCGGAAAACCAGATTCCTGGTGCAGTTCCGTGCAGGTTTCTGAGCAATTTCGCTTTCAAAGGATGCCGGGCCTGGGTTCGTACAAGCTCATTCATTTCCCGGCCGCGGCGCCGCAGTTTTTCCTCCAGTTGTGCCAGGGCTTCGGCGTTTTCTTCCAGCGGACTTTTGAAATAGCTGGCGAGGCAGTGCTTGGTAAGGTCGTCGCGTGTGGGGCCAAGGCCACCAGTGATGATGATCAGCCTGCATCGGCTCTCTGCAAATTTGAGCGCAGCAAAAATGGCTTCCTCCTCATCGCCAATGCTGAGACGGATGGCAGGATTGATGCCGGTTTCTACCAGTCTCTCTGCCAGCCAGCTGCTGTTGGTATCCTGGATTTCACCGAGCAGGATTTCGTCTCCGATGGTGAGTATGGCTGCTTGTAGCATATTCCTGAAATGCAGGCGGCAATTTAGTGTTAATGCCCGAACTCTGCTGTCTGTTTAACCACTCTATGGACTATTCTTAATTCTCGGTCAGCAATGCCTGCAGCCCAAAAATCATGGCCAGGCCTGCTGACTGTCCAGGTCCGGGCAAACCGCCTATCCTCCTTGGCAGGTGCCACCCTAAAATTCAACCTTTCCCGAGAGACCATTCCGGGAATGAACACTCCGGATGCTTGGTATGTACATGCTGAGGCACAGGCTGTGATCTGTTTTTGTGGCCGTCTCCGGGACCGGGCCATGGAAAGCATGTGGCTGGATGTCATCCCTTAATTCCGGAATCCGGTTAGATCATTCCGTTTGTCAGATTTTACCATCATTCTCTTTTCCTTTTTACACTTGGTAGTGTAAACTCATTTCAGGATGAGACACTTTGGCCGTAACATTTTTGACCTCTCACTTTTACAGTAACAGGCGCTTAAAAATTATCAGCCCAGCATGTTCAGCACACGGGCGAGGGATTTCTCAAAGGCCTCCAGTTCTTGTTCAGAATTGTAAAAGGCAAGCGATATGCGCACTGTTCCGGGAACATTATAGCGCCGCATCAGGGGTTGGCAGCAATGGTGTCCGGTGCGCACCGCAATTCCCTGCTGATCCAGAAGGGTGCCGATGTCGGAGGGATGCGCCTTGTTCGAAACAAATGAAACCACGGAGACTTTCTGCGCAGCGGTTCCGATGATGCGAAGACCCTGGTGGGATTGAATGATTTCGGTGGCTTTTTTCAGCAACCGTTCTTCCTGCTCCGCAAGCATTTGATGGTTTTGGCTTTGATACCACTGAATAGCAGCGCCAAGCCCGATGCCACCGGCGATATGCGGCGTGCCAGCCTCCAGACGGAAGGGCAGATTGTTGTAGGTGGTTTTTTCAAAACGTACTTCCTTAATCATTTCTCCGCCGCCCATAAAAGGAGGCAGGTTTTCCAGCATTTCCTTGCGGCCCCAGAGGATACCGGTGCCTGTTGGACCAAACACCTTGTGCCCTGAAAATACCATGAAGTCGGCACCGGTTGCCTGTACATCCGGGCGAAAATGCGCCACAGACTGGGCGCAGTCCAGAATGGTGACGGCCCCGGCAGCTTTCGCCTTTTTTAACAGATCCTTCACTGGATTGATGGTGCCCAGCGCATTGGATACATGCACCAGCGAAAGCACTTTTGTTTTTTCACCAATGAGCTGGCTGGCAGCTTCGGTATCAAGATCACCCTCTTCTGAAAGCGGAATTACTTTGATCACTGCGCCGCTGCGCTCACAGGCCATTTGCCAGGGCACAATATTGGCGTGGTGTTCCATTTCTGAGAGCAGAATTTCATCTCCCTTTTTCAGGAGAATTTGGGACAGACCAGAAGCCAGCATATTGAGTCCGGCGGTGGTGCCAGCCGTGAAAATAACTTCGCTGCTATCGGCCGCGCCGATGAATTCCCTGATGACTTCCCGGGCAGCTTCATAGGCCATGGTACCCTTGTCGGCCAGATAATGTGCACCGCGGTGAATGTTGGCATTGTATTCCCGGTAGTAGGCATCGATGGCCTGAATGACAAATTCCGGCTTCTGCGAAGTGGCGGCATTGTCGAAATAAATGAGGGGGTTTTTCCCAACCATCTGCTTCAGGACAGGAAACTGTTCCCGGATATCGCTGATACTGCCGGCAGGGATAAGGGTGGAACTCATAAACTGCGGGTCATTTCATCCAGACGGGCAATGGCGAGATTTTCAGCGAATTCTCTCAGGGATTCATCGCCAAGTTCCATCAGAATTTCCGAAGCAAAAGCCCTGACCAGCAGCAGCCTCGCCGTAGCAAGATCAAGACCGCGGCTACGGAGGTAAAACAGGGGCTCTTCTTCCAGCTGACCAATGGTAGCACCATGCGAGCACTTCACATCATCGGCAAAGATCTCCAGTTGCGGTTTGGCAAATACCCTGGCATCCGGACTCAGAAGAATGTTTCTGCCAGACTGGTATGCATTGGTTTTCTGGGCAATCTGATCAACGAGAATCTTTCCATTGAAAACTCCGGTTGATTTGCCACTGTAAATTCCCTTGTACAATTGCCTGCTGCTGCTGTTTTCTTCTGCATGATGCACAAAACTGTGGTGATCGCAGTGAGATTTTTCAATACCGAGACTCAATCCAAAAAGGTCGGCATGCGCTCCTTTACCATGGATGTGGATATCGAGGTTGTTGCGCACAAAACCCGCACTCTGAGAAACTACCAGATGCCGGAACTGTGCATTTGTTTCCAGCGCTGCACGGGTCTGGTTTACCAGAATGCTTTTTCCGCCCGTATTCTGGAAATGAAACCAATTCAGCTGAGCATCTTTACCAATGCGGATCTCATTTACAATATTCATCACGGAAGTATTGTTGCCCTGATGAATTTCAGCGAAGCCCGCGGAGGAGCCTTCCTCTGCTTCTACGCATATGGTAGGTTGAATCCACTGCGCATCGGCGGAATTCGCACTAAGGTGGATCAGAAGAACCGGCTGTTCAATCCGGGCATTTTTTGCAATGCGGATATGGATGCCAAAGGCAGCTGCCGTAGCCTCATTGAGGCGGGAAAAAATGTTGTCTTCGTAGGGTTTTACAGAGGCCGGTTTTCTGGATGCGGTAATTTCCAGTCCTTCCGGCAGTTGCTTCGTTCCGGCTTCAGGAAGCCAGCGGCCTTCAGAAAAAATCAGATGAATGCCATCCGGTAAATTCCCGGGTACTGCAGCACTTGCAGGATTTTCTGTTGATATTTTATAAGATTCAGCTGCAAAAGGAGGCAAAGAATATTTCCATTCTTCCTGCTTTCGTGAAGGAAATGACAGGTTTTCAATAGCTGCCAGTGAGTTTTCCTCTGCCCAGCCGCCCGAGCGGATGGAATCAAGCAGACCTGTTTTCAACAAATTGCCAGGGTTACTCATAACTTATTCAGGCGGCAGTTTCTGCTTTGACCCAGTCGTAACCCTTTTCTTCCAGCTCCAGCGCCAGTTCTTTGGTGCCGGATTTTACAATCCGGCCATTCCATAGCACATGCACAAAATCGGGCACGATGTAGTCCAGCAGGCGCTGGTAGTGGGTAACCACGATGATGGCATTGTCTGCTGACTTCAGCTTATTTACACCGGTGGCCACAATGCGCAGTGCATCAATGTCCAGGCCAGAATCGGTTTCATCCAGTACAGCCAGTTTTGGTTCCAGCATGGCCATCTGAAAAACTTCATTGCGTTTCTTTTCGCCGCCGGAAAATCCTTCGTTCAGTGAACGGCTCAGAAGCGACTGGTCAATTTCTACCATTTTACTTTTTTCCTTCATCATTTTCAGGAAGGAAACGGCATCCATCGGCGCCTCTCCACGGTATTTGCGGATTTCATTTACCGCCGTTTTAAGGAAGTTGATGGTGGTAACACCGGGAATTTCTACCGGATACTGGAAGGCCAGAAATAATCCTTCCCGCGCGCGGTCTTCTGTACTCAGCCCGAGAAGGTCCTTGCCCAGAAAGTCTACCGAACCGTCGGTAACCTGGTACCGTTCCCGACCCGCCAGAACTGAGGCAAGTGTACTTTTTCCGCCGCCATTAGGACCCATAATGGCATGAACTTCTCCGGCTTTCACTTCAAGGTTAATGCCTTTGAGAATTTGTTTTTCGCCGATGCAGGCATGGAGATTTTTTATGGAGAGCATATAGTTTTTAGTGTTTAGTGCAAAGTGTTTAGTGTTAAGTGTTTAGGGTTTAGTATTCAGTATTTAGTGCAAAGTGTTTAGTGCAAAGTGGTTAGGGATTAGTATTCGGTATTTAGTGCAAAGTGTTTGGTAATTAGTGCAAAGTAGTAATTGCAAAGTGGTTAGGGATTAGTATTCAGTATACCGTATGTAGTGCAAAGTGTTTGGTTGGTAGTGCTTGGTGCAAAAGTAATAAGTGCAAAGTGAGGGAGGATGAAATTAGAAATGTTTATGGTAATCAGACTAATTGAAATTGCTTTACAGCTCTCACTAAACACTTATTACTAACTACTTAATACTTTATTGAAAATGCTTAAAAACTCTCACTAAACACTAATTACTAACTACTTAATACTTTATTGAAAATGCTTTAAAACTCTCACTAAACACTTATTACTAAATACTTAATACTATTACCCCACGCTCCCCTCAAGACTAATAGCCAGTAGTTTCTGGGCTTCCACTGCAAATTCCATGGGAAGCTGATTAAGTACTTCCTTGGCGTAGCCGTTTACAATCAGAGCCACGGCATCTTCGGTAGAAAGTCCGCGTTGCTGGCAATAGAAAATTTGGTCTTCGCCAATTTTGGAAGTAGTTGCCTCATGCTCGACCCGGGCCGACGGATTTTCAACTTCCAGGTAGGGAAAGGTGTGGGCCCCGCAAAGATTGCCAAGCAGTAAGCTGTCGCACTGGGAGAAATTCCGGGAATTTTCGGCCCGCTTCATCACCTGCACCAGTCCGCGGTAGGAGTTCTGACTTTTACCTGCCGAAATTCCTTTGGAAACAATGCGGCTGCGGGTATCCCGGCCGATGTGAATCATCTTGGTGCCGGTATCGGCCTGCTGATGATTATTGGTAACCGCTACAGAATAAAATTCTCCCTGAGAGCCGTTTCCTTTCAGGATTACGGAAGGATATTTCCAGGTGATGGCACTGCCGGTCTCTACCTGTGTCCAGGAAATGCGGGAATTATCGCCCAGACAAATCCCGCGCTTGGTTACAAAGTTGTAGATTCCGCCTTTACCTTCTTTATCGCCGGGGTACCAGTTCTGTACGGTGCTGTATTTGATGTGCGCATTTTCCATGGCCACCAGTTCTACTACGGCAGCATGCAGCTGATTTTCATCCCGCATGGGGGCGGTACAACCCTCCAGATAACTCACATAGGCATCGTCTTCGCAAACAATGAGCGTGCGTTCAAACTGACCGGTATTGGCGGTATTGATTCGGAAGTAAGTACTGAGTTCCATCGGGCAGCGGACCCCCTTGGGTATATAGCAAAACGAACCATCAGAAAACACAGCTGAATTGAGGGCTGTGTAATAATTGTCTTTTACAGGAACCACCGAGCCAAGGTATTTGCGCACCAGCTCCGGATGCTCCCGTATGGCCTCGCTCATGGAGCAGAAAATCACACCCAGTTCGGCCAGTTTGGTTTTGAATGTGGTGGCAATGGAAACCGAATCTATGACCGCATCTACAGCCACACCGGAAAGGCGCTTCTGTTCATCAAGTGAAATTCCCAGTTTTTCAAAGGTACGGCGAAGCTCAGGATCAATGTCGTCGAGACTGTTCACCACCTTTTTCTGCTTGGGTGCTGCATAATACACGATGTTCTGAAAGTTAATCTCTGGTATCTGCAGATTCGGCCATTCAGGTGAACTCATTTCCTTCCAAAGGGCAAAGGCATCTAGGCGCCACTGCAGCATCCACTCGGGTTCTTCCTTTTTTGCGGAAATGAAGCGGATGGTATCTTCACCTAAACCCGGCGGAATTACCTCAGTATCAATATTGGTTGTGAACCCGTACTTGTATTCCGAGCCGGTGATTTCTTCCAGTATGTCTGTCTCTTTCGACATTGACGATATCCTTTATTTAGAATTATTCTAAGCAAAGGTACAACCAAAAACGGCTGCCTTGGTTATGAATTTGCTGAATATGGCAAAATCAGTGCTGCAGGCTGATGCGCTCTGTCCCGATTTGCTTTTGTGATGTCCAATGCAGAAAATACAATCCATCGGGCAGGCTACCCAGATCAATCGATTCTTCTCCGAAAACCGCTTTGTGCAAAATCAGTTTTCCTTCAGGACTGAAAAGAGAAATATCCCGGATTCCTGCAGCAGACGGCCAAAAGATCCTGTTTTCTGATGGATTAGGGTAGAAACGAATATCATCTGACAGCTGTTTTGCCGCTGAAGTTTGTGCGGTGACCACAAAAGGCTCAGACCAGTCTGACCAGCAGGAATCGAGCTTGTAGCGAACCTGATAGGCCGAATTGAGCAAAGCCCGGATTTTCGGGAAATTATAGGACTGCTGCAATTGTCCGTTCAAAGTCCACTCGAAAGATGGTGCAGTTACGGAAGTGAACAGGGAATCAGCCAAAGGTTCTATCTGTGGAGTTGGAGGTGGAGTCCCATTGAGAATCCTTGCTTTCACCTCTATTTTCCGGCTGGGGCAGCCGCTGTATTTGGCAATAACCCAGTCGAAGAGATATGGATAGGTATTTCCCGCAGAAACCGGGCCTTCCATACTGAGCAGATTGGTAACCTTCATCGGGTATGCACCCTGAGAAGTTCTTAGTCCCTGGGTGATATTGCGGCAGATTATTTGGTAGCCATCTCCGGGATTTACGCGCCAGAAGAGAGGCACTTTGGTTGATGTTGCGCCTGTACTTCCGCTGATGTTGCGGGCGAAAAGTTCGGAGCCGTCCTTGAGCAGGACTATTTCACAGATGCTGGAGCTGCCGGGAAGTACATCGTGAAAAAGAAGGACAGAATCCAGCCGGAAAGTGGCAAAAGAATTGAAGCGGATTCCGTCTTCACTTTGTGCCAGTGAATTTCCTGCGGCCGTTTTCAGTCCTGCCTGGGCCCGGCTGCTCGCTCCGCTTTGCACAAAATAAGAGCTTGTCTGGCTAAGCGATGGTGTGGTAAACTTCCTTCCCATAAAGAGTGGAACCGTTTCGCTCAGGCTACCGGTCCAGAGAAGACTGGAGCCGCCGGTAGCGGAAAGAGGAACCGTGCCAGGACCACAACGCTCCCCATTAACGGGAGATGGCGAGGTGCCTACGGGATTAATGCTGAGGTTTTTGGACTGAGGCTTGCCGGTGTAAGCCGGACTGGTAGATAAAAATCGAATTTTATACGCTGTACCCATGGGCAAGCCGGCAGGAAGGCTCAGACGGATGGGCTGAGGCTGGGCCGAAACAAGGGTATCCAGATTCAGCGGATTGGTAAATAATCCTGCATTGTTGCTGAGCTGGGCAATAAACTGATTGCCGGGATTAAATACTCCGGTAGAACTGAGCGGAATGGTAATTTCCGAACCTGCGCAGATGTTTGCCGGCAGGTTGCCCACTTGCATACAGTTGAAAACGAGTTTTGTTTTCTTTTCCCTGGAAGTACAGGCCAGCTTTCTCACAGAAAGAGCGTAATCTCCCTCTGCAATCTCGGAAAGGTTTGGCAGGAAGGGCGTGCGTTCTGTACTGGTAAAACCATTGGGACCTGTCCAGTTGTAAGAAAATCCGGTAAGATCTTCAGCAAGAAGCTGAATGGTATCACCCACGCAAAAGGGACCCGAATTGGCAGGCGTAAAGTTTGGAATCACAATGGTTCCCGCAACGCAGGGCATATTCGCATAACCCTCACGGATGCGATTGCCCGGAAGCGGACCGAAACCGAGAGAAAGATTTACTGATCCCGTGAGGTGACAATAGCTCATGATGGTTCCAACTCGGCCCTTAATCGTAGACTGGCATCCGCCTTCGGCATTCCAGCAGGAATCAATCTGCTGAAAAACACCGGGTGCCACCTCCCAGCCACAATTATGGGTATGGTTGCTTGAAAAATTATGGCCAAGCTCGTGGGCAATGGTACTTAATGTCCAGGAATAAACCGGCAGTTCGGCGAAAACGAAATCGATGTTGGAAAAGCCGTAGCGGAAATCGGTACAGAGGGCATTCAGGTAAGCTACACCACCGAGGTTGAGCGGACGTGTGCTGAGAAGATGAGCCAGTTGGCCGGGCCAGTTGGCCGCATTACCTGCAGCCTGAAAATCATCCAGAGCAGCAAAGGAAGATGTGTAGGTATATGGGTCCGGGGTATCCCAGATTTTCACAGCTTTTACGCCAAGGTTGATGGTTTCCACCTCATAAAGGATAGCAGTACCGGTAAACATGGCCTCGAACTTGTTGAGTGTTCCCTGAAGGTCACCACCTTTCTGAAACATATCAAAATCACATTCCCAATAAATTTCGGTGAGGCGGCAGGTGGAATCATTTTGAACCTGACCAGGCTGGGGACTGCTTGCAGAGGGATTCTGGGGAATCGGGCCATCATGGTCGATGCCGCATTGAAAAGGATTCTTCCTGTTCAGGTCGGAGTCGAGGAAAGCGATGTAATCATCACCCGTATTGCCAAGGTTGTCGGGAAGTCTGGCGATATTAACATTGCCCTTATCATTTGAATAAATGAGCACCAGATTTCCATCGGAAAAAAGACTGAGCGCAGCCAGTTCACGGCCTCTGCCATTGTTTTTTCCTTTGAAATGAACCGGCATATCCAGCTGAGCACTAACATCCCTTCCGGAAGCATTGAGAACCTGGAAACCCGCCGCATGAATATCGGTAGCCTGGAATTCAATGATTTTGTTACCATCAGGGAAGGGAACCTCCAGGGTGAGCGAAGCAGGTTCTGCACGGAAAACCTTTTTTACCTCTTCCCTGTCCAGATGGAAAACTACCGATCGGCGGCTGTATGTCCGGAGATTTTCCGGATTCATCCGCACATCTGAGAACCAATTTTCGCTAGCAGCAGCCTGAAAGCATAAAAAGAAGGAAAAAATGAGGGTGGTAAAATATGTCTTCATAGATTTGAAATGCCGATGTATTAAAGCGTTTTCAGACTGAATTGTTTTAATCAGTTGAAAAAAGAGGTGCAATATAGGAATCAGATGAGCTCAGTCAATGTGCATATGGATGATTTGCAGAATCAGCAGGTTCAAAAGGAAAATCCGCCTGATGGGCAGCAATGCCTGAACTGCGGAAAAGATCTGAGGGGCAGATTTTGTAGTCACTGCGGACAGGATAGCCGGCCCTTTCAGCGCTCGCTGGGCAGCATCCTCAGTGGTGCTGCAGAAGGTCTTTTCGATGTGGATGGTAAAGTATTGCGCAGCATACTACCGCTGCTGATTTCTCCCGGAAAACTCACCCTCGACTACCTGAAAGGAAAGCGGAGAACGCAGGTAAATCCCTTCCAGCTTTATGCATTTTTCTCTTTCCTGTTTTTTCTTACTGCCTTCAGCAGCACAAATGAAGTGAGTTTGTCCTCCGGCTCCGTATCCGGTGCAGAAAGTGATACCAGCCTGTTTTCTGTTCAGGTTCAGCGGGCTACCCGCGAAGTTTTCAGAGAAAACAAGATAAAGGGCTTGATTTTTGAATACGATTCTATACAAAACAAGATGCCTGAGGAACAAAGGGATACAGGTCCTGTAAAGTATTTCCGGCGAAAGATGCGTGCCTTTGGAGATAAATTAAGCATGGATGAACATATCGTATTTGACCTTTTCAGCAATATGAAGTCGAATGTTCCCAACTCGATGATTTTACTTCTTCCATTCTTTGCCCTGATCCTTAAACTGCTGTACATCAGGAAGCCCTTTTTTTACATCGACCATCTGGTTTTCTCCATTCACCTTTTCTGCTTCTTTTTTGTGCTGGGAATGCTGAACCTGTTTTTTGAATGGATCTGGCCCGATGCCCTCTGGCCTGTTTTTTTGCTTATTCTGCCACTTTATCCGGTCATAGCCATGAAAAGAATTTACGGACAATCATGGCTGTTGACCAGCCTGAAATTTTCTTTTTCCATTGCCGGCTTCAGCATTATTGCCATAATCGCACTGCTGTTGAATTTCTTGGTAACTGTTTTTTTTCAATTATGAATTAATCCCGGAAACTGCATTAGAAAATCTATTACAACCCCAAATGGCTGTAAATCATA
>Ga0315905_10005928_pt1 | contig 12422 bp, 17 predicted proteins | sample LakEriMetagenome_5_FD_203522 | JGI IMG/M metagenome (GOLD analysis project Ga0315905, IMG submission 203522) | Freshwater fungal communities from buoy surface, Lake Erie, Ohio, United States - Buoy 4 MA121 | ecosystem: Environmental > Aquatic > Freshwater > Lake | place: USA: Lake Erie, Ohio... | reverse complement strand
GGGCATGCTGCCTGGCATGGAGGCAGGTGGGGATGGTGTGCACATGCGGCACAGTGCGCAGAGCAGCTGATGCTGCCTGTTACCGGGTGAGCCCCTTCGGCAGGCGGCGGTGCGCAGCGTGCTGCATGCAGCAGAGGAGAGCGCCGACTGACATGTCGGAGGGGTCTTGGCGTGCAAGACCGTTGTCTTTCCACTCGCAATCCGCAGAGTTGACACGCGGGCATGGCCTTGTGGCTGGCACAGTGCAGGTGTGTGCCGCCATGCATTCTGCCTGCTGCGGCAGGTTGTGGGGATGCCTCTGATGAGTTGATGCTGCCATGGTCTGACCATGCCGACTGCCAAGCGTCCTGGCCAGCTGCTCAGGCAATTGCGTGGCGTTCTATGGTGCTGTGGCACCGTGCCGTGCAGGCCTGTGCAGCTGACACCTATGGCTCGGGTGGCCTGGCAATGACAGCTGTGTGCGCCCCCTGTCAGCCTGGGGCAACCACCAATGGTTCCACCGCCCAAGGGGCCTGCAGTGAGTGCTGCACGCTACCATATGGCATTAATATCACCTGCTCTGCGCGCTGCTGGCACCTGCTGCACAGATGCTGCACCTGCCGCTGTAAGACACTGTGCACCTGCTGCCTGCGCCTCTGCAGACTTTGCATTGCCTGGCTGGCGACTACTGGACGCGCAAGGTGAGAGCCTCAGGGGTCAGCCAGTGACGACAGGCTTGCAGCCATGGTGTGCCTGGCAGCAGCAGCAGCTGCTACGCTGTGTGCCTGCGTGAAAATGCATTGCCACCCGCGGCATGCGTGCAGATGGCGTGCAAGCAGGCTTCTCTGGGGATGGCGTGGCCCTGATCAAGTGCTCAACAGGGACGTTCGCTGGCTCCAGTCGCCCCATCAATGGCGCAGCCGGGTGCGAATCATGCCCCACGGGGCTGAAGACGCCAGAGGATGGCGCAACCAGCCAGGCTGACTGCACAGGTGAGTCGCCACGCAGGGTTGCATGGTCTCAGGCTGCATCCAGCAGCATGCATGGGGCAGGCAGCGCTGGCAAACATTGAAGCCTGTGCATGGGGCACATGCCAGTGGATGCGCCTGAGTGGGCCAGCGTGTTGCTGGAGGGTGAGTTGCTTTCAGATGCAGTCAACATGACACTGACCTTCCGCCGTTGCAGTCGTGGTCCCGGGGTATGGGCGTCAGCCTGATGGCAGCCTTGCTGCCTGTGCAACTGGCAAGTATGGGCCTGGCGGCTCCGAGCAAGCAACCTGCGTCGACTGCGGCACCGGACTCGGCACAAACGGCGCTTCCGGGCAGGCGGCCTGCGGTGAGGGCAGCTGCTTGGGGCTGACCAGGTCTTGTGCAGGGCCTGCCAGGGGCAGGCTGGTTGGCAACAGCGACACATGGCGCAGCTGCCGGCTTGTTGTTGCGCTTGCAGCCTTGCATGGTCTGTGCACTGGCAATGCACCAGCACAGACGGCTGAAGGCATGCCTTCACATGCATTGTCCCGCAGGATTTGTTGCCCCGGGACACTACATCACCTCTGTTGCCGCCAGTGCTGCAACGCTGTGTCCGATGGGCTCAGTGGCAGCCAGCACGCGCGCCCGCGCAGCAGCTCTGGCTTGTGATGCCTGCCCAACCGGAACCACGACTACAGCAACCGGAGGTGTCGTCTGTGGTGCGTGGCACTTGCTGCTGGCCCCTGTGGCAGGCGCTGTGCAGCTGAGGCTGACCTTCAGGGCCGCACAACTGGTGCATGCTTGGAAGCTGGCTGGCAGTTGCTGTATGGTGCCCCAGGGTTCAGGAAGTTGCTGTGTGGTGGTGCCCCAACAGGCGCGCCTGAGCGGTGGGCAGGGAGCTGCCAATCCGTTTGTGGTTTCAGGTGCGCACGCACCTCTGCATTGCCCACCTGGTACCAACCCTGACTAAACCTTACACTCCCCGACGTGCTGGCTGCAGATGCTGTGATGGCCGGGTACAAGGCGTCTGCAGCCAGCCCCAGCACACCCGCACCCTGTGACCACGGTACCTTCTCCACTGCCGCCAGGAGCTTCAGCAGCAGCCCCACAGCGTGCACGCCATGCCCCGCTGGCCGAACCACACCAGGACCAGCGTCAACTGACTCAGCGTGCCCATGTGGGTGGTCATCATGTGACTCTGTTGCATGACCGGGACCACTGCGACAGGCCGGGGCACCTCCAGGGGACCCCTGGGGCCCGGCCCACCCTCGCATGCTGCAGCGGCTGGTGGCCAGTGCCTGACTGGACCCACGTGCATGTGGGTCGCTCAGAGGCACGCGCCTGGCCTGCACCAGCCCCGACGGGACCAGCGACCAGATGGCATGCACTGCCTGGACAAGCTGCAGCCACATGCAGGATCTGACGCTTTCCTGTGCCCGGGCACATGAGTGCTGTTGGGCGATGGCCTGCCACTTGATCCTGCACACTCTACACTGCAGATGCGACTCCAGGGTACGGGTTCTTCTTTTCAGAGCTCATTGAGTGCCCTGTCGACTACTTCGGCGTTGGCAACAGCGCTGACGCAATCTGCACGCCCTGCCCAGAGGGCAGCAGCACAGGCGGAGCCACTAGGGCAAGCGAATGCAGTGAGTGGCCGTGCGCCACGCCCTGACTGCTGCAGTCGTGCCTGCGATGAACTGGGCGCAGCACCGCAGCACCCATCGCACGCCTTGACCACCCATGCATTCGGCTGCTGCCGCTTGCCAGTCAGCTGCTGCTGCCGCCATGGGTGCCATGCCTGCAGCGCACGCCATGCCGGGCTGGCGCTCTCCAGCGGGGACCTTGGCCGGCCGTCAGCTGTGTGGCTATGGCACCTACTCTGGCACAGCGCGGGCCTTCAGCAGTGCAGCTACCTGCGAGGCTTGTCCCGTGGGCTGGTACACACAGTCTGAGGGCGCCCTTGATGCAGCTGCATGCACTGGTATGCGGCTGGCGGGCAGCCGCCTGCAGCAGCACCACTGCAGGAGCGGTGCCGTGACAGGGTGCAACCTGCACATGTCGCAAGAGCACGCCAAGTCGTCTGATGCACGGGGCAGTGGCCAACCGCACGCGTGCAGCTGCGGGAGGGCTTCCATCTCTTGTTGCTCCCCTGCTGCTGCTGCAGTGATCGCCTCAGGCTATGGCAAGTCTGGCAGCAATGCCATTGCATGCCTGGTCGACACATACGGTGTCGGTGGCAGCAGTAACTCAACTTGTCAGCCCTGCCCCCCTCAAACAAGCACCGGCGGCAAAACTGCACTTGGTCAATGCTGTGAGCTGCCCTGCTGCTGACCGGCGTGGCGCGCGCCTTGCCCACCAATTGGTTGGACGGGAGGACGGGAGGGCACAGCCCATATAGCATGTGGCAGCCAGCCTTGCTGTGCTGGTTGGGCGGGAGGACACAGCCCAGGTGGCAGCAGCCAGCGTTGCCACCATGGTACCAACAGCCACAGCCATCTGCCTTGCCTTGCCTGCATGGACCAACATGGCACCGTCCAACCCTGCCGACCCCTGCCTGCAGTTCGGTGCTTGCTCACCTGCTGCTCCCCCCTCATATGCCTCGCAGCCCATGTCGAGCCAGGCTGGTACTCACCAACCGCTTCCATGACAAACATTCAGCCGTGCGTCCATGACACTTATGCTGACACTGTGAGGCCCATCAGCAGCGCGACCGCCTGTGAGCCTTGCCCAGCGGGCTGGAGCACAACCTCCACTGGCTCAAACACCTCAGAAGCCTGCACAGGTAAGTGGTGGCGAGAGGGGACACTTGCTGGCAAGGGCTGGCAAGGGCTGGCAAGGGCTGGCAAGGGCTCGTAGACCAGTCAATAAGAAGGTAGTCACTCGAAACGCTGATTGGAGGGGTGGGTCTGTGCAACACTGTGACTGGCACGACGCCAGCTGAATCGAGCTTGCCTGCATGGTACTGATCATGCGCCCACCCTGATGTTCCCCTTGCAGTGCTGAAGCCAGGGCATCGGATAGTATCAGGGGTAAGAGAGCCCTGCCCGGTCGACCATGAACTTGTAGGTGGCGGTTCAGATGCTACCTGCCAGCCGTGTCAAGCGGGCCTAAACACAGACGGCAAAACAGCGAGCACAACCTGCGGTAGGCCTGGAGTGCTGCTCTCACCACCCCGCGCCGGCCATTGTACACGCCAGCTGTGCACATGGCCCACATGCAGCAGCTGAACTCGCCTGTTGAGGCAGGTGTTGGCAATAGGGGTGCATGAAGGCGTGCAGCCCTCGCGCATGCTGCCTCGCAGGCATCTGTCTGCCCTGAACCAACTTCATCACTTTTGCATGCTGCTGCAGGGTTTGTGGCTGCAGGGTGGAAACGTTCTTCTGATAACAGCCTTTCTAAGTGCAGATATGGAACGTTTGCGCCTATAAACCGCACCCGTGACCATCCCACCGCCACTTCTTGCGGTTTGTGCCCATCTGGCTACTCTGCAAGCCAACCAGATGCAGATGGGGCTGGCGGAAAAGACTGCAGTGAGAGCCTGCGCCGCTGCACACCACCGCTGTTTCCAGGCTCTGAGACGGGCAAGCATGGCTGCACCAGACTGGTTGCGCAGCGCGGGCCAGGGATCAATGCAGCTGCCAGCCCTGCTGCATCTTGCTGGTGCCCTTGACCTGCGCTGGTTCCTAAACCCCCTGGCAGGTCACGCCGCCGCATGCCGACCCTGCTCCTGATTCCTGCAGATTACGTTGACAGGCACTTTTTCTTCAATGGCGGCACACCACAGCCCTGTCCAGTCGGGACATACGCACCATCATCGCGTCACCCTACGGATCCAGCTGCTGCCACTTGCCCCGGCACCTGCCCTGCTGGCTGGACCCTGCCCACCAAAACGGCATGGGATTCGACATGCACAGGTGAGACGGTCCCAGGTGCTGGCAGCACCACCTACCTGTGAATGCTGGCAGCGGTGAGCGGTGCTTTGGCCCCGCTGAAACACGACCCTCACAAATCTGGTATTCTGTTCTGCAGCACTGAGGCCTGGGTACCAGGCACAGAAGGGTGTCGGCACGAACGATGCTGCCAATGCACGTCCCTGTCCAGCTAATACGTGGAGTGCAGGTTCTATGGCCAGCACTAACTCAACTTTGCCCGAGGATGGTGAGTGGGCGGGTGGGCGGGTGGGTGCTGCACCCAAGGCTGGGTGGTGGGTGGGTGGTCGCGACGCTGACTGGCGCTGTGTTGAAGCTGCTGTGCCGCCTGCATTGATAGGCATGTGCTGAACTGCATGCATTTCACCACAACATATATCATTCCTTTTCCTCTGCATCACCACGGCATCTGCATTGCAGCTGGCCCCTGCTTGCACACAAGCGAGCAAGCCAGAGTGCACGACTGCCGCCCATGCCACGCTTGCAGTCACGTGCCAGCCATGTCCGCAGAACAGAGACACAAACGGCGAAACGGGCCAGGGAGAGTGCAGTGAGTGACGCAATCCCGCCATACTGTGCCGGATGCGGATGCCCATGCGTTGGCACGGCTGGGGCGCGTGGTCTTGATGGCCGCCAGAGGCGGCATGTGCTTCACGCAATGCTGCCAGCTGCTGCATGGATCGGATCCAAGAGTCATCTGGCCTTCACCGCCCAGCCCTGGTGATGACTCGTCCCTTGCTCTGCAGGGTGGATGGCTGCTGGACACGGATTGCTGTCAGACACAACAAGCTCTGCAGCGGCTGTGCCCTGCCCCCGGGGTACATATGGACCGCGGCGTGCGGCCACAACCACCTACCAGTGCATACCGTGCGCGCCTGGCTGGGACACGGTCCCCGACCAGCAGGGAGCGCCCAGCCACACGTACTGCAACAGTAAGTCTGCAATCATTCTTGGGAGCAGGCTGTCTACGCTCCCACAACTGGGCATTGCCCTGCATGACCTGGGGCTGTGATGGTGCATGTCTGCTTGGTGCTGTCCGGCCCCGGCGGGTGGGCGCTCTGCACCCGTGGGCATGGCTCCATCTGCCCATCCCAGGCATGCCTCTGCCCATCCCACGACCCAACAGCGCTGCCAAGCCCACCTACCACCATCAACTGCTGCAGCGTCAATACCCGGGTACTTCATCACTCTTGGGGCGTCTGCCTACCCTGGGGGCGTGGAATCGTGCCCCATCAACACTTTCAAACCCTCCTACGGGCCTGGCAGCTGCACAGCTTGCAGCAGCCTTTCCCACGCTGCTCTTTCTACAGTGGAGGCAGACCCCACCTATGGCTTCGGGCTGGGGAACGCCGGTGCAGCAGGGACCACCGCATGCGGTGCGCAATCAACTGCTGCTGGGGGATGGAGAGTCCTGGATGCTTCTGCTGCGGACACTCAACAGCTCCAGTGGATGTGCAGAGACTGCACGCGCTGTGGACTCATGGGGCCCGCCTGCACAATCACGCATGCATGTGTGCCCCCTTGGTTCCGGCTGCAGACAAACTGGCCGGCGGCATGTACTTCCGAGCCGTGAAGGTCACTAGCAGCTCGCCGGTAGCCTACAACACCACTCCCACAATCTGCCCGGTTGGCACCTATCAACCACTGGACCGGCCTGTGACGAGCGACGGCACCGTCAGACGTTGCTTAAGCTGCCCGCTTGGGCGTTTCACGTGGCAGGAGGGCAGCACATCTTGTGGTGAGCACCTGGCCTCAAAAGGACGGGCTGCCATGGTGTTCCCTGCCACTCTGGCATCCCAGCCCCTCCCCTCCGCAATAATTGGCATGCTCTCACCTGAATGCCTGTGCTCTATGGCACGGTGGCCCACTGACCGGCCTTGCGATTGCTGCACCTCAGATTGGGTCATGCCTGGGTACTACTTTGAGTCTGCCGCAACCGCCCTGGCTGCCACGAATGCCACGAAGTGTCCAAGGGGCTATGGGGCGAGATCGGGCAGGCCTGTCATGCTCACCACCCCGCCCACCATGGAGAACATGTGCCAGCCCTGCCAGGCGGACTATGTCTCGCACGAACGGCATTTCGGGTGCCTGCCATGCTCTACTGGCCTTTCTACCAACAACGCAAGCCAGCAGAACACCACCTGCGGTGCGTGGAGATTGCTGCATGCCAGTGGCTCCCCAATGCGCCGCCCTTGTCTGATTGGTGATTGCCCAGTTGATCAACCAACGGCGAAGTGAGCACGTGTCTGGTCTGACCGGCACGTGCCAGACACCATGCAGTGAGCGGTCTCTCCTGCCGGCAGCAGCCGCTCACCCGCCCGCCACGGGCGCGCGCAGCACTGATGCGGGTTCATGGATTTGCTGCCTGCGAATGCAGAGTGGCTGCGACCGGGATACTACTTAACTGCAGGCAGGGCATCAGTGTGCCCTGCTGGGCAATTCAGCCCAGAGGCACGCTTGAGGACCTCAAATCCAACCACCTGCACACTCTGCCCACCAGGCGTGACTACGGTGGCTGCCATGGAGACGCCAACACGCTGTGGTGAGGACAGCCGCACCCAGGGGTGTCCAGCAAGACCACACTCACACCCCCAACCAGCACGCCTCAGATGCAGCCCAAGCACTGCCGCCCATGCATGACATTCATACACATGCTGCCATTGGTGCTGCGGGCATCATGATGTGCCGCCATGTGCCGCACAGGAGTGCTGGAGCCCGGCTACTACCTGCGCACCAGCAGCAGCCCGCGCGAGCTGGCTGCCACCGGGATCGATGGAGGCAGCGACACCAGGTGCACCGACGTGCCAGGTGTTGGCCGGGTGTGCAAGTGCGGGTATGGCTCATGGTCACCCCGCCGTGGAGTGACCGTCCAAGATGCCAACACCTGCTTCCCCTGCGAGTTCGGCACCTACACCACCACCGACACCTCGGCCAGCTGCCCGGGGACCTGTCCCGGCGCCAACAGGCCAGGAGCTGCAGATTCGGAGCCATGCCGAGCCAGCACCAACTTGACCGCAGATGCCGCCATTCCCCACGCACAGTGCAGCACCAGTGGGTTCACGGTGCCTGAGGCAGGCTGTGATGTCTTGCTGACTGGTCGCAGCTGTGTCTTGCCTGCGATTTCAATGGCATACCATACCACAGCAGCCAGCCAGGCAGCCAGCCAGCCAGCCGACCTTGTCGCAACAATCACGCTGCGTCAGCCAGCTCAATCAGATGCTGATGTGCATCATGCGCATGCCTGCCAGAAATGACAGCCGCCAGCCACCCCAGCTGCTGCTGCCGGCCTCCTGCGACCCCCCCCCCCCCCACCCCTCCCTCCCTGCTCGCAGGCAGTGCTGACACATACTGCAAGAGCCTGGTCATTGGCGTGCTTGAGGCCTCTCAAACAGCCTTGGTTGTAGGCCAGCCCAGGCTTCGGCGTGAGCAATCCGGCCACCATGCCGCACCTGCATGCCTGGCGCCTCAGCGCGCTTTGCAGCCGTGAGCTCTGCTTGCATGAGCCATGCTGCAGCTCAACCCTCCAGCTTGTGCGGCACCATGTATGCTTGCAGGCTTGCTGAAATCAGGCTACTGCAGTGGCGACAACACAACCTGCCAGGCCAGCTCCACTTGCATGTCTGGTCACAGCTCGACACACCGGCTGCTGACCGCCGGCGGCGTTGTGACTGCGCCTTCCGAAGTCTGTCACGCCAAGTGCCCAGCAGGCACGGGCGGTCCTGAGTGCACGCCCTGTGCCCAGAATGAGTTCAATCTAATCAACAATGGGTCCACATGCCTGCCATGCGGAGGCAACAACGGGAGCCTGCCTGGCTCAGTCAGTTGCAGTGAGTGCAGTGCTGCTGGCAGGTTCTGGCATTGGCTGCCCCTGCTTGCCATTGCAGCCTGAGCACTGGCGCAAGACTTGTCAGCAGAAGTGCTGTTGGCTGCCATGTTCCACCCCCCTGGCGCCAGTCACGGTCAACAGGGTGGTTTGTTTCAACGATGTGTGCAGCTGTGCCTCCTGGCTGGTTCTACAATGCCACACTAAACCAAGCACTGCCATGTCCAAGTGGCACATACTCCACAGACGGCAAGGGCACGACCTGCACACCACAGACAGGCTGCAACCCAGGAGCCTTTTCTGAAGTCAATGTTGGATCTGCTGATGCCGTGTCTACCGCATGCCGTGAGTGCACTGCCTGACCAGGCTTCGTGCGCCAGCGCTGATGCCTGATGGGCTGCACCTGGGCGGTGCCGCTGCTGAGGCCTGGTGCATAACGGCGAGCAGCAGCAGCAGCAGCAGCAGCAGCAGCAGCAGCAGCAGCAGCAGCAGCAGCAGCAGCAGCAGCAGCAGCAGCAGCAGCAGCAGCAGCAGCAGCAGCAGCATACCAGGGCATTCACTGTGTGTACCCCCTTCTTCTGCGCAGGCGACACGGGGGCGTCAAGCACACAAGGCGCTCAGTGCAGTGAGTTGCGACTTGTACACCACTGCGTCCAGCATCAGCCATGGCTTGTCTCTCTTGCCACCACACTCCCACCTCGTGTCCTTGACAGATGTTTGACCACAAGATAGCAGCAATGCTGCTATCTTGTGCTGCTAAGCAGCATGCATGCATGCAAAGACACTGAAATGTCTCAACCTGACATGCCCACGCTTGCATTGCTTGCAGCCCTGTCGTATGGCATTGGACGAGCCGGGTGCTGTGAGTGTGGTGCAGCGATGCAATCCGGCTGCCTTGCATATGGCGTACGTGCCACATTGCATTCAGCGCACAGCACTTGCTGAAGCCTGAGAGCCGGCTGCTTGGGCAGCTCTAGCGACTGGAGCGTCGAGCCTGTGCCGCCCTGAAGGGTCCGCCCTTTGCCTCTGCAGGCAACCCTGGAGTATGGATGGACAAGGACAGCAGCAACATGTGCTGTAGGTGGCATGGCAGCTGCAGCTGCATGCTGACCCTGCTGAATGGATCTGGTGATGTGCATGAGCCAGATGGACTGTCTGCATGGCTGCAGGTCGGCTTTCCACCAACACTGCCACACCATTTTTCTGGGAATGGAATGCGCAAGGTTGTTCAGCAAGTGAGTGGCAGCAGTGCTTGTCGTGTCAGTGCTGCAATGGGCTGCACGGCGCTGCCTGCAGCACACTGCTCCTGGATGCAGTTGCAGCATTCCATTTTCGGAGCACAACTCCAACAAGGGCTTGAGCCGTCCTGTTTCTGCCCACCTGCAGGTGTAGGTTCGTCCATCAATGGGTTAAAAACATCAGCTAGCTTGCACTACGACACCAGCAAGTGGTGCATGACGCGCAGCGGCCTCATACTGCCAAGATACCCAGACGCCAGCAGCCCCCAGCGCTCCGATTGTGAGCCCACCACCTGCTGCCATGGCGAGGCCTTGCTGCGCACATGCTGCAGCGCGGGCGGCAGTGCTACGCATCTGACTGCCTCTGACTGCTGTCAGCGGTGCACCACGGCAGGCGCCCGTGGGGGCTTTCCAGCAGGCGGGGCGCAATGGGCGGCACTCAGGCTCCCCCGTGGGGGCTTCCGAGGGAGGGGGCACTGAGCAGTACATCACAGCTGACTGTATCCTGGCTGTTGCTCCTGCAGGCCTGGAGCCAGGGAAAGATGGCTGGCACACCGGCATTTCTCAGACGGTCGTCTGAGAGACATCAGCACAGCGCGAGGGGTCATCGCACCGCATAGCCGCAGACCTGCAGAATGCGCTGCCAGATGACAACAGACCTAGTCGCACCACCTCCCAGAGGGACCCATACATCTTGTAATGTGATGCTGTAGCACGAACGGCGCTGACTGCAATTAAGTTACAGTCCGGCACGGCCTTCGCCGGCGTGGCAGGGCACACCCAGGAAGCCCAGCGCATGCAGCCCCTCCAGGATGCCAAACGCCACCGGCTGACGAGCCACCACAACCCTGCCAGCCCTGCCTGCCGCGAGGGCAGCTTGCGCCCAGGCTCGGACATCTGTGTTGCTGTTGCCAACAGCAATCGCCTGGGCGGCCTGCGCATGCAGCAGTACACTGTGCAGGCGTCAGCAATGGCAGCGCATGCTGAGCCGCCGGCCACCTGCGGCGGCAGTGGCAGGCACATGGCATCAGGAGCAGCAGCGACAGCGGTGGCGGAAGCAGCAGCGACGGCGGCGGCACCTGGCTCAACATGAGCAGGTCGTTGTTGCTGTCTCCTACAGCCACTGTGTGCTCATGAGGCGTCCCCAGCTTCTGTCTGATGTACTCCATGGCAGCCCCCTTCCCTGCAGGCAGGTGATCAGCAGTTGGTGGCAATCCATGGCAGCCCCCTTCCCTGCAGGCAGGTGATCAGCAGTTGGTGGCAATCCATGGTACCCCCTTCCCAGCAGGCGGGTGATCAGCAGTTGGTGGCAATCCATGCAGAGTGGGATGGTGCAAACCTAGCTGCCACCACAGCCCGGGCTACAGCAGTGGCAGACAGCCTCAAATGCGTGCTCCTCCCAAACCTGCCACACCCACCGGCATTAGGTGGCACAAGGTCCAGGAATCGCAGGCCGGCACCGTCAGCCGCTGCCGCCCCTTCAATCAGCGTGTGCTTGATGCCTGCTGCCCCCAGTTGCTCCTCCAGCGATGCCAGAAACTCATGCCTGATCGCCTGCACACAGGACAGAGAACAGCATGCCAGGTAGCTGCCACCCAGCTGCGCCTGCAAGGCGGCCGGGCTGGCCAGGCCGGCCGCTGGCCCGCAGGACGGCTGGGCAAACCACTGCAGCTGTGCAGGCTGGCGCGGAGCCAGCAGCGTGGTGCGCTGCACGTCTGTCACACACGCCTGTGCATCCAAACTGCGTGGCAACAGCGCCAGACTGCTGTGTGCTGCCCCGAAGGGAAGGGGGTGGGGTGGTGCCATGGGTGCAGCTGCATTATTGCAGGCTGCACCTCACAGCTTGTGCTGGTGCAATTGATGGTCGTTCAAGTTTGCAGCTGCATTGAAGGCCGCACCTCGTGGTACAGCACCGTCAGCTTGTGCTCGTGAAGTTCATCGTCATTGATGTACCGGACCCTGCAGCCCGGCGTGTGTCGGGTGTCACGCCACGCTCGATCCAAGCAGAGACCTGCCTGCTACCCATCTGGAACTCTCAGCGGTTCACAAGGTAAGAGGATGCCAGGGTCTGGCGATGTGCCAGCCTGTGCATGGTGCATGCAGCGCCTGCACCACAGCCACAGCAAGAGCCGCAAGACACGGGCTGCACCTCCGCCCCCGCGCCCCCTCGCTCAGCGATGCTGCTGGTTGCAGGGTGCGCGGCATCTCAGGTATCGCACTCACATGCCAGCGGGGAACTGCTGCATCACGCCGGTGAGCAGCTGCCTAGCAGCTCCCTGTGCCCAGCCCTCGTGCATGAGCCTGGTCCAATGCTGATCCTCCTGAGCACAGCCACCAGGACACGCGGGCACTCGTGAACAAGCAAGACGTCTGCGCAGCAGGGCGCCTGCCACGCAACTGCGGGGGAGGTGGGGCTGCAGAGGCTGTCCACGTTGCGCCGGCGGGGCGGGCCGGCCCGCCCGCCCCGCCCCCGCGGCGCGGCCGG
>Ga0315905_10005926_pt1 | contig 12423 bp, 10 predicted proteins | sample LakEriMetagenome_5_FD_203522 | JGI IMG/M metagenome (GOLD analysis project Ga0315905, IMG submission 203522) | Freshwater fungal communities from buoy surface, Lake Erie, Ohio, United States - Buoy 4 MA121 | ecosystem: Environmental > Aquatic > Freshwater > Lake | place: USA: Lake Erie, Ohio... | reverse complement strand
CCTCTGGATTTGACCTTTAGCTGTTTAACTTTTTGACCACGTTTTGATAAAACAGCCATAGATGTACTGTTATCCTTTCGCGGGTATCGTTTGCCGGAGAGGAGTGAACTCTGGGCAGTCATCATACTCCTTTATAATCCACACCACACATAGTCCTGATCTTAAAGCTAAAAGGCAGTAATTTTCGGGAAAAATTTGTTATCTTCCCAGAAAACAAATACAAAAACGCTAATTTTTACTTTTGATAAAGTCTTTTTTCACGACATTGATGAACAAAACTCAGATAACGTTCTGCAAAAACCTGGCAAGAAAATTGATTAGCGTGTTTTTGTATATACTCATAATTGTACAAATGTTGATGATCTACAAATTTTTCCACAGCATCTACTAAAGCTCCTACTGTTTGCATTTTGAACAATATACCAGTTCCTGTGTCAGGATGAGTGCGAATATCTCTAACTGTTTCTAGCGCACCACCAGCACCATAGGCAATTACGGGAGTTCCACAAGCTTGGGCTTCAACTAAGGCCATACCAAAATCCTCGCAAGCTGCATAGACAAAAGCCTTGGCACGTGCCATGTATTTTTTGACGATATGATCGGGTTGCCATCCTAAAATTTGGATATGTGGTTGGGCTATTTCTCGCAGCTTGTCTGTTTCTGGACCTGTACCAATAACTACTAAAGGTTTTTTTAGGCAATTAAAAGCCTGAATAATCAAGGAAACTTGTTTATAACTGACTAATCGAGAAACTATCAGGTAAAAATCCTCTTTTTCTGGAGAAAATAAACATTCGTCAATATTTACCGGTGGATAGATAACAGTTGCTTCCCGACGATAACAACGCCAAATTCTTTTAGCTGTGTGTTGAGAGTTAGCAATGAAATAATCAACTCGGTTGGCACTAATTACGTCCCATTGCCGCAAATAATGTAAAATGTAGCGTGTTATCCAGCCTATACCTCCTTTACCTTGTTGGCTGTGGTTGAGATAATCAAATGTTAAATCCCAAGCATAACGCATAGGGGTATGGCAATAACAGATATGCAGTTGATTAGGCGTGGTTAAGACTCCTTTAGCTACTGCATGAGATGAAGATAATATAACTTCATATTCTCGTAAATCCAATTGTTCAATGGCCAAGGGCAATAAGGGTAAGTATTTTTGCACACCTTGACGCGCTTGGGGAAATTTTTGTAAAAACGTTGTGCCAATTTTACGTTTGTACAAATAACTTTTGGGATTATTGGATTCAAAATCAATCAGGGCATACAAATCAGCATGAATATGATTTAATATTTCCTGAACTACTAATTCTGAACCACCTGTAGCTTGAGGGGTTAACCACTCATGAACCAAAGCATATTCTAAAGACACAGCTAAATTGAATGGGTAGGAAGTAATTAGGCTAATTTTATCAGGTGATATTCCACACTACTGATTTTTCCTGGGACTTACTCACAATGTTACCAAAAAGAATATTATAAGTCTTAATTTTCTCAGCAGTGGGAAAATCTCTAGATTACATGAGAGATACAATCCTAGCAAAAGATGTTCCAGAATGATACTACAACCTGATAACCTCAAAGATAAGCACAGATCAGGGTAACGCAGTCCACTTTTGGTTATTTAGGAGTTAGGAAGTTATGCGAATTTTGGTTATTGGTGGAACTCGGTTTATTGGTGTGTATTTGACTCAATTATTGCTAAAGGCCGGACATGAGGTGGTTTTGTTTAATCGTGGTAATCATCCCACACCTTCAGGAGTAGGACAAATTATAGGCGATCGCACGGACCCAAATCAACTTCGAGAAAAGTTAGCACAAGAAACCTTTGATGTCGTTTTTGACAATAATGGACGAGAACTCGCGGATACTCAACCCCTGGCAGAAATCTATCAAGGACGGGTAAAACACTTTGTTTACATGAGTTCAGCAGGGGTGTACCTCAAATCTGACCAAATGCCTCATTTGGAAGGTGATACAGTAGATCCTAAAAGTCGTCATAAGGGTAAACATGAAACGGAAGCTTACCTCAAACAATTAGGAATCCCCTTTACTTCTATTCGTCCTACCTATATCTACGGTCCCCAAAATTATAATCCTTTGGAAAGTTGGTTTTTTGATAGAATTGCTCGTAATCGTCCCATTCCTATCCCTGGTAATGGTATGCACTTGACTCAGCTAGGCCATGTATTAGACTTAGCTCAAGCGATGATACAAGTAATTGGCAATGAAAAAGCAATTGGGCAGATTTATAATATTTCAGGCGATCGCTTTGTCACTTTTGACGGTTTAGCTCGTGCTTGTGCTGTCGCTGCTGGTAAATCCGCCGATGATGTTAAAATTGTCCATTATGATCCTAAAAAGTTTGATTTCGGTAAACGCAAATCCTTTCCTATGCGGCTACAGCACTTCTTCGCATCAATAAATAAAGCACAAATAGAATTAAATTGGCAACCTAAATATGATTTAATTTCTGGTTTAAAAGACTCTTGGGAAAATGATTATTTAATCACCAGACAAGATAAATTAGAAGTTGATTTTTCTGTAGATGATGAAATTTTGAACGCTGGGTAATTCCTAACAAGTAATGGGTAATTACTAATTACCCACTACAACTCATTTTCGCTTTGACCTAATGTATCATAATGCAGCAAAACAATAGCTAATTTACTATCTTTCCATTTTTGAATGGTTAATAGTCATTCTGTTACGTATAAAACTAAAGAAATCAACTTTAACAGTAGAAGGTTGAGAATATTAACTGTGTTCCCGCATTTCTGCTTCTAACAGACGCAATAGGTTTTCATCATTCTGGCTTATAGCTGCTTGTAAGCGATGTTCTAGAGTTTTTCGCATATTCTCTTTATGCGTTTTTAAAGTCTCTTGAGCCAATTCAATTCTGCTTGTATTCATATTTAGACTCCTAAGAAAGGACTGAATTTAAGAGAAAACACACTACTTCACTTCATAGTTGTTTTGTAGTTGGCAATTGCAGTGATAAACAATTTCATTTTTATAATCTGTTATTTTCACAACAAATTCAAGTTACTAATGCAGAAATAGCATTATTATCCTGCATTTATCGCAAAACTAGCTGAAAACCCTATCTAATCTGAGTTGACACCGTTAAAACCTGTGGTGGAGAAGCATCTGGTGGATAAAGAAAGTCTAATTGTACTAAAGAGGTATTTTCTGGTTTAATATTCAATACTACTAATGGTTTTCCCATTTCACCACGCTTTTGAACTAAATGTAGAAACTTATTTTTCCATGTTCCCTGTTCTTGATAACGTAAGCGCACCGTTCCTCTAAAAAAGACTTGACGCGCAGGTGGGTTAAGAAAACGGATTCCCGATTTACTTAACTCATTCTCTTTCAGAGGAGTTTGAATTGTCACACTTACAGTTTGTTCATTTTGAGTATTGTTGTATAAAGGCAACTTCAGACTATACTGAACACCATAATTACCATGAGCATAATAAGCCGTATCAGAATAACGGACTAACATGGGTGCAGTTTGAATTTGATTTGTGCCGAAAGTTCCTCCATGTAAGGTACTCAACCCATAGGAAAACCCCGTACCAGGTTGAGGAATAGTTAAATACTTACTTTTAGGTTGATCTACTACATAAGCCCGCCACTGAGAGCCTCTTGATACTCCAGCTACACGCCCGTAAATTCCCGGTTTATTATTTCCTGTAATGGGAGTGGGGATTTTATCTCTAGGAGTGGATAATTCACCATTATCTAATAAATTTTGCCATTCTGATAAATTAGGTGCGCGTTCACTACCATCAATATTTTTACGGGCAAACATCGCCAAACTAGCAGCGTAAATATTACCATTACTTCGTAATCGCAGATATGTAGAACGACCATTTAAAGGTGGTATTAACCCTTGAACAGGAATTGGTAAATTTAATAACATTTGGCTTTGACCGGGGGGAATGACAATTTGCGGGGGAAAAATATCCTGTCTTCTACCCCTCAAAATATCAGACATAACGCGACTACCTGGACCTGCAAACACTGTTCCTAAGTCATTAGGAATTAAAGATGATAATTCCTGAAATGGGGCATCTGGTTGACTTAAATAACTAGCAGCTTGTAATATATTTACTGTCACTGGTTGAGAACCAGGGTTATGTAAAATAATACCCAAATAAAGAGAAGGTAAATTTTCCAGTAATTCAGTTTTAGTCACATGATGGGCAAAAATATCAAATGGTCCACGGAAGGGAAAATTTAAATGGGCTGATGTAACTTTTTTTCCTGTCGCTGGAAAAGTAGAAAGTAAAATTCCTTCCTTTAACACCAATTCTGGACTATTGCTATTAAATACTGGTACTGAATCTAATTGTCCTGGCAAAGGGCGTACTGATTGTACTTGTAATATTTCTTCTGGTGATTTCACCAAATTTGCTTGGACAAGAGCCAAAGAAAGTAATAGGGGCAACATAATATTAGGTAATTTTTTCCCAAAGACGTTAATTTTTTTAGAAAAGTGCCAAGTTTTTGATGATTAAATCGGCATTCTAGAAGTAAGTGTTGGTACTATCTAGTCCACAGGCTAATACGGTGAACAAAATCCTCATAGTCAAAGTTATGACAATTGTAACTAATCTCAACTGCTGCTGTTGGCACTAATAATTTTTCCATATCAACGGTAGTTTACAAAATATTTTCGCTAGAATTTAGCGACCCTAAAGGCAAAATACTTATACTACAGTCTGGAACTTTTTCCCCTAATGGTGAAGGACTTGCAGCCGTGACACAACAGATAAGTAGCAGTGGAAAATAAATTTCATATTTAGGAAAGGTGACAGGTGACGGGTGACAGACAAGAGATACAGAGATTTCTATTGTTTTGCCAAATGTACAATTAATTTTGCCCAGGTACTTAATATAATCAGGCTAAAAGTGATTGATTTTGGCAATGACGCGGAAACTGGCCAGTTATACATCTACAGATAAACGGTGCAAAAAATTGAAATCATGGGAGAGTGAAGCCATTTTGGCTAGTGCGAGTAACAAGTCATTGGCTTTTGACTCTTGTTGACTTAGCCAAATCTCAAAAGAAGTTAATAGTATTTTTTTCTGCATAAGAAATATTATTTAGAATTAGAATAATTAAATAAATGCCCTTCCTCATAAATTTACAAGGAGTAGCTAAATGCCAGTGATTGCAGTTGTTGATTACGATATGGGAAATTTGCACTCTGTCTGCAAAGGATTAGAAAAAGCTGGTGCAACTCCTCAAGTTACCTATTGTTCTCAAGAGTTGGCGAAAGCAGATGCTATAGTTTTACCAGGCGTGGGAGCATTTGATCCAGCGGTACAACATTTGCGATCGCGCGGTTTGGAAAAACCTATTAAAGATGCGATCGCTTCTGGTAAACCGTTTTTGGGTATTTGTCTAGGATTACAAATTTTGTTTGAATCCAGCGCCGAAGGCACGTTACCAGGACTGGGAATTGTTCCTGGAAAAGTCCACCGTTTTCGTTCTGAACCTGGAATGACAATTCCCCACATGGGTTGGAATCAACTCCAACTCAAGCAACCAAAAAATCTTTTATGGGAACATTTACCCACCGATCCTTGGGTTTATTTTGTTCATTCTTACTATGTTGAACCGACAAATCCCCAAGTCCGCGCGGCTACTGTTACCCATGGAAATCAAACTTTTACGGCCGCGATCGCTCAGGAAAATCTCATGGCTGTGCAATTCCATCCCGAAAAATCATCAAATGTCGGCTTGCAAATATTATCTAATTTTGTGGCTCAAGTCCACGAAAAAGTTTTTGCTTAATAAAAGTTGACCTTGTTTTCGGTTGTTAAACTCTGATACCATTATCTATTACTAGCTATGAGTTCAAGATTAAGGACAAATCGGCCGTTGATCATCAAAACCATCGGATTTATCCCCGGAATCAATCCAAAATCCAAAATCCAAAATCCGATCAACCATGATCAAAACTCTCGGATTTATCCCCGGAACCAATCCAAAATCCAAAATCCAAAATCCGATTACCAATAACTAATGAGTTTGAGAATTTACGGAAATCGTCTGCTTAAAACCTTACCAGGTGAAAATACCAGACCTACGAGTGCGCGAGTCAGGGAAGCATTATTTAATATTTGGCAAGGAACAATTACTGGTTGCCGTTGGCTAGATTTGTGCGCCGGTAGCGGGGCCATGGGGGCTGAGGCTTTATGTAGGGAAGCTAAGGTAGTTATTGGCATTGAACAGTCCAGTCTTGCTTGCGCCATCATCCAAGAAAATTGGCAACGGGTAGCTAATCCTAACCAGAAATTTCAGCTATTGCGGGGAAATGTCACCCAACAGTTAAAAAAATTATCAGGTCAAAAATTTGACAGAATATATTTTGACCCACCTTATGCTAGTGGATTATATGAACCAGTATTACAAGCGATCGCTCAGTATCAGCTTTTAGATTCCCCAGGAGAAATAGCAGTGGAACATCGTCACCAAGATTGGACACCGCTCACAATTCCTAACTGGGAAATCTGCCGACAGAAAACCTATGGTAACACAGCCTTGACATTTTATCAAGAGCAGGGAATTGGTAATGAGTAATTGGGAATGGGTAATTATTTCCCCTGCTTCCCGCTTCCTACTCCTGACCTCTTCCCTGACTCCTCAATCAATATCAGCCGCCTAATTCTGTAGGACGCTTATATTGTCTATAAGCAGCGTAAAAAAGTCCACTTAAAGTTACAAAAACCAAACCAAGCACAATACCTGATAATAGAGGTTCAACCACTGTAAAGCTCCTTGTTGCGATTATTGAAAGATTCGTTTCCTGTTTTTGATTTTACCAAATTTGGCATTAATCCCGCGTTCCATAGCAGTCTTAAATCTAAATACTATATAAAAATCATCTTATGTACTTGCGAACACAATCAATAAATTTTAAGCTATGTGTAGGCAATGAAAACTTGAAGACTGTAGAAGCAACTCTTTTGGATAACCATCTGATAAAACCTGAAACCCTGATTCAACAGATCGTTATCTTGACTATAGCGATGCTGATAACCCTGCCTTTAGTCCTGTTTGGGATTGAGATAGTGCAAGCCTCTGATCCTTATGTTAAAAGTGTTCTCTCCCTTCAGGGAAACCCAGTACAAGGAAAAGCTATTTTCCAAATCAACTGCGCTGGCTGTCATGGTTTAGAAGCAAATGGACTAGTCGGTCCAACTCTACATGAAATCTCTAAATACAAATCCCGCTATGGACTAATTCGTCAAGTAACTAGTGGGGAAACGCCCCCCATGCCAAAATTCCAACCCAATGTCCAGGAAATGGCAGACCTTTTAAGCTACTTGGAAACTCTATGAATATTTATACATTAAGTTGGGCAAGTATGTCTAATTTATATACTAGGGCAGGTGTGGGCAGGTGTGCCTAATTTATATACTGGGGCAGGGATGCCTAATTTATATACTAGGGCAAGTGTGCCTAATTTATATACTAGGGCGGGTGTGCCTAATTTATATACTAGGGCGGGCAGGGATGCCCACCCCACAAGCATGAGAATGAAGTATAGTGAAGTATGGTTTAATATTCGGTTTAAATAACGAAAATAATAGTCAGATATAGTCGAAGATAATCATCTGTGCTAACATTGAGTCGTGAAACTATCTAACCTATGGCAGATCAAAACGAATAAGCTATTGTAAAATTAAGAAATTAACTGTAATTTATACAAACCAAATAGATAAACTTGAATGTTGATACCTGTAAATGCTATCAGTGCAACGGAACTAAAGTCAGCTATTATTTATAACCCATTACTAGCAACTGCTGATACAACAGTTAGAGAGGCTGTAGTGCAAATGAGTGGAATAGCAGCAAACCCCCTATGGCTGACCGTACCAGCAGTTTGTTCTATTCCCCAAACCGCTAATAACTATCTAGAACATTTACAAATTCAAGCCTGTTGCAGTTGTGTCCTAATTGTGGAAAATAATCGTCCAGTAGGCATCTTTACGCAACAAGATGTGGTCGAACTCAGCACCCAAAAACCCAACCTAGAAGATCTAGCCCTCCGTGAGGTTATGACTCATCCTGTAATCACCTTGCAGGAGTCAAAATTTACAGACCTGTTTTTTACCCTAAATCTCCTTCAACACCACCGCATTCGTCATTTACCACTGGTTGATGAGGAAAATCAACTGGTGGGACTGCTGACTTACGAAAGTTTACGGCAGATACTTCGGCCTGTAGACTTGTTGCGCTTGCGGTTGGTTCATGAGGTCATGACCACCAATGTCTTATATGCGCCTGCTAATGTTTCTATATTAGCGATCGCTCGCTTAATGGCAGAAAATCAAGTCAGTTCGGTGATGATTGTAGAAACACAAGCATCTTTAACAATTCCTCTGGGTATGGTGACAGAGCATGATATTGTACAGCTTAAAGCGTTAAACGTGAATTTTGACACCTGTTTAGCACAAACTGTCATGAGTACACCTGTTTTCTCCGTGACTGTTGATGAATCTCTGTGGAATGTGCAGCAAATAATGGAACAGCGATTTATTCAGCGTTTAGCAGTGATAGGAAGCAAAGGGGAACTAGTAGGTATCGTTACCCACAGCGGTATTTTAGAAGCCCTTAATCCTTGGGAATTATATAAACTAACAGCAGTGTTACAAGAAAAAGTATTACAACTAGAAACAGAGAAAATACAACTGCTAGGAAATCGTACTCTTGAGTTAGAAAAGCAAATAGAAGAGCGCACTATTAAACTGAGAAGAAAAGCAGAACAGGAAAAATTAATTAATCAAATTGCTACGCAAATTCACTCATCTCTAGATTTACAAGAGATTCTCAATAACACAGTTGTAGGAATGCGATCGCTATTAAACTGCGATCGCGTGATTGTTTACCAATTCAGTGCTGATCTTCGTGGTCAAGTTATCGCTGAAGCGATAATTACTGGAGAATCAGTCCTGAATCAAGAAGTACATGATCGCTGTATTAGTGCAGAATGGCTGGAACTGTACCGTCAAGGGCAAATTCGGGTAATTAATGACATCAATACTGAGTCTATAACTCAGTGTCATCAGCAGATGTTAAAGGACCTTGATATTCGCGCTAAAATATTAGCTCCGTTAGTTGTTGAAAATCAACTCTGGGGACTAATGTTAGCAAGTTACCGCGATATTCCTCACAATTGGGAACGTGAGGAAATCGAATTGGTACAACAAATATCACTGCGAGTCGCAATTGCGATTCAACAAGCAAATACTTATCAACAGACACAAATTGAAATTCATCAACGACAACAAGCAGAAGAATTAATTAAACAACAGTTAGCAGAATTGAAAATATGGAAAAATCGTTATGAATTAGCAAGTACAGCTAGTGGACAAATTATGTATGAATATAATTTGCTCAATGATGCTCCCGTTTGGGCAGCTAATATGGAAGAAATTTTGGGTTACTCATATTCAGAATGTCCGAGAAATTTAGCTGAATTTATGGATATAGTTCATCCAGAAGATCGAGACAGACTGTATTCTTTGCTTCAAAAAAACTTAGCTCACAAAAGTCCTTTGTCCACAGAATATAGACTGCGACGTAAAGATGGTAATTACATCTGGTTTGAAGATCGCAATCAAGTAGTTTTAGATGATCAAGGTGAGATTGTCGTTGTGATTGGAGCTATGGTTGATATTACTGTTCGCAAAAATTCAGAGGAAAAATTATCTAAATTATTCCAAAAATCAGAAAAACTGCAAGAACGATTATCTCTAGTTATCAAAGGTTCAAATGATGCTTGGTGGGATTGGGATATTTTAGAAGATAGTATTTATTTTTCTTCTCGTTGGTTTTCCATGCTGGGTTATGACCATGCAGAACTTTATCTCAAATCTAAAACCTTCTGGGAGAATTTTATGCACCCAGAGGATATAGATCCTATCCGTGGCAGCTTCAATCAAGCATTAGACGATAAAAATATAGAGTTTATTGAGTTAAAGTTTCGGCTGCGACATAAACAAGAATATTATATCTTCATTAACTGTAGAAGTTATATTCTCCGGGACGAAACTGGAAAAGCGGTGCGAGTATCTGGTGCAAATACTGATATCACTCAACTAGTGCAAAAAGAAGAAGAATTACAAGCAACCTTAAATAAGTTGTCCCAATTTAATCAAAAACTAGAAGCCATAGTACAGAAACGCACAAGCCAACTACAAAATCTCTCCAATCGTCTAGAAATAGCAATCAAAGCTGCGAGAATTGCTATTTGGGAATGGGATATCCGCAATAATCGCACAATTTGGGACGAGAAGATGTATGAACTCTATGGGGTCAAAACATCGGAATATGGGGATTGTATGGAAATTTGGCAAACGGCATTACATCCAGAGGATGCAGTCAGAGTTAATGAAATTGTACAACATAAGCTCAAAGATGGCAAAGAATTTGAGATTGAGTTTAGAATAGTTTGTCCAGATGGTAATATCCGTATCGTCCAATCTTACGGCATTATTGAGCGCGATTCCCAAGGAGAAGCAGAACGGGTGATTGGGGTGAATAGAGATATTACGGAGTTGAAACAAGCAGAACAAAAAATTAAGCAGCAAGTAGAAAGAGAACATTTACTTAGGGAGACAACCCAACGCATTCGTCAATCCCTAGATTTGCGTACTATTTTTAATACGGCTGCGGCAGAAATACGACAATTAATTAATGCTGATAGAGTGGGAATTTTTAAATTTGATACAGACAGTAATTTTAATGATGGTGAATTTGTCTCAGAATCAGTAGTTTCTGGGTTTATATCTGCTCTAGAAAATAAAGTGCATGAGCAATGTTTTGGTGAACGATTTTCTCGTTACTATGCAGCAGGGAGAATGCAAATAGTAGATGATATTGACAATGCGGGACTCGCAGATTGTCATCGGGCTATTTTAGCACAATTTCAAGTGAGAGCAAACTTAGTTGTACCATTAATCCAGGGAAAAACTTTATGGGGTTTGTTGTGTATTCATCAATGTTCCCAACCTCGTCACTGGGAAGATTTTGAAATTGAACTTGTCCAACAAATAGCGAACCAATTAGCGATCGCCATTCAACAATCTATGCTATATGAACAAGTACAGTCAGAATTAATAATTAGAAAGCAAGCAGAAGCTGAAATTTACCTGCAACTACAACGACAAAAAGCCATTCAAGAGATCACTGAAGAAATTCGCTCTAGCCTCAATTTAAATCATATTTTAACTACTATTACTGCTAAAGTGCAAGAATTAACCCAGGCTGATCGGGTGATTGTCTTCCGTCTGTTTCCTGATGGTAAAAGTCAAATTGTGGAAGAATCTGTTGCTAACGGTTATATGAATTTTAAAGATAGTTATTGGGAAGATGAAAAATGGTCACAAGATATTTTAGAATGCTATTGGCAAGGAAAACCGCGCATTGTTCTCGACGTAATGGATGATATTTGGACAGATTGCTTGAGGGCATATTCTCAACAAGGAAATATTAAATCTAAAATTGTCGCTCCCATTTTGCAGGATTTGGTAGAAAATGAAACCGGGCGCTGGGTAAATCATCCTCATAATAAACTCTGGGGGGTGCTGGTTGTTCATGCTTGTGGTGAAAAACGTATTTGGGAAGAATCCGAAGCTGAATTATTGCAACAAATAGCCAATCAATTAGCAATAGCTATTCAACAAGCAGATTTATTTGATAAATTACAAAAGTCTCTCAAACAAGAAAAAGAAATCAGCGCAATGCGATCGCGTTTTATTTCTATGGTTTCCCATGAATTTCGCACACCATTAGCTATTATTTCCTCGTCTACAGGGATTTTACAAACTTTTGGCGATCGTCTCAACACTGAAAAAAAACAGGGACATTTAGAAACGATCCAAAAAACGATCAAGTATACTGTTCAACTACTAGATGATGTTCTGATGATCAACAGTGTTGAAACTGAGAAAATAGAGTTTAAACCAGAAACATTAGATATTATTGATTTTTGTCGTCGTCTCGTAAGAGAAATACAAGGAACTAGCTACGGTCATGTAATAGAGTTTTCTTTAAATAGCAGCGAGTCAGTTTTAGATGATAGCTTATTTGCAGAATTTGATCCGAAAATTATCCGTCAAATTCTCACAAACTTGCTGACTAATGCTATAAAATATTCCCCTGGAAGTAGTACAGTTAATTTCAGTTTGAATATCACCGATAAACAGATAGTTTTTATCGTTCAAGATTATGGTATTGGTATTTCTCAAACAGATCAAGTTAATTTATTTGCTTCTTTTTATCGTGGTTCTAATGTTGGTAATATTTCCGGTACAGGCTTAGGTTTAGCAATAGTCAAAAAATGCGTTGATCAACATCAAGGGAAAATTACCCTAGAAAGCAAACTAAATCAG
>Ga0315905_10005925_pt1 | contig 12423 bp, 6 predicted proteins | sample LakEriMetagenome_5_FD_203522 | JGI IMG/M metagenome (GOLD analysis project Ga0315905, IMG submission 203522) | Freshwater fungal communities from buoy surface, Lake Erie, Ohio, United States - Buoy 4 MA121 | ecosystem: Environmental > Aquatic > Freshwater > Lake | place: USA: Lake Erie, Ohio... | reverse complement strand
GGCTCATACGGTTTGCACTAGTTTTGAACTAAACAAAATAAACTACTAACTCAAAGTCCTCGACAGTGAAAAGTGGTCCGGGTCTGGCACACACAGTTTTTTTTACCTAAAACCTAAACCCTAACCGGTTCTGGCTCACACAGTTTGTTTGCCTAAACCCTAAACCTGAACCCTGAACCCTGAACCCTGAACCCTGAACCGGGTCTGGCTCACACAGTTTGTTTGCCTCCTCCCCTCCCTCCCCCCCCCTTCCCCTCCTCATCTGCGTCTCCCTCCCAGTCTTACCCTCACCCTCTCCGTGTGAGAGCATGTGCCACACCGTTTGTATGTATTTTGTGTGTGTTTTTTTGTGGTTTTTTGTATTTTTTAAAAAAACTCAAGGTCTTTGTTTTGGTTAGTATACGTGCCACGCCGTTTTTTTGTAGTGTTGATGTAGTTGGGCACGTGCTCACATTTGCCGCAGTTCTGCTCGGTGTCGTTTCCCTATACTAGGTCTCTTTCCCCCTATACTAGGTCTCTTTCCCCCCTATATTAGGTCTCTTCCCCCCTGTACTAGGTCTCTTTCCCCCCTATACTAGATCTCTTTTGGCACTGATGCATATTAGTTTCTCCGCGCCGAAGCGGTGCTTACTTTTTTTTGGTCTCTTTCATTTCATTTCATTTCAGGAGTCGATGCGCTCGGGCTATTGTTCCTCTGGGCGCTCCTCCTTCGATAGTGTCGGTTCGTGGATGAAATCATTAAAGGATATAAAATTGATATAAGATTTTAAATACTTTATTTTTAATACAGATGTATATGCATACAAACACAGATCTATATGCATATATATGTTCTGGGCGCTCCTCCTTCGATAGTGTCGGTTCGTGAATGAAATCATTAAAGGACATAAAAAATTGATATAAGATTTTAAATACTTTGTTTTTAATACAGATGTACATGCATACAAAACAAACAAGCCTTACAGGGGTGTCCGAACCACAATTTTCGAGAAGCTTCTCGCAGAAAATATCCTTGACAGGTCAAGTATAAGGCCTTTAACCCTAAACCCTAAACCCTAAACCCTAAACCCTAAACCCTAAACCCTAAACCCTACACCTTGACAGGTCAAGTATAAGGCCTTTAACCCTAAACCCTACACCCTAAACCCTAAACCCTAAACCCTACACCTTGACAGGTCAAGTATAAGGCCTTTGAAAGAGCAAAAGAGCTATTGTTTTGTATACCTTTCAAGGAGCTCTATCGCCCCCCCCCACCCCCACCCCTCCCCCCGTAAGAGTTGTACTGACCGTTGCACTGACCATCCTTCACAGGTCAAGTATAACATGATGAGTCGGAATGAGAGTTGCGGAAGTTGCGGAAGTTGCGGAAGTTGGCGGGAGGATTGAGAGTTGATATACCTGGCGGGGAGGGGGGGTTGTTGAGAGAAGTTTATCGACAATCAAAAAGTGACCGAAGGTCGGTAAGCACAACGCCCTGTGGGAGAGAGAGGGAGAGAGAGAGCTTTATTTGGAATATCGGAGGCACGTTGACTGTGTGTCTGATGAATTTGTATATGAGGACCTGAGGTGGAATGCGAGACACACACTCTCGCTGTGTATTGATTAGGAGGGACAGCTCCAGAATGTGCGATAACGGTGTTGCAGGGGGTGTGAGAGAGGAGTTTTATTGACAATCCAGAGAGGAGGAGGAGGATTATGGGGGGAGGAGGAAGGGGGAGGAGGAGGGGAAGAACCGCTGAAGAAAAGGGGAGTGTTTGGGGAAAAGAAGGGGGGTGTTTGGGAGGAGGAGAGTGTTTATTAACAAGCAACGATTCGAGCGTTTGTTAATTAGCAACGAATCAATGTCGGTCAGTAGGTACAACCCGCTGTCGCTGCATGTCGCGTAGCGCTGCCACTGGCCTCTTCGTATGCTGGGCCGAGAGGGCCCAGAGGCGGAGACAGAGTTTAATAACTACGAAACTCCATAAGTAGATGCAACACGTGTGTCTCTGGTGCAAAAGCGCTGAAACACGTGTGTCTATGATGAGATGCAATAGATGCAAAAGACAGTCATGGAGTGTGAAGGAGGAGGAGACGGTGCAATAGATGCAAAAGACTGAGATACATATGCATCATATAGATATGCATAGATTTAATCACGAGACAAACTCAAGAGGTAGTCACGAGAGCCACGCTCAGGAGAGCACGTTGGAACATTCAAAATTTCACAAACGCCTCCGGTCCCAGCCGCGTCGGCCGCAGCCTGTCCTGCCCTGGTTTTGCCGCGGCCGCACGTCCAGATCGCGCCGTCCACAAGGGCAGCAGCCATTTCGTATCTTTTTGGACGCCTTGTTTTGGTACAAGATTTCAGTATTGCAGTTTGCACGAATTTTGGCGCTGGGACATAATTGAAGATCCAGACAGACAAGGTGTGGGGGTGGCGTCTGGCGTGTGCGCAGTGTGCTCCGCGGTATGACATCACCACTTCTGCGGCGGTCAAAGCTGGACAGAGTGTCTTTCTAATGACGGCGTTGGCATATTCTGCCCGTCGTCATAGAGATAAGGCACCAGATCGACACTAGCGAAACTGGCGGCAGGCAGTCGATTTGCACACAATGTTGGAGTGGCTCAAGCAGCGGGTCATATCCTGGTTCCTCTCTCGGCACGTGGGAAAATGGATTGCTGTGGACCGCCAGAATCTGCACGGCGAGACCCATAGCGACGTCTGGTGCGCATGTGTTCCCCCGTGTTTGTTCGTGCCCGTGCGCTCGTAGTTTGTTGTACGTAATTGCGTCGTGCCTGGGCTCGGCGCACTGTTGCATAGTGTATAGTTTGCACGCTGAGGGGATATGTGCGTGCGGACGAGCAGGACATTGGTTGCGCAGGACCTGGCAATCAAAACGGACTGTCTGGATGATTTTGACAACATCCCCTTCCGCGTGCGCTCGGGCACAGTCAAGAAGCTGACCGTGCTCTGGCGCAAGGAACAGTCTGTCTCATTGCAGATCGACACCGTCTCAGTTGTTCTAGAGTCGCGCGTCGCAAATGCGCTCACGCCTGAGCAGAAGCGACGCATGGAAAGGCAGGCAAAGCAGCAGCTGCTGGAACAGTGGGAGTCACGTCTTGACGAGAACCTGTCGTCGGATAAGATTGACGCCGCTGGCGCGGCAAAGGAGGGCGAGGAGGGCGGAAACAGTGCAGCGTACCGAGCGCTCGTCGACAAGCTGGAGGTGACAATATCCCGGATCGACTTTGTCTACTACGACCCCAGCGGCATACTTGGCGCACACATTGACACCATTGCCTTGGAAAATCACAAGCCGTCCGAGTCGTGTGACCTCCTGGAGCACACCATCAAGTCGGCAAAAGTGTCGGGCTTTTCTCTCTTCATCGATGCCTCTGGGGAACATGCCACACAGAGCGCAAGCGCCCCATCAGCAGGGAGCTCGTCCATCGCGCAGCAACACACGCACCACCAGGACAAGTGCTATCTACTGCACCCGTGCACTGCCAGCGTGCGCATCGGCTACGACAACCCCAAGGCCAGGTTCGACTTGAGCCGTCCTCGCATCTCAGTGCTCGCGACGATTCCTGAGCTGGCAGTGGAGGTACGGCGAGAGCAGCTGCTCTGCGTGGTCAAAGTTGCAGATCTCTTCGACAGTTCTAAGCGGAGCAGCCTCTCGAGACCCGGGCGCCCAACCGCTGCGATCGCACAGAATCCAAAGGCGTGGTGGCATTACGCCTACTCCATCATCCTGCGAGACGTACGAGACCGGCGGCGGCGGCGTACGGCGGGGTACCTGATGGAGAGGCGGCGGAACCGTGTCAAGTACGTGGACTTGTACCTCCGCCAGCGCCACGGCAAATTGTCGGTCAACGAGACCAAGCAGATTGAAACGCTCGAGGACGGCCTCGGATTTCACGAAATAGTGTTTTTCCGCTGCAGTGCAATCCGCCAGCTCCAGTCGCATGCTGGACGCGTCGAGCGCCGCGAGCACGCCAAAGTACCCACATCAACTTCGTGGTTTACTGGGTGGGGCCGGAAGAGCAGCAGCGCCGCAGTCCCCGGTGACACGACCCTCTCTGGAGAGGCAGGGGCGGCACACGGTGGGCATGGTGACACTGTGGGTGGGGAGGGCGAGAGCGCAGAGAGCAACCCGTTCCATGGAATGACTCAGGACGAGCGCGATGCCTTGTTCTCGGCCATGGCAGGTGGAGGGTCTGAGGTAGGTGCCACCTACACCTCGCTCATGCAGAGCAAGAACCCCGAGCAGCAGCTCTACACGGTGGATGTGCGGCTGGATAGGTGCTCTGGGAGGCTTATTGATGGAGGGAAGGATGTTGATGGAGGGAAGCTGGATGTCTCAGCGTCATTCAATGATGCCACTGTCAAAGTCAAGGGCCGCGTCCAGGCTGTGACGTGGCAAGGGGAGCTCGTGTCCCTCAACGTTTTGGATCTGTTGGGCTGTAAGCCGCTGTGCAAACAGCACAACACCGTCAGCACCCCGAACCCTGCTGCTACCGCCGCAGCAGCAGGCTCAGATCTGCTGAGCATCGCCGTCACAAGCGATCGCTCGCAAACGCCGCCGCGCACCATCATCCGCCTCCGCGTGGCAGCCTTGGATATGACGGCCGACCCCCATTTTCTCGCGTCCTTTTCCGCCTTCTGGGAAGTCCACCATGCCAGTCGCTATGACCGGCCGCTTTCGGCGCGGACGAGCGCCCCGGCGGCGGCTGGAGCGGGCAGGAAGAGCAGCAAGGAAAACTCGAGCGTATTCGCGCTCGGGCGTGACGAGATTCTGTCGCTGGACCTTGATGTCAATGCGCCCAACATCTACATTTGCGAGAATGGCAGCAAGGGCTTCAGTGGCAGTGTCCTAATGGTGCGCCTCGGCCACTTGTCCATCAAGGACGCTCCGCCAGAAGCACTGCTCCAACAGCCGGCGGCGGCGTCTGCAGAAGTTGCCGAGGCAGATGGCAAGGTGGGGAGCGGCGCGGCACTGGCCACCATGAACACGAGCAACAGATACATTGTCGAGGTGCAACGTGTGGGTGTCGACTTGCTGCACAACGCGGAGGTGCAGGAGGATGATGTATACTGCGAGTCGATGTGTGCCATTGTCAGCGACACGCGCCTGCGTGCCTGCATTGCCAGCTCGCTCGTGGTGCAGCCAGTCGCATCACTGCGCGACACGTACAGCGTGGATGCGGCGCTCCCGTCTCTCAGTATCTGCGTGAAAGAAGCTAGTCTAATGGATGTCACTCGCATAGTGGCATCGTGGACCACAAACCGCGAGACGCGCCTGTCCTATCAGGACGGTGAGCGCGCACTGGTGAAGGCCAAGGTGCTTGTCAAGGGCTTGCAGTCGCAGTCGGGGTGGTGCTGGCGCTGGATGACATTGAAAAGTGGAAGCATAGAGTTCTTTCGGGAAGAAGATGAATTGGTTCTCGATCAGTTCGTGAACCTTGACTCTCTGCAAGCGTCTTCGGAGCACTACAAAGGACTATGGTAAGACATTTGTGAGTGCATAAACACGCAGGTCTGTGGAGTTGGTACGGAACGTGAATGTGAGAAACTGACTCTGCATACACTACAGGGTGCTTTCGCTGGTACCGTGGCAGGACGACACGTGCGAGGAGGCGACGCTGTTGATTTACGCCGAGGCACAGCATAGCACCCTGCTAGCTTTGATATGGCAGGCGCAGAAGGAGCGAAATCCCTCCCGAGACTGGTCTGCTCCTGTCATGAGGATTGATACCGTGCTCGCGGCAGCAAAGGACGCGGCCACCGTGTCTAACGACGCCGTCGCTCGAGGTGCAACGGCGCGATATCAAGTGTCTTTCCGTGTTGGAATGATGCGGTGCGTGATCGAAAAAGAGAGCAAGAGGGCGAAGACCTTGTTGGATCTCTTGTTGGATCTCAGTGTCAACGACTTGACGGGATCAGTGCTGGCGGAGGCTTCGCAGGTACTCATCACGGCCCAGGTTGTGAAGGTGCAAATCGCAGGAAGCGGCAAGGAAGGCGACACGACTCCGTACCATTTGCTGTCGCAAGTTGCAGACGACACTGAAGCAGTACTAGCGGCAGATTCGTCCCCCGATACGCCTGCCATCGGATCGAAGGAAGGCGGTGACTTGCCGTGTATCGGCCTGCAGATCACTTCAAAGCAAGGAGCAGAGACCGTGTGCAATATACGGATGCCCAAGGCCTTTGCCCTGCGCATTGACCCCCACACTGTGGCCGGGTTCTCACAGCTGCAGTCGCAGGTCTTGGATAACTGGCGCAACTTGCGCAAAGTTGCTGCTGCCGCAGCTAAAGTCGCAACGGAGACGTCATCTGATGTTGACGCGAGCTCAGATTCCGGTGATACCAAACCGTTGCCCCTCGAGTCCGAGCGCTCTCAATCCAAGCGAAGGAGTGAATATTCGTCGATGATGGTGCTGAGGGGGACAGGAGAGGTGCCAGAGTCACTCATGAGTGATGAGGATGAAAGCCAGGGTGGGAAAGTGAGGACAAAGACTCGCATGTGTACGACACTCGAAGCGGTGGGGGGACTGCATCTATTGCTGATCGATGAGGACTATCTCCAGCTCATGCTGCTCAAAATGCAGCGAGTAAGCCTTGTGAAAACAGACTTCACCGACTGCTCAGCAGCTGTGGTGGGCACTTTGGGCAAGCTGGAGATTTCAGACACGTCAGCACCAGCGTCAGTGCACCCAAAGTTCATGACAGTGAGCGAAGAAGCCGATGCGCTGGTGCACGTAAATGTACAGCTGTATGACAAGACGAGCGTTGTCAGGGAATCGACACGTGAAAACCTCTGGCAAGTGAGCATCTTTCGTCCTCGCATCACTGTCCTGTGGCGTTTTGTCAACGATTTCTTACAGTACCAGCGATCTTTCTACTCCACATCCACTCAGGGCCCTGCAACCGCTCCTGAAATGTCGAGCATAACGACAGCAGAAAGCACTTCGCTGCCAACAAAAAGTGCATCGTCGTTACGCACGACGGGGAATGAGAATGCGGTACCAGCTGGAGGGCGTCAGCAACGGGGAACTGTGGTGAAAATAAGTTTAGAACACCCCGAGCTCATATTGCCTCGAAGTTCGACGTGCACAGATGCATTCCTCGCAGATCTTGGGCGCGTTGATATCGAGAGGGCGAGCCGCCACTCTAGCGATCAATGGACAGTGGTGTTCAAGGAAACGAATCTCGACACTGTGCACACCCTTTTTCCAGGCCAGGAGACGAAACTTTCGTGCGTGCACGATCTCGACGGGACTGCGCAAATAAGCTTCTGCGAGGCAGGAGCAGCTGGGGTCGTACCCGAAATGTCGGTGAATATCGATCTTCGCTCATTGAAGGGCTCTATTTCTGACGCACAGTATGCCCTGCTCATGTCTATTTTTGGCGAAAATTTCACTGAGAAGCGGGCAGGTCCTGGCTCGGCATCCTCGTACAAGCCCGTGAACAGGCAAACGTCACACTTAGCGGAGGATGGAACCCTGGGCGACAAACTGGGCAACATCATCGACCTTGCGCGAGGACTCACGGCACACCTGGTACCAACGAGCGCGTACAATTTGACCATTGGCGACATTGAGTTGGCTTTGAATCGCTCCCTGCCCAGTGACGGCGATGGTCAAGATGAGAAGGCTGCCGGGCTGGATGCTGAACCACGGGACGTCAACCCTCTTTTGCACGCCCGGGCCAGTGATCTTGTAGTGCAATATGAAAGCTTTGTTGGAGCCATTGGCAGAGGGGGCTCTCAAGGCCTAGACTCGTCGTGCACCGCTCAACTATCCCGCTTTGAGCTTATCGATACTCGTGTTGGTGCCGTCCGCAAATCCGAGCCCTTGTTTGCGGTGCGGAGACCTGTTGAAGGGGCGCTGCCCTCTTCACGTCGCGATCATCTCCCATTCGTGTCCGCAGGACTCGATGCTGGGCAGCAGCAGCCGGACACTGTGTGTGCGGATGCATCGACGGCGGTCGGTGATGATTCGGATGGTCAAGAGCTCAGAGAAGATAAACACATCCTGCTCCAGTATTTCAAGTTGTCGCAGGGGCACACCGGCATAAATATGATGCTGCGCAACGTCGACACAGTCTTTGATGTCGGGCTTTTGATGAGTGCCATCTCGTGGATTGGGACTAGCAACGGGCCCGCCGTCGACACGGACACCTTGAGTTACGTCGTCAATCGCACAGGCGGCTTTCGTGTACAGACTGATTTGCCGGATTCCAGCATCCATCTCGTCACTGCATTCGACAGGGCCGATGCCGATGGCTTTCACATGAAGGGCTCGCTCTCCGTCACATATGCGAGCTCGGCGTCGGAGGACGTACTGCACGTGAAGGTTGATGATTTGGCGCTCAAAATGCGCGAGACGGCGGCGGCATCTGGCCTAAAGTCAAACCACAACATGGACGTCATAAGGCCATGTGGCGTCATGGCAACGTGGCAGTGGTATCGTGAGTTGAGTTCGTTTACACCCGAGACTTTGTCGGAGTTGGCAGCACTGCTGGAAGCTGAACACAATCGTCGTCCCAAGTTCTTTTGTGCAGCGTCAGACCTGCGTGCCATGGTCACATATGAGCACATGATGCTTATGATGCGCGTCTACTATTGCTTGACGAGCACGCTTGCTGATTCCGTACAAGACCCGTCCTCGTCGTCGCGCAACAAGTATTCGGGGGTTGATAATGCCCTGTCTCCAAAAGCGAGCCCTGTCTTCAAAAGTAGAGATATTGCTATGTCGAAACCAGGCACGCAACGATCGAAACAAGGCAAGCAACAGGCCGAACTAGACCTACGCATTCAAGGCTCGGGGATCATGTTGACACTCGTCGACGACTATAATGCAAGGTGCACGCCGGCGGAGCCGGCTCTTGCAACCTCCTGGGCACTCGCCTTGCATTATAGCCGGCTTTTGCCTTGCATCATAGTCCTTATAGTCGTTTGCCTTGCATCATAGTCCTTATAGTCGTTTGCCTTGCATCATAGTCCTTGCCGGCTCCGCCGGCGTGCACCTGAAATGAATACGTCTGTCAGGAGTTAAAAAGCGTGCGCGCGCGAACACACACACACATACTCACGCGGGCAACCTCATGTGTACATCCGCTGCTGGCCTCTAAACTTGCACTTGTGAACCTTGGAACCAGATGGATTCCACTTGTGCGAGTAGGGCTGCCCAAGAGCAATCTCAACGGCAAAAGCTCTGCTATGGACATCCTGCTCATGGGCGCCAGGCTCGACTATTTTCACGCGCCCACTTCATCCTGGAAAGCTGCTTTGGAGGACGCTGAACTGTCGGTGCGATAGTATTGTGTGCAGCGACTGCAGTGTTGATGGTGTCTCACATCATTGCGATTGAATGTGAGATGACGTTGGTAGCGACAAGGCAGTACTTCAACGTTTATTCTCATTAGCGCTCGCTTTGACTGTAGTGTGCACATGATGGCAGGTACGGTACCTGGACTGGGATGATGGTTCCGGTAGGCACCGCAACACGCAAATTCACATTGACGCTCAAGATGCCCTCTTCGCGCATGTGTCGCGGGCAGCAATAGATTCGTGCCTGAGCGCCTTGCAAGCATGGTCCCAGGACAGACGCACATGGGGAGAGAACCCTGGTGGTCACGGCAGCCAGTTGAGCAAGTCTGCGTCCGTGGAATCTCTTGCGCACTCGCTGTGCAGCGACCGGGACGCCACTGCCTTTGTGCCGTACAGTGTGCAGAACCTGCTGGCAGAGGCGCTGCTCTTGATTACTGAGGATGGCTCTGAGTATCGGATTGAGGCGCAGAGCAGCATCGAGCTGTCGTATGCGCAAGTGTGGGGCAGGGGCTCCGAATTGAGCAAATATGCGCGGGATACAAATGATACTGGAATCAATAACATGGTATGCCTCCAGCTTGCCAGCGCCAGCCGCATCTTTGGTTCGGTGTCAATAGAAATGGAGCACACGAGCGCTTTTGATATCGAGCCCGAAAACGCTGAGACGGGTGTTCCCGCCCTCAAGGTGTGCTGTCAGCTGTATCGGCGCAGAGGGCAAAAGTTCCTGCGGATCTCGTCAATGGTTTCCGTCCGCAACTGCACACACTTGCCGCTGGCCACTGCCATCCATGGTGCGGACGATTCAAAACTAATCCAAATGGGGGTCGTTCCCACGAACGGGGTGATTGGAGTCCCTCTGCACCTTGCTCGCGAGGGCATTCTTGTCTTTAAGCCCCTCGTTTCCGGGTTGGAGTATGAATGGTGCGAAACTAGAACCGAGGCAGTCCGACTGAGCACCGTGCACGATGGGACCTTTCGAGTGACGCAAATAGTAAGTTTGTGATCTTTGCTGTCCCCCACGCGCGTTCTTGTCTGCCACACGTGTTTTTCTCCACCACGCGTATTTTTGTCCGAACCGCCCTTTTTGGCTCATGCTTCCTTGCGCTTTCGCAGGCTCATCACCGACATGTTGTCTAAACCCTGAACCTTAAACCCTAAACCGACATGTTGCCGGGCAGGTGGATGCAAAGTTTCAACGCATTTTCGCGTCGATGCCCGCAGACACATCTCTCTTGCACTGGTACACGTGTGCAAATGACTTGCAGGGGGTGGGAATGCGGCAAGGAGTCTTGTACGTCACGGAAAAGTTCTTGTGCCATTACAGCAATGTGGTGGGCAATGTGGTAAAAGAGATCATCCCCATGGCATCCATCGTCGACTTGAAGAAAGTTAACACCGCACTTGTGATCCCCAATGCCATCCGTATACAGACAGCTGAGCGCACCTACTTCTTCCGGACTTTCAAAAACCGCGCGGATACCTTCCGCGAGATCGTAAAATTGCTGCCTAACAAATCCGTCGTCAGTCAGGAAGATGATGTTGACGAAAAGACGCGCAGAATTTTCAGACTGGAGCCCTCGGATACGATTCTCTCCATGTACAGCGTGAATTGGCACCATGATCCTGGATTCACTGACGGAAAGGTGCTCCTCACTTCAAAGCACTTGCTATTCATTAGCAATGACGACTCAAGCACGCGAAAGCGCAAGATTCCGTGGGCGACCGTGGTCAACATCGAGAAGCGAAAATCATTCTTGGTGCGTAACAACGCCGTGTGTGTGAGCACAGCGAACGACTGCCTCTTCCTCTCCTCAGGAAAGTGGGATCGCGACAAGGTAGTGGATGAGGAGATGAATGTGCTTTGGCGTGCCGAACAGCAGGGCGCCAAGAGTGAGTTCTTCTCGAGCCCCGATGATACACATCAGTTTGCTGATTCAGGCGTCAGGTGTCGAACGCTTACGTGCAGCGTGGTGGAGTCCCAAAAGACACCACAGTACTCTATGCCCAAAGGTGGATCCGGCCAGGTGACCATAGACAAGGTGATGGAGTACGAGCGACAATTGCAGCGCTCACGTGACACGCTATCATTTACAGTTTCGATCGTCGATGGGGTAACACAAGGCAGGGGTGTGGACAGAAAGGCGGGAAACCCCTGCATTGTTGAGCTGCACTCCCCGTGGATCTTGCAAAACTTAACGTGTAGCAATTTGGAGTTGCAATTAGTAGACAAGACGCGCAACGTCATTGCGCGCGCCGCAGTCTCACAGGGCACTTCGCGCCAAGTAACAAGTGTCGGCTTGCGCCGTGAGCTGCGGCTTCGGGCTCGGACTATGCGAGTAGATGCTGGCGGAAATCAGTTTGGACCGTGGTCGCCGCTTGTGTCGGTATATTCGACGGAGGACGTCGAAACGGAGAATCGCATCACCGTGCCTGACATGTCCGGCGAGGGGATTCAGGAGGTGGTGGTTGAAATGCTGCAAGATGCTGCATCGTGCGGATTTCGTTTGTGTCTGTACAACCGCTTTTGGCTCCTGAATCTGTCGGGTCTTCGGGTGGAATGCCAGTCCGGTCCAGAAGAGTCGCCGTGTAGAGATCTTCCGCTGGGTTCTGCGGTGGGTTGGGACGGTGGTGAGCAAGTGGAGCTGCGCGTTGCAGGTTACGCCCCTTCTTTCCCCTTCCCGGTCATGGATCAGTCCGAGCACAGTGCGACGGTGGCTCTCACGGCCTCTGACCTGGCCGGCTACGGTACTGTAGGCGGAGAGCATGCTGTAGGCTCCGCCGGCACTCGGGAGCTGTATCTGGAAGTGTCCACCAGTGCAGGCGTGGGCCGATTCGACAGGACCATTGTTCTTACAATAGCACCAGTGATTTTGATAGAAAATTGTCTGCCGGACGAGGAGATTCTCGTGTGGCAACGTGCCACACGGGCTCTCCCTGCACTGAATGAAGAAATGGGACCTCGTGTCACCCTTGCCTCTGGTAAATCGCGCCCCTTTTATCCCGAGGGCATCAGAAAGTACTGCCGTCTCTCAATCAATCTCAAAGTTGACGGAGTGCACAAATCTTGCGCCTGCTTTTCTCCAGAGGTTTGGTGGGGCACGGACGTGCA
>Ga0315905_10005924_pt1 | contig 12423 bp, 14 predicted proteins | sample LakEriMetagenome_5_FD_203522 | JGI IMG/M metagenome (GOLD analysis project Ga0315905, IMG submission 203522) | Freshwater fungal communities from buoy surface, Lake Erie, Ohio, United States - Buoy 4 MA121 | ecosystem: Environmental > Aquatic > Freshwater > Lake | place: USA: Lake Erie, Ohio... | reverse complement strand
CGAGATCGAGGCATTCTGGGTCCCAGAAGGTGCGGATGCTCCCTTCGTTGCCATCCCCCTCAGCGAAAACTGCTTCCAGGGAGAGTAGCGTGCCGACACACTCCACAATCGGATACGAGCTTCCAGGCGGCTCCTACGCAGGAGTCTACTGTCACTACGACGGCTATCCCGAGCACATCGTCCCTGTCCTCCTCAAGTTGGGGCACGACGGTGTGATGATGGCAGTGGAGAAGGCACTCCTCGAGGGAGGCTTCCGCTACTTTGAAGAAGACGGGATGGAAACATTCGTGGAAGCCAAGGGTGAGATCGAAGCAACCTCCCGTTCGCACCTACTCCAGGCTGAGTGGCCCTGCAGTAGTGAGGTGTACAACTACATCGTCCGCCTCGACGGCACAGTGGAGTGTGTAGGACATGGTTGCGATCCCGTCGACATTAGCCAGTACATCAAAAACTTTCAAGAAAGTGTCTGAAAAGGTGTTCCCCGTTCATCCAGTGAATTAAAGGATCAAAGGAGGAAGGAAACAATGGAGTTCATCATCAACGGCTTCCTGGCCTGCATCGGTGCGGTGGCCGCCCTCGGTTGCCTGTACGCTCTCTGGTTCCTCTGGCCCTATCTCATGATCGTCGCCCTCCGCTTCGTCACCACCAGGGAGTGGCAGGCGAAGATGGTCGACGACCTCAAGAAGGACCGTGGTTGGAACGCCTACCAGAGCAAGCAGATCCTTCAACTTCTCCGTGCAGTCCGCTGGAATGAGAACAAGGAGTCCTGAACATGGCTGACATCTACATCGTCAATGTTGCAGTTGGTGGCTACTACACTGAGCAGCACAGCTACTACCATCGCTCCGAGAGTGAGGCGGTGGAGTCCTTCGAGGAGTGCATTCTCTCTGCTGGAGAGGACCGAACGTTGATCGAGCTTATCCGCCTCAACACAGAGACTCTCGATGCAACAACCATTCGGGGCTGGGAGGGAACTTGCGAGGACCTGGAGGATGAGAGTCCCGAGGATGGGGAAGCGGGATTCGAGGATGAGGATGATTGGATTGTCGAGGGTCGCCCCGAGGGAGGTGAGTGATGGCGAAGAAGAAGGCACTGAACGCTGTCACTCCTGAGTCCTATCTCCTCATCAAGGACGAGCACGGTTTCAAGGTGCTCCACCCAGAATATGGACCCTGTCTCCTCACTAACTGGGACGGTGATCTCGTCGACAGGATCGACTTCTCTGACGCCATCGTGGGTGACCACCCTGAGCGTGGTAACGCCGAGGTCTGGGGTGAGGGAAGTTCCGTCGAGGACGCAATCTATGACCTGAAGTCTGACGGCTACACGCCTACACAGATCAAGAAGATGAAGCTTCGCACCGAGAAGGTCGCAACTTTCTGAGGAGGGTGAATGAGCTGGTTCAAGAAGGGTGACATCGTTCGAGTCGACGGTAAGCCTGCCATCGTGGACAGCGATGTCTATGTGAGGGCCGTCTACGACGACTACGACCATGAGATCATGCGTGGCGGTGGGCAGGGTGGACAGGCCGTTTCCTGCGTCAACGTAGTCTTCCCTGACACCGGGATCAAGTGGACGGTGAGGACGATCGATGTCATCGCGATTGGACGGGAGTTCCCCTGACCAAGTTTCTCGAGGCGAAGCCCCTCCCCAATCCGACCCTCCTCCACGTGAGGGCGGTGTGGGTTGAGGGTGGACAGCCGACATGGGCAGGCCTTCACTGGACAGTCGTGCCACGTGAGCACTGGCCGGAGGGATGGATGCCTCCCGCTGAGTTTCGCTGGCAGCGCAAGGACTACTTTCCACACGCTGTGAACCCTTTCACCTGTAGTTGAAAGCCTTGAACGCTCCGTGATATTTACATCTGACGGAGAATGAATGGCCAAGATTACACTGCAGCCTGGCAAGGCCTACACATACACAGGAAACATTGACAAGTACACCCTTGTCGTCGGTGAACTCCTTGATGGCGGAGTCGTTTCACCTGACGGTGATGTTCCAACACTGAGGTATGGCATTGGCGCACCAGGACCCAGCCTCGGAAAGGAAGGCGATGTCTACATCGACACGTCAAATACCATCCTCTACACGAGGGGCCCTCTGGGTTGGGACTCCGGTGTCACCTTCAGGGGCGCCGATGGAAATGATGGGGCTCCAGGATCTTCTGGGTCGCCTGGCGTCAACGGAACCGATGGCCTCGATGGAACGAGTCCGATCAGTGGATTCCTCACGAATGAGACACAGGCAATTCCCGCCACGAATGCAGGTGTCCTACTGGGAAACCTCTCAAGTGCAGGCGGTGAGTTTATTGCATTTCGCGGAGACGACCAGCTCACGAGCGGAGTGACCTACCAGGTCTCACTTGATGGTACAAACTGGTCATCAGCGGGAACTCCCGTGACCCACACAAGTGGACTGATTGCACAGATCTCTTCACTTGGCGCTTACACAATCAGCGGTGAGTGGAACACAAACTCCGACAGTGTAGTTTTCTACTTTAGGGCCGCGATAGGTTCTGCATCCCTCAGAAAGACCTACAAGATCATCAAGTCAAAGGGTGGCAGAGATTCAAAGCTTCTGAGCTTGAATGCCACAGCTTTGGCATTCTCTCTAGACGGCCAGGGCGCTTTCAAGCCCACGTCACAGACGATTGCATTCACGGCATTCTTCCAGAATTACTCCCAGGCTGAGATATCGGGTTCTTCCTGGAGGGTTGAGAGGCTTGTCTCCGGCTCTTGGATTGAGTCACTTGACGGCGATGGTGAAGTTCCACTGTACAGCACTTCTGAGTTTGAAGAGAAGTACATGGATGCGGACCTCTTCAACGTCGCAAGGGGTGGAATAGAAGATCCATCGAATAGCGTGCGAGTGATCGTTACGGCACCAGCTGCCGACCTCAATGATGATGGTATGGTAGACGATCCCCTCATCGATAGTGTCACAATCGTTGCACTTGAGGGCGGAGCAGATGCCCCGAGCGGTCTCCTGTCGAACGAATCCATAACACTCAGGTCCGACGATGAGGGCTACATCCTCCCTGAGGACCTCACGGGCGCTTACGGAACCTTCACCGTCCTCCTTGGTGGGCAGGCGGTTGAGGGGGTCCAGTTCTTCATCGAGGAACCCACAACAGGCGACGACGGCCTTCCTGCAACCGACGGCAGTCCCGTTGTCCGAAACTCTAACGGCCTACAGATCACGCTTGACAAGTTTGGTGAGTACGAACTCTCGCTTGATGAGACCGATCGCTGGACGGGGACCTCGGCGGCATTCGTGCTCAAGGCAAGCGGTATTGCAGGAAGCCTCTTCGTCGAGAAGATAGTCAACGTAACGAAGTCAGTTGGTGGTGCCAACGCCAAGATAGTCCTTGTGACGACTGACACACAGTATTTCTTCCTGGACGCAGACGGTGACCCACAGCCTGCCAGCCAGACGATCACATGGACCGCCACGGTCCAGAATTTTGAGGGCACCCCTGCCATCGCGTGGTCCTTCTACAGGCTCCTTGGCGATGGAACATGGCAGTTGATTCCCGATGCTGTCGATGGGACCAACTTCACGCAGGTCTCAGACACAGTAGTCCAAGTGACTTATGACCAGTACATCGACCTCATCACGGTAAGTGACACAGTTGGAACACAACTTCGTGTTCGGGCCGAGGTGGATGGTTACGCCGACGAGGTGTCAGTTCTCGCGCTGCAGAATGGTCCTCGAGGCCTACAGGGTGAGGATGGTGCACAGGGAGTTCCTGGCCCTGCAGGAAGCACCCTGAGCGGACTTCTGTCAAATGAGGTCCACGTCGTCGCTTCCGATGGCACCGGCACTGTAGTTGACTCTGCCCTTCTCGATGCAACCGGAAGGTTCCAGGTCTACTACGGTACGATTCTCGCACAGCAGTCATTCACGGTGACCTACCAGGTTGACGATGGCACGGGAACATGGGTCAATGCAGGCACTGTGGTGAGGAAGGATGGCCTCGAGTTCCTCATTGAAAGCGATGGCGATTACTTTGTGAGCAACGATAGCACTGCTACACCCCCTGGCTGGGATCGTGAAGTCGACCAGGTGACCTTTGATGTCAGGGCCGTGGTGGACACGGGTGAAGGAGCAGATAACCCAGTCATCGAGAAGTCTTTCACGATCACAAAGTCAAAGAGCGGCGCACTTCTCCGACTCGTCTCTGATCGTCCCTACTTCACAAAGGGCTCAAGCACCACATTCTTCCCATCAGAACAGTCAATCAGGTTCACTACGTCAAAGCAGAACATTCCTGATGGCATCACGTACGTGTGGAAGGTCTACAAGTACAGCACATCTGCATCACCTCCCAGTTGGGAACTCAAGTACAATTCCTCAGTCTCATCGAACACAACATACATCGACCACACGGCCGGTGATGTTGCCACGATGAACCTCACCCAGTACGGAGCCACTGTCGGGACAGACACCTCGGCAACCATCAAGGTCTCAGTCGACTACGAGGGAATAGTCGATGAACAGTCGGTACTTGTGGTTGCAGATGGCGCATCATCACTTGGCGGAATTCTTTCCAATGAGGTTCACGCAGTCACAGCCGAGTCTGATGGAACTGTCATCGACATGGGAGATGCCACAGGTGACTTCAAGGTGTACGTTGGTACTGATGAGATAGAGTCCGGTGTCGATTACTACGTGTACGATGATGCAGATGAGCTGCAGACGACTTACACCGATGCCGCCAGCAACCTCACGATAACCATCGGTAATGACGGATTCTATTCGGTCACACAGGGGTCTGGCGGTTGGAATACAGCGGTTGATGCAGTGACCTTCACACTTCGTGCTGAGTACCAGGGCGCGAGTATCAACAAGAAGTTCACCATCGGCAAGGCCAAGGGCGGTGCCAATGCGATGATCCTAAGCCTCGTCTGTGGCAAGCAGTTCTTCACATACGATGCCGATGGCTCCTCAACCGATGGGTCGCCACAGTCAACGACAATCACCGCAAGCCTGAAGAACTTCCCAGCTGGGACTGTTGCAAGCTGGCGTGCCTACCGTGGGTCTGAGACTACGCCGCTCACTGGGGCTACCGACGACCACTTCACTATCGATGGTGTGGATGGCAATGTCATCACCATCAGCCAGGAACAGTTCGACGATGCAAGGGGGACGGCTTCCTCAATCCGGGTCGAGGCCTACGTCGAGGACGAGGATGATGACGATTTTGGTGACAGCGACATCATCACGATCGCCTTGACAAGGGACGGTGCAAACGGTGAGTCTCCCATCTCAGGCTACCTCTCTAATGAGACCCATACTGTGCAGGCTGATGATGTGGGAGAAGTCACTGACCTTGGAGGTGCAGATGGCAACTTCAGCGTATTCTTGGGATTGTTGCAGCTTGGCGTTGGAATTACACCTGCCGTCGATTTCACAGTTGATGGCGGCGCGATCGACACCGATTCGAATTATCACGCGCTTACCACATCAGGCCTAAAGCTTCGGATCAATCGAAGCACAGGCGCGTATGAGGTGACAGAGAATCCAAACTGGTCAGCATCATCAAAGAGCGTGACCTTCAATCTAATCGCAACGATCAACTCAGCCGGCACTATAGAGAAGTCCTACACCATAACAAAATCACTAGGTGGTGCAAGTGCCCAGATTGTGACTCTTAACGCCGATAGGTTCGGCTTCAGCTTTGATGGACTTGGTGAGTTCTCACCCACCAATCAGACTGTCACGTTCACGGCAACTCTTGCCAACATCGCAGGTTCACCAACCTGGACTGTCGAGTGCCTCAATACGCTGGGTCAGACGGTTACAGGTGATGCACTGACCCAGGGTCCAACCGGTGAGTACACAATTACAGGCAATGTGCTCACTATCAATGAGCAGCAGTACAATAGAATTGTAGAGACAAAGAAGGTTGGAACAGTCAACGTCAGGGTAACAGCATCAGCTTTGGCTTCTGATGGGTCAACCCTTAGCGATTCGATGACAATCGGCATCATAAGTGATGGTGCACAGGGAGCCGCCGGTGCCGCAGGAGCCGCAGGAATAAGCGGCATGCTGACAAACGAGAACCACACGATATCTGTGACCTCCAATGGTACCTACAGCGCAAGAAACGATCTTACGCATTACATCTCAGGAGCAGGCGGTTTCTTTGATGTCTATGATGGCACAAGCAAGGTCAACAGCACGTCTTACACACAAGAGAGCCAGGCTTCATGGCTCTATACCATCGACGGAGGTTTCTCAGGCAGCGTCAGCACAGACCTGTTTGAGCCAGGTGGTGCAAAGTCCAATAGGCAGGCCTTCATCAAGAGCCAGAACGGACTCGTTGCACACATTGATAGATTCACAGGCCAGTACTTCTTCACAAGCAGCGCAGGTGACAATACGGCAACTCGATGGAGCACTAACAGGGAGTCTTTCACATTCAAGTCGACAAAGAAGGCAGACACAAATGTGGTGATATCGAAGGCTTACTCGATATCCAAGACCACGGGTGGCACGATCAGACTCTCGGGACCCAGTTCATTCACGGCAAACTCGACTGGGGTGGCCACGGCAGGTTTCAGTTATACGTTTACTGCCATTCCAACCAACTGCACAGGATCTACACGGTGGGAAGTCACAAAGAGCGATTATAGCACGGGCGTGACGACAGGAATATCTAACACGCTTGTGTCACCACAAGTCAGCGGAAACACGCTTACTATCCCTGCAACTGACATTACAACATGGGCCTCTTTATCCACATCGGCACCTAACAATTCGCTTATAATCAGGGTCAAGTCTGATAATGAAATTCAGGATTTTATGACTTTCACGGGTGTCAAAGCGGGCGCTGCAGGTGCGAACGGCCAGCCCGGTGTATCTCCTATTATGGTTTATCTCACAAATGAGATCGATTCTATAAGCGCTGGTGGCACTGGTGTCGTTACAACTGCGGGTGAGGCATACGCGATTAATAATACGAATGGTTTCATGAGGACGAACCAGGGAACAACGCAATTGTCGGCTGTCACACACAGCATTGATACGAGAGGTGGGACTCTTAGCTCAAACACTGCAAACACTACGTTTGGCAGTTACAGCTATCCTACGCTGTTCGTCACAAGTAGCGGTCTTATCCTTGGGCTCGTGACCAAGGGCTCCACGTCGACAATAAACGACTACAATGGATACTACTTCATCAAGAGCGCCCTGAATTGGACTGCCGATACTGAGACGTTCACAATTACTGCTGCGACTTCTGGAACTGCCACACCGCTCTCCAAGTCATTCACTGTCACAAAGACCATGCAGCCGACCCTAATCTCCCTCTCTGCTGACTCCCAATTCTTCAGGATGAACGCCACAGGACAGGCGATCAGCAGCAGCGACAGGATAAACTTCAACGCAACCAAGATCGGTTTCCCCGCAGGTGACACGACTCCAATAAACTGGCGCATGTACGGCGTGAGTTCAAACGGCACTGAGACCCTGCTGGGTCCGTCTACTGCCGTCACTTCCTCTGCACGCGACGCTGTGAATGGCTTGAGGTTTAATCTCTTCGGCACGGGTTCCACGATTGCTAACTCTGTCTCAGGAACAATCACAGCAGCCCAATTCACAGGAACACTTGGGAACTATGCTTCACTGCGTCTTGCAGTAACGGCAGGACTTGCAACGGATTATGTCACACTGTCTCCCTCAAGGGAAGGCCTCGGCGTCGACCTCACATATGACGGTGCATTCTTCAAGGTCAACGCGATCGATGCTTATAATCCCTCGTCCCAGACCCTCAACTTTGCTGTGACACCTGTCAACATGACAGGCAGCCAGTCATGGAGAGTGTGGAGGCTTACTAGCGCAACAAACTCAGGATCAAGCAACAGTGATGCGATTAGTAATACCGCTGCGATAAGCAACTATCTTACCGTTGCTGCGAATAACAGAACTGCAACAATGTCGGAGAGTCAGTTCGCGGCAGCGTTGGGTTCGGGACAGTCCGTCAAGGTTGAGGTGATTGGTGACACTGAGTCGTACAAGGACTCGGTTGTCATCTCGAAGGTGAAAGAAGGACTTGGAATCCTTGTGGGTGAGTACAGCCTGGAAAAGAATCTTTGGATCACAAGTGGAGGTGACCCAGAGGAGACGAACGCTTTGATGTCTGGCTACCCAGACTCTTCTGATGGAGGAAATCTTCTAGAGTATCAAGTTAACAGCTTGTGGTTTACAACGACTAGAATAGCTGGCGTAGATGGGTTTGTCACCGTTTCAACATCATCGTACCAGCATGGCGCATCATGGGTGCAGCTTGGCTCAAGCCCATACACTTACAGTTCATCTGGCGGTTATGCAACACCCTATACGAAGTTCACAATAACATCACCAGGCAAGTATGAGATAAGAATAAAGTTTGTTGTGTACTATGATCCCTCTCAATCAGCGTCAAAAGCTTTTCCAACATTCTTCTACGTGAGATCTTCACTTGATACGGATGCAATCAAGAACGGAACTAATCCAACTATGGCTGCTCCTACAACAACGTGGCGTAATACAGGCACTGCATTCAAGGGAACACAAAAGACTGTTATCACGGCAATTGATGGTTCTGGTGACTCAGAGGTTGTCACTCATGTCTACAACATAAACGTTTCAAGTGAAAAGACATTTGTCGTAAAGTTCGCAAGATCAGATACTTACGCTTCTGGCCCAAGCTCAGTCACTATCGTAGATAACAACGGTTCTTCTGCCTCATCTGAGACTTACACGGTCACACAAGAACCACAGACCATGAGGGTAAGATTGCTAAGTGATGATGATGAATCCTTCGACACCCGAATTCAGATTATCAAGATTGCATAATAGTTGTTCATTCCTGTTCTCCTGTGGTATAATGTTCATGTAAGGAAAACTACAGGAGAACAGGAATGCCTCCACCGATTGCCGTAGTTCGTGTTTCTGCGAAGGCTGGACACATTCGTGCGATCAGAGTCATGGAGAAGCGCCACGACGGCTGGCTACGCGGTGTCCCTACGACAGAGACTACCGCCATGACCCCGTCACACCGTCGCGGTGGGACATGGTACGCTCCGCACAATGTCATCTCTCTCCACGAGGAGACGAAGTCCTACGACTACAATGGCATCCAGCCAGGTGAGCTTGTGGAGTACTGGGCTTCTCATCCAGCAATCATCGTTTCCCGCCAAGGTGCTCAGTACGAGATCGTTGATCCAGTTAGTGGCGAGACTCGCCTGGTTCCCTGGGAGGGTGTCGTTCCTGTAATGCAAACAAGTGAGGTGATGAATGTCGCATGAGAATGAGTTCAATGAGGATCCCCCGACCGTTGTGGTCAGCCCACTTCAGGCTCACAAGCCGGAGCCTCCTCGGATGAACATCCAGGCTGACCCTTACGAGTCTTTCCGCTTTGCCGTCACAGCTTGGGCCGCACGGAACTTTCACTGGCTCGATGAGAATGGGATGACCATCGGTGTGATGTTCATCTCTGTGATGACGTGGCTCCTCTTCAAGGTCATGGGTGCAACTTGAATACTGCCCTCACAATCTGGGGCATCTACTGTTCCTTCAACATCCTCTCCCACGTATCCCTCTCCAAGGAGGTTGAGAAGGGTTTCTACATCTCCATGTCGGCCATGTCGCTGATGGGAGGTGCGGCACTCATATGGACCGGTCACACCTCCTGGTTCCTGGGGCTGAACCTCGCGCTCATTGGGCTCCTTGTCATGGTCGCATTGGCCCAGCTTGGCATCTCTCCGCCCAGTGCCGACAACCACAAGGCAAGCATCGTTGCCCAGGCAGCGACCCTTCGACTTGCGGTGGTCCTGGCCTGCTGGTTTCTTGCAAAATAATTTCTCCAGGGGGTGTCCTCCCGTTCAGGAATGAATTAAAGGATCATAGGAGGAAGGAAAATGGTACCGTCTCAGGCGTTCAAAAATTCCACTGCTGATGAGGTCATCTTCCGTCGAGGCAAGCTCACCTACCAGGAGGCGCACACCTACGGTTGGACCAGCGCGGAAAACTGCCGTTCCTATGTTTACGGACGCTGGTACTCCGATACCGGCCCCCGTGGCATCACCATTCGGTCCAAGAAGCTTTGGGCCGCTGCGGTGGTGGCCCTTCGGGTAAGCACGAGCTCCGAGATCGAAGGCTCCCTCTGGAAGGTGACGTGGTCCACCTACGAAGGCCTGCGAAATGGCGAGATCCCGAAGGCCGGCAAGGCCCACTACTACGGCCACATCTTCGAGGGTAAGGAAACCCTCTCGACCCTCGGCTATGTCATCGCTCCCGATGAGACCCGAGCCCGGATGGCCGCTATGGTCACTCTCGGTCCTCGTGCTCACACCCCGCATGTCACCCTGGAGCGAATTGGCGTGGCCGACTGGGATCGCGTGAAGACCCTCAACCGAGATCTCCGCAAGAGCTACCTCAACATGATCGAGCAGGCCAAGCTCACCCTCGCCCACAAGCTCTGGGAGATCGAGCAGGCCGATTGCCAGGTCAACTTCCTCGAGATCGAGGCCACCTTCGACACCGCTCCGATGCCGGAAGCCGGATGAGCCAGCACATCCCACCACACGACGTCAAGGCTGGTCAATTGCGACAGTGGCAGTTTACCAGCCCTGACAATCCCAGTTACAATGGAGAGTGCTTCCTTGTGACCGAGGTTGACGGTGTGAGGGTGGAGATTGTCGGCAACCCGGGTGGAAAGAGCAGTTTCTATGTCGTGTGGCTTGCCGAGAGGTCGTGTGTCGTCTCCAAAGAAGGGTGACCTCGTCCGCCTCGTGAAGAGGGTTCCACTCCCGCAGTACAGGGACGAGGACATTGGCAAGATTGGTGTAGTCACGGAAAATGGTAGGGTCGGTACAGAGGTGGAGAAACGCTGGGTCGTCGTCCTCCTCGATGGCCAATTTCGTCTCGAGGCAGTCCAGAATCTGGAGGTTCTGCATGACGAGGGGTGACCTCGTTCGAGTTGTTCACAACATCGCGACTCCATACGTAGAACCCGGCACAATCGGGACAATCATGAGTGACGATCCAAAGATCTTCGAGGACAAACTCGAGATGCTCTTTGTCTTCGCTGGCGGGAAACACTTCCTCGAGTACAGGAAGAACCTGGAGCTCCTCAATGCGCAGGACTGAGCACATTCGCATCGCCTTCTTCAAGGGCGACCGACACGAGTGGCACCATCGGTTCATCCGCTGGTGGACCAAGAGCCCATATTCCCATGCCGAGATTGTCCTTGACGACGGTGAGACGTGGGTCTCCATCTCTCCCTTCCTCTTCACACGTGTGGCTGCGCGTGTACGAACGCACGTCCCAGTGGACGACTGGGACTACCTCAGTTTTAGGATTACTCCTGAGGAGCTGAACGCCCTCAAGGACTTCATCTCTGAGACTACCGGTGACGGCTACGACTGGACAGGCATGCTCCTCTCCCAGGTCCTTCCGTTCATCGTGAAGGGCAAGGGTCGGTGGTACTGCTCCTCATGGATCGCCCATGCTCTGAGCCACGCCGGCATCGTAAAGTGGAAGAAGTTGGGAATCTACGAGTTCCCGGACCTCCACCCAGGCAAGCTCTACGAGATTCTCGAACAGTTGGCAGACATGCCAAGGGAGGACACCAGTGACTCCCAGATAATCACTGGTTGATGGTAAGGTATATCCATATCCAAGAAACCCGAATAACCCTGAGATAAACTGGTGAACCCTGTGAACCATCACGATTCCAATCCTAAACCTTCCCCAAACCTTGACCTACGCAACCTGGACTGCCTGGAGCTCCTCACCTCGATCCCCAGCGAGAGCGTGGACGTCATCATCGCAGACCCACCCTACTTCGAGATCGTTGGTAACGACTGGGACCACCAGTGGAAGAGCGAGACTGAGTACATTGCATGGTGTGATGCCTGGGTTCGACAGTGTGCTGTTGTCCTAAAGCCGGGCGGTGCAATGTACGTCTGGGGTACCACCAAGACCGATACCTTCCTGCGATTCAAGCTCAACGTGATGAACGGCGTCTCGAGCCTTGAGTATCGCAACTGGATCGTCTGGAGTTACGACTGGGGTGGACGCACCAAGAAGACCTGGCCTCGAAAGCACGAGGACTGTCTCATGTACTCGAAGGGGTCTGAGGTGCGATGGTATCCCGAGAACGTTGAGGTGCCTCGAAAGGTGGCGAAGAACTTCCGCACAGGTGAGGACTTCGGTCGTGGGAAGGTTCCCACAGACGTCTGGCAGCAGAACAACCACACCACGAGCCGTGAGTACTGTGGCTGGCACCCAACACAGAAGCCTATCTCCCTCCTGGAGAGGATGGTGTTGGCCCACACCGCACCAGGTGACCTCGTCCTCGATCCCTTCTCTGGCTCTGGTTCGACAGCAATCGCTGCACTTAAAAATGGCCGACGATTCGTCGGCAGTGAGAA
>Ga0315905_10005923_pt1 | contig 12428 bp, 5 predicted proteins | sample LakEriMetagenome_5_FD_203522 | JGI IMG/M metagenome (GOLD analysis project Ga0315905, IMG submission 203522) | Freshwater fungal communities from buoy surface, Lake Erie, Ohio, United States - Buoy 4 MA121 | ecosystem: Environmental > Aquatic > Freshwater > Lake | place: USA: Lake Erie, Ohio... | reverse complement strand
GATGGTTGTCCAGCACGATGACCGCCGGACCTCTGCGCCGCCGCATGAACCGCAGCAGAAAGGCGGTGAACCATGCCGCAGTGAACGATCCCCGAAAGACCTCCCAGCAGAAGGCTCCGCGGGCGCTCACCATGCCGATGGCATTGATCGAAGGGCGCCGGCCGTCGTGCGCCACCACCGGCGTCTTGCCCTTGGCCCCCCCAAGTGCGCCCCATGCGGGCATCGGCGCGAAAGCCGGTTTCATCGAGGAAAAGGATCTCGGCTCCCGAGGCGAGCGCCTCGCGCTTGAGCGCAGGGAAACGCCTGCTCTTCCACTCCTTGATGGCCCTGGGGTTGCGCAGCCATGCTCGTGTCAAATGATGCTGCGGGGGCAGTTTCAGTTCGCGCAGGAGCTTGCCGACAGCCTGCACGCTGTAGCTGATGCCCCAGCGCTGCCGGATCAGATCCCTGACGATGGCCCTCGTCCAGAGGGCGAAGTCGAATCTGTGATTTCAAATTACAAGTGGAACGCGTAACCTCTTGATGGTGAGCAGTCATTTTTCGGAAAAACGCTGTTCCCGCCTCGTGCTGCAGTGTTTTTCCGGTAAAGTGACTGGGGGCGCGGAGCCTAAGCCCGTTCCACTTGGAACTTGAAACCGCCATTGGTTTCGTCACCTCCCTTCCTTGTCCTGCGAACTCCCTCACGTTAACCCCGTTCCACTTAAATCTCGAAATCGCCCATGACCAAACGACATTTCACGATACCCATCATGCTGGCGCTTTCGCTGCTGGTGCCAAGCGCCACGTCCCACGAAAAAGCAGACGCACACGCGGCTCATAGCCAAACCCCGGGCATCCGGGTGCTGGTCTATTCCAACACCGGCTACTATCGCCATCCGGATATTCCTGCCATCAATCGGTGGCTGGTTCTGCTGGGTCATGAGAATGGCATGACCATGGATGTCACGGAGCACTGGAAAGACCTTCAGCCCGATGTGCTCGCCCGCTACGATGTGCTGCTGCTGAACAACGCCAACGAGCTGGACAAAGTCATTCCCGAAGAGCAGCGCAAAGCCGTGGAAGCGTGGTTCGCCACTGGCAAAAAGGGAGTCGTCGCCATCCATGCCGCCCTCGTCCATCAGCAGAAATGGCCGTGGCTGAACACCCTGGGCGGGTGCGACTTCAACAGCGACTCGGACTTCTCAAAAGCGACGGTGAAGGTGGACCCCGAGGCCAAAGATCATCCGGCAGTGAAGGGACAGCCGATGGAGTTCGAGATAGAAGCGGACTGGACGAATCATGACCGCTCCGTGACGGGACTTCCCGGCTTCAAAGTGCTCATGCGCGTGGACGAGAGTTCCTACACCCCGGTGCGCGAGTATTTCCAAACCCGTGGCGGCAAGCCCATGGGCAAGGATCACCCGATCGCCTGGACCCATGAGCCCGCGGTCGGCGGACGCTTCTTTTACACGGAGTTCGGGCATGACCTGCGCTCTCTCAGCACACCTTTCGTTCGTCGCCACATCCTCGAATGCATTCGTTGGGCTGCGAACCAAACCCGACAACCTTGAGGCGCAGACCCGCAGCCGGGCGGACGTTTTCGTTTCGCCAATGAAGGCCACGATAGAACCATGAACGATTCCACGCTGAAGCATTTAATCCTCACATTAGCCCTGCTGGTCGTAGGTGGGTGTTCTCTGCCAGCACAAGCGCAGGAAGCGAATCCGCGTCTTACGGGCAAAAACTACGCAGAGCGCTCCGCGGCCTGCGTGCGCTACTTTGCCACTGCTGCGCCGCGCAGTCCCACCTTTCCCAAGGACGGGATGCCGTTTCTCGCCGCGCGATTGCAACTGGGCGTGGACCAGGCAGGGACGCTGGCGGCATTGGACCGCATGCTGGACGCCACGCTCAAGGCGAAGCCGGACCCGTTCAATCTGCACGCGGTCATGCATTGCTATCTCGTACATAAGGCGAAGTTTACGCCCGCCATGGTGGCGAAGGTGAAACGGTTCGTGGCCAGTTGGGCCTACAGCAAACCCATCGGCGTTTCGCTCAACTACGAACTCATGCGCGACGGCGCGGGCTGGCTCGCCGCGCAGGAGTGGCCGGACCTCGTCGATGCCGTGGGCAATGACGCGGCGAAGATCCAGAAGAACTGCGCCGGCTGGCTCTGGCGCATCTGGCGTGAGACCACGGACCGCAACGCCAGCGAGTATGATGCGCCGGTTTATTACGGCACCGACTTCGCGCCCGCGCGGATGATCGCCGAGTTCGCCCGCGATCCGGCCATGAGCAAAGCCGCGGCGATGACTCTGGACTTCATGCTCATCCATACCGGTGCGCACTGGCATCACGGCTATCACATCAGCAGCGCGGGCCGGGGTAAATACTGGGGCTCGCTCAATCTCAGCCCGCATTCCGCCGCGCCCACCAACAGCATGGCATGGCTGCTCTACGGCAGCCGCCAGCCGTTCAACATCAACTCCGCACCACAATCCTACTGGCTGGCGCATCCGGGCCGCGTGTTCGCTCCGGATTTCCTCACTGCATGGCAGGCTGCCCTGCCGGATACGCGCACTGTTTATGCCAATCACATTTGGCCCAGCCACAAACAAATCGTGCGCAAGATGGCGTGGTTCACCACCGGCTATGGCCTCGCGAGTCAGCGCGACGATGGCAGCCCGTTCGATTCCTCGCTCTTCAAAGAGTGCCGCCGCACCATGCTCAAATGGGAAAGTCTGCACCACGCCAGCACCTTCACCATCATTCAGGAAAACCGCCGCCGCCCCAGCGAGGAAATCCGCAACGCCTTTGCCTACGGCGAGAACCCCTACTGCCAGACGCTCCAGCATGAAGGCACGCTCATCGGCGTGCATGATGTACCGGAGGCCTACAAATTCTGGATCACCCGCGCGCCCTTCACAACCACCGGAGCCATCGTGAAGCGGATCGAGCGCGACGGCTGGGTCTTCTGTCATGGCGGCAGTATGCTCTTCGCATTCTGCTTCACCGGCACGGCAAAATGGGACAAGCCCAACACCCGCGAGAAGCTCGACCTCCTCCGCTGCGACGATCGCAGCGGTGGCTGGATTCTCGAGACCAGCCCGCTCGCCGCCTTCGCCGGTGGCGGTACGGATGCCGAACTGACAAAGTTCGCCGACGTGATGCTCCAGCGTACCAAATTTCAGTTCGGCACTGGTGCCTCGCTGCCGAAACTCAGCTTCACCAACCTCCGCGGCCACACCCTCAGCCTTCGCTGGAAGCCCTCCGAGCCTCCGGTGAAAGACGAGTGCCTTGTCGATGGAAAGCCCGTCCGCTACGACTTGTTTCCGCTGCTCTCCACCAACGGAGCCAGCCACCCCAACGGCGGCAGCCTGACTCTGAAAGCCTCCGGGCGCACGCGGGTCTATGATTTCAAGAAGTGGACAGTGACGGAGAGTTCGAGCCCAGTGCCGGCAGGCAGGAAGTAGTTGTCCAGCTCACGGTCTTGTTGTCGGTCCAAAACCAGCGTCGGGCGTGAACTTGGGAGGAATTCAGCGGACAAACTCCCCGCGATTCTGTGGACTCCGATTATGCCTCGCCTTTCCTTGTTTCTCCTTTGCCGCATCGCTGCAGTGTTTTGCGGCGCTTCGCTGTCATCTGCTGCGCTGACGAATGGCGGGTTTGAGGCGTCGCCGTTTTCGACCGGTTGGAATGTGACCGGTGCGCCGGTGGTATCCCTGGGACTGGTGGCGGGCTCGGCGCAGGCGGCGCGGTTTTCTGGCTCGGGGCAGGCGCTGGCGCAGAATGTGACTTGGGCGGCAGACTGGTATGTGGATTGCTATTTCGCGGTGCGCAGTGCCACGGGGCGGCAGTTTTCTCTGATTGTTTATAATGGCATGAACTCGCTGGTGAATCTGCGCTATGAGGCGGGGGCGTGGGCGACATTCAACGGCACGGCCTGGGTGAGCGAGCCGTCACTTGGCACGCTGCTGGCGTCCACGGATGCGAATGGCGATGGGGATCTCGATGACGCAGGCGATGTGAAGAATGTGTACCGGATGCGCCTGGCGGGGCGCGGGTTCGGCAGCAGCGGGGCGGCGTATGACTTGGAGGTCTCCGACGCGAATGGCAGCACATTCACCCGCACGGTGGCTGGCATCACGCGCTGGCAGGCGGCGAATGGCGGGACGGCTTACACGCCGGGGATTGTGAAATTTGGCACCGAGTTCGGGACCAATCCGGGATTCTGGCTGGATGAGGTCACGCAGCACACGGAAGCTCCCCCGCCGGGGCCGGTGGTGCTGCCCTATGTGGAGACATTCGGCGCGGTGGCGCATCAGTTCACAGCGGGTGCGGACTGGACGATGACGGGCGGCGTATTCCGCAACACGATCACCTCCACGGCCGCGAATGGGATCGCGTCCTTTCTAACCGAACAGCTTGGAGGACCGCCGGAAACGGCGACGGGTTTCCTGCTTTCGTCGAAGTTCACGCTCGTTTCCAATTCCGGCGCGGGAAATACGGTGGGCTTTGGCGTCATGGGATCGAATGCAGCGTTCACCGGCGGCGTGACGCTGCCCTACTACCTCATGGATGTGCGCCCCTCAGCCAGCACAGTGCGTTGTCTGCGCGTTGGCATTAACAACACGTCCTTCCTCCCAGAGTCGGCGCTGCGGACATTCACACTGAATGCGGCGCAGCCATTCACTTTTGAAGTGCGGGGCACCTACGAATACGGCGCGCTGAAGATGGACCTCACGGTGCGTCAGGGGGCAAACAGCGAGACCTTTTATGTCGTGGACACCGTGCCGCTGACGGTGGGCCACTTCGGCTACCGGAACCGCACGAATGGCGGCGCGCTCACGGTGGAGTGTGATGACTTCACGCTGCGGCGGCTCTCTGCGATCAGCGTCCCCACGCCGCCGCTGCCTTTTGCGCGGCCGGGTGTGGTTTACAGTGCGCCTGTGGCTGCGGTGTCGAATGCAGGCTCGCCGGTGACGCTCACTGTGCCGGTGCGCCCGCCGTGGATGAACTTCACGCCCGGCCCCAATGCAACGGGAACACTGAGTGGCACACCGTCTGCCGCTCAGGCCGGAGCGCACACGGTGAAACTCAGCGCGAGCGATCCCGATGCCGGACAGATGGAGCAGGAATACAGCGTGTGCGTGCTCGCCGCGCAGGGCGTCATCATCAGTGAGTTCCTCGCCGAGAACGACACGGGACTGGAGGACGAAGACGGTGATCAGCCGGACTGGATCGAGTTGTTCAATGCCGGGATGGCTCCTGCGAATGTGGGCGGCTGGTGGCTGAGCGATGATCCCTCGTTGCCAATGAAATGGGCGCTGCCCGCAGGCACGAGCATTCCTGCGGGCGGATTTCTCACGGTGTTTGCGTCGGAGAAAAACCGCACCACGCTCCCGCTGCACACGAATTTCAAACTTACCAATGCCGCGGGCGGGCATATCTTGCTCGCACAGCCGGATGGCACGATGGTCTCCTCCTTCAGCAACTATCCCGCGCAGCGCGCCGACCACAGCTGTGGGGCGCACGGCGACTATCTCAGTCGCGGCTATCTGCTCACGCCCACCCCCGGCGCGGCGAATGAAGCCACGGCTTACAGCGGCTTTGTCGCGGACACGAACTTCACGATCGGCCGCGGCTATTACACCTCGCCGGTCGAGGAAACGATCACCTGTGCCACGCCTGGCGCGATCATTGTGACGACCACGGACGGCTCCACTCCCACGCTCACGAATGGTGTGCAGTCGCCGTCGCCGCGGACACTCACCATTTCGTCCACCACCGTGCTGCGTGCGGCGGCATTCGCGCCGGGCCTCGCTCCCAGCGGCCCGGACACGCAGTCGTATTTCTTCACCGGCGACATCAGTGTGCAGTCGCCCACCGGAGCGCCGCCCGCGGGCTGGCCGCAGGGGCCGGTGAACGGACAAATCCTCGACTACGGCATGGACCCGGACATCACCGGCAGCGTCACGCCGCAGCAGATGCATGATGCGCTGCGGGCGCTGCCCGCACTGTCGCTGGTGACAGACCTGCCAAACCTCTTCGACAATGAGCGCGGGATTTATGTGAATCCCTACGGCCGAGAGGAGGGTTATGAATGCCCTGTGTCGGTGGAACTGCTGCAGCCGGACAACGCGCCCGGATTCCACATCAATGCGGGCCTGCGCATCCGCGGCGGAGCGAGCCGCGAGGGCACGGTGCCAAAGCACAACTTCCACCTCTACTTCCGCGGCCAGTATGGTGCGCCGAAGCTGAACTACCCGCTCTTTGGCGACGAGGGTGCGGACATCTTCGACCGCATTGATCTGCGCACGGCTCAGGTCATGGGCTGGGGAAAGGACGGCTCCACGGCGGCCACTTACACCCGCGATGAATGGAACCGGCTCACCCACGGCGCGATGGGGCAGCCCTACACGCGCAGCCGTTACTATCATCTCTACATCAATGGCCATTACTGGGGCCTCTATGGCACGCAGGAACGCGCCGATGCCGATTTCGCCGCCAGTTATCTCGGCGGCCGGAGCGAGGACTATGATGTGATGAAGACCTTCGTCATTCCGCACCGGGTGGACGCTGCGGATGGCGACAATGCCGCGTGGTTGCAGCTCTTCACTGCGGCCAGCGCAGGCTTTGGCGCAGATGCCGCCTACTTTGCCGTGCTGGGCCGCGATGCCGCCGGTGCGCTGAATGGCAGCGCGCCGCTGCTGGATGTGGACAGCGTCATTGATTACACGCTGCTGCGCTATTACGCAGCAGATGACGATGCCCCCGTGAATACCGGCGTCGGAGTGCCGAAGAATTTCTACGCCCTGCGTCCGCGCGACGGGAGGTTTGGCTACCGGTTCCTCACGCACGATGCGGAGAGCTGCATGAGGAGCACAGCTCCCGCTGCGGACTTCACGGCGCCGGTCACCACGGGCAACACCCTTTCCTATTTCAACCCCCGCTGGCTCTCGCAGCAGCTCGCAGGTAACGCCAAATACCGGCTGCGCTTCGCCGACCGCGCGCAGCGGCATCTCTACAATGGCGGCGCGCTGGACAATCCCGTGGCCATCGCCCGGTGGCGCGCGCTGGCCGCGAAGATCGCGCCTGCGATGCTCGCAGAGTCCGCCCGCTGGGGCGATGCCAAAAGCGCCACGCCGCGCACCGTAGCGCAGTGGCAGGCCGCGGTGGACGCCGTGGAGACCGGCTTCATCGCCACGCGGCGCGCCACGCTCATCGCGCAGTTGCGCACGCGCGGGCTGTTCCCGTCGCTGGATGCGCCGGCCTTTTCCCCGCACGGCGGTATCGTGGCCGCGGGCTTCACGCTGAGCATTACGGCACCGGGTGGCAGCACGGTATTCTATACGACGAATGGGACGGATCCGGCGGATCCTGCCGCGTCGGCCTACACCGGGCCAGTCACATTCACCGGCGCGCAAGCGACGGTGAAAGCCCGAGCCAGGCTCAGCGCCACCGGCGAGTGGAGCGCGCTCACCGAGGCGCTCTTCACGCTTAATGCCGTGCCCGCCACAGCTGGCAATGTGGCGGTCAGTGAGATCCATTACAATCCGCCCGGCGCTGCGGATGACACGGAGTTTGTGGAGATAGTGAATCTCAGCACGAGCCGTGTGGACCTGAGCGGAGTGCGGTTTACCGGGGCCATGATCTTCACGTTCGGCAGTATCGTGTTGGAATCAGGCGAGCGGCTCTGCGTGGTGGAGGACGAAGCCTCCTTCCGCGCCGCCTACGGTCCCGGCCCAGCCGTGGCCGGTCACTGGAGCGGTGCGCTCAACAACAGCGGCGACATGGTCACTCTGCTGGACGCCGGCGGCGGGGTTATCGACACCATCACTTATGCCGATGGCGGGGCGTGGCCGGCCAGCGCCGACGGTGAGGGCTACTCGCTCGTGCGCATCGATGCTTCCCTTCCCGGCACGGCGCTCGACTGGCGCACCAGCATACAGGCTGGCGGAAATCCGGGAGCCAGTGACCGTCTTGCCCCGTTCGCCGGCGATCCCCTGGCGGATACCGACAAGGACGGCACCGCTGCGATTATGGAGCACGTCCTCGGCACCAGCGATACGGCCGCCGGGCCTGTTCTCATGCAGCCGGGCCTGATGCCGGACGGCCGGGCTTTCCTCACCTTTTCCCGCCGCCTTGCCACGGACGATCTTCTGCTCACCGCCGAAGTGTCCGCCGACATGATTCACTGGGCCCCGGCAGTGCGCACAGCGCATACCACCGGTGCTGACGGCAGCGCTGTCGAGACATGGGCCGCTCCTGCGGCTGCCCCGCGTCACTTCCTCCGCCTCCGCGTGCAGATGCACTAGTATGGTGATTGATTAATGCGTTTGCAGGTGGTTTTGAGCTTTCCGGGGATGGCATCAGCGGAGGCAGTCCACACGAAAGGCTCCGGGTCGCGAGTGTTGTGTTCAATATAATCGATGATGGCGGCTTCCAGCTCTTTGACACAGAAGAATGCTGACCGCCGGATACGCTGCTCGGTGATGCGTGCAAACCAGCGCTCAACCGCCGATGAAGGATTCGTCTATGTGACGGGCACCTTTTCTTATGGTGATGGCCAGCAGGCGCGCCTGTGGATCACCCCGCCGCTGCCGGCACCCCAGTTGTTCAGGGCAAAGAGCGTCTGCCCCGCCGCCGCATTGTGCAGCTGCATAGAGCCATAGGTGCCCGCGCTGGGCTGATCGCCGAAATCAAAGAGCGTCGCGCTGGCTCCAGTCACGCCCGCGCTGTTCGCCGGCTGATAGTTCGCCGGCCAGAATTCCAGATTCCCCGTGAGGCCCGTGCCATTCACCACGCCCGCCACATTCGACACCACATTCAGATTCGCCACCGGCTGCTGGAATACCGCGCCAGTCGCCAGCGTGGGCACACCGATTTTGTTCAGGTCAGTGGTGAAGGCATCCATGGACGCCCACAGATACTGCAGCTGCCCCTCCGGCGTTTGCAGCTCCATATAGTAGGCCACGCGGTCGAAGGTGCCGATGCGCGCGCGGTGATCCACACTGTAGGCCGGCTGCGCACTCTGCCAGAAGGCGCTCGACGGAATATCCAGCGATGCCGCCAGCGTGTTCAGCCAGCCCGCCATCGGCGTATCCAGCTGATCTATGCGCCAGCCGCTGTGCCCCTCGTGCTGACCATCCGTGCCCAGCAGGCCGCTGTTGATCGTCTGCGTGCCGATGTAGTCCACATTGTAGCCCGCTGTGGTGAGCAGATTGCGCAGCAGCAGCCGGTAGCACCCGCTGCCATCCGGCGAATCAAAGGACGAACCATCCGTGATGGAATCCCCCCAGCGGCATGATGCGGATGGGAGGCACCTGCGCCGCCACCGGCAACGCGCTGAATACTGCCAGACAGGCAGACATCATTAAACGGGAGAATTGTTTCATAAGGATAGAAAGCAGAGCCGGAATAAGCCGCCCGGTTGTAGGGACTTCCCGGCCCGGGTCAAACCTTCCATTCTCCGCAAACAGCGCAGCCCGAGTCTGGCTCCAGCCCACTCGATTGGAAGGCGTGTGGCTTCTGCGGTGGCCGGGTGGAATCCGTTCTGGACGGCCCGCAGGCTGGCGGCATAGAGGTGGGGGAATCCTGCATTCACCTCCTCACATTCTGCGCGCTCTCATTCGCGCGGCATCCCTGTCACCCACTCAGCCCCACTGCCATGACGCGTCACCCCTATGCCCTCTGGAGCGCCGCCCCGGTCTCCCGCCTCCGGATTCTGCTCCTCAGCGCGCTCTGCATGCTGCACGCACCCGCCCCCGCCGCCGGGGGGGACAGCGTCACCGCCCTCCCGGCCCCGGTCGTCGATCTCGCCGTCGCGGATGCCGGGCGGTCGCTCGTCCTCCAGCTCCAGGGGCAAAAAGGACTCACCGTTTACGACACCAGGACCCAAAAGCTCAGCACCATCGCCCTCCCCTCGGCGGACTTCACCTTCGGCGCCGGCGGCGATACCGCGGTCGTCTTCCTCAAAGAGACCAGCGAGATCCGCTCCTTCAACCTGCAGACCCTCACGCAGGACAAAGCCAAAGCCTTTGCCGACCCCGTCATCCTCATGCGCATCGTCATGGGCCACTCCCGCAGTGATCTGGCCTTCGTCCGCATCGCCCGCGGGACCGACTCCCTCAGCCAGACCACCAACCAGTTCCTCGACGTTTCCACCCTCACCCTCCAGCCGCCCAGGGACACGCAGCTCCGCCTCGGCCGCAATACCTCCTACCGCGACAACGCCCACTACCGCGCCAATGGCGACATGAGCCGCATGACCGAATGGGCCACCAGCCACAGCCCCTGCGGCATCTACCTCTACACCCGCACCGCCGACGGCTACCAGATGCAGGGGAACCACGACTCCGCAGGCCACCTCGCCATGGGCGACGACGGCCGCATCTACACCGGACTCGGCAGCGTGATGGACCTCGCCCTCAAGCAGGAAGGCCCATTCCCTGCGCCCATCGGTCCCGTCGGCAAGGTGCCCGGCAGCTCCCTGTTTCCCGGCATCGGCGGCCGGTTCTTCCTCGGCCTGCAATCCGACGGCACCCTCACCCTCTATCCGTCAGGGGAGACCACCGCCCTCTGCCCGCTCGATCCCTTCCCGGACTGGACGCCGCCCCGCTCCTTCGACCCCAAACGGCCCCAGCCCCCCAGCACCATGGACGACTGGCTCAAGGGCACCCTCACCCTCGACAAGCGCATCACCTTCGCCCCCGCCGCAGGGCACCTCGTCTTTCTGCCCCCCGCCAACGACCGCCTCATCCAGCGCCAGTTCGACCTCACCGCCGCCTTTGAGAAATCCGGCCGCGACTACCTCCAGGTCCTCTCCACGCCTCCGGTAAATGCCAGGGCCGGAGCCCCGTGGGAATACCGGCTCACCACCCTCGCCAAACACAGCCCGCTACAGTTCCAGCTGGAGAAATCCCCCGAAGGCATGGCCCTCTCCCCGGAAGGCATCCTCACCTGGAAAATCCCCGGCGGCATCCAGGGCACCGCCCCCGTGACCGTGACCATCACCGACAGCAAGGCGCAGGTGATCCGCCACACCTTCACCATCACCTTCGAGTAAGCAGACAATCCCCCAGCCACAGCCCACGCCGTCCTTCATCCTCGGACCCCTCCGCATCCGATCGGGAACGGCTATCTCCGTTGTCGGTGGCGGCACTCTCCTGGATCGGTGGCGGCACTCTCCTGGGTCGGTATCGGGCAACCCCTGGGTCGGGGTCGGGCTTCCCGAGTGAAAACAGTGCCATTTTGTCCCGGTTGGAGGCTGAAAATACCCCTTATTGCGACGCGGAGCCCCTTATTGAGAATTCCGCCCGGCTTAGTCGCGTGCCGGCGGCCGGGAAGGGATGCGAAATGGCTGGCGATTCCGGGCCTTTCGTTATACTCCGCGCCGCGCCTCCTTTTCCCTTAGCCAGGGGGACGCCCCTCCCGCCTCTCATCACCTGAATTTATGCCCACGCTGAACTGGATCGGCAAAGAAGCCGTCATCAATCACCACCTCGACGTGCCCTTCCATCTGTTGAAGGACGTGCCGGAACTCGGCTGCGGTGATCCCGGGAGTGGCAACCTCATCGTGGAAGGGGACAACCTCCTCGCCCTCAAAGCCCTGCTCCCCTACTACAAAGGGAAGGTGAAGTGCATCTGCATCGACCCGCCTTACAACACCGGCAACGAAGGCTGGGCCTACAACGACAACGTGAACAGCCCCACGATCAAAAAGTGGCTCGGCGAGACGGTTGGCAAGGAAGGCGAAACCTTGGATCGGCACGACCGCTGGCTCTGCATGATGCATCCCCGGCTGGCGCTGCTGCGGGAGTTCTTGAGTGAGGACGGGAGCATTTGGGTATTTCTCGATGACAACGAGATTCAAGCCTTGCGCTACTTGTTGGATGATATTTTCGGAGCCAACAATTTTGCCGCCACAGTCATTTGGGAGAAGCGCACCACAAGAGAAAACCGCCGCGTCTTCTCATTTAGTCACGACTATCTCGTTTGCTTTGCCAAGGTGCTAGAACGCTTTGAAAAAGTGCGCGGCACACTCCCTCTCACGGAAGAAGTAAAAGGGAGATATGCAAACCCTGACAATGACCCTCGAGGGAATTGGCAATCGATTTCGATGAATGCCCAAGCAGGGCATGGCACAGCCTCCCAATTTTACCGTTTACGGACACCGGGCGGACGAGAACTGGATCCTCCACCCGGCACCTGCTGGCGTGTTACAGAAGCAAAGTTCAAGGAACTGGTTGCTGACAACCGCATCTACTTTGGACCAAAAGGCACAAATGTACCCAGAATGAAGAAGTTCATGGCTGAGACTACAAAGGGTCTGACGCCTCATACTTTGTGGGAGGCCTCCGGCGTGGGAACGACCGACACAGCAACTAAAACGCTCTATACGGTGTTTGGTGGCGATCCGGGTTTTAACACGACCCCTAAGCCCCCTGAAC
>Ga0315905_10005921_pt1 | contig 12430 bp, 7 predicted proteins | sample LakEriMetagenome_5_FD_203522 | JGI IMG/M metagenome (GOLD analysis project Ga0315905, IMG submission 203522) | Freshwater fungal communities from buoy surface, Lake Erie, Ohio, United States - Buoy 4 MA121 | ecosystem: Environmental > Aquatic > Freshwater > Lake | place: USA: Lake Erie, Ohio... | reverse complement strand
CCTCCGTGGTATTCACGATCAGAACGATTTCGCCGTTTTTGATCATGTCGACACAGTGGGGCCGACCCTCGCGCACCTTGTTGACCTTGCGCACCGAAATACCGGCTGCGGTGATGACAGCGGCGGTACCTTCGGTCGCCACAAGATCGAAGCCACGCTCGGTGAGACGGCGCGCCAATTGCACCACGCCCGCCTTGTCTCGCTCGCGTACGCTTAGGAAGCATGTGCCTGAGCGCGGCAACACCACACTCGAGGCAGCCTGCGCCTTGGCATAGGCTTCGCCGAAGCTGCGACCTGTGCCCATCACCTCACCCGTCGACTTCATCTCGGGGCCGAGCATCGGATCGGCTTCTGGGAACTTCACGAACGGGAAGACTGCTTCCTTGACGGAGTAATAGGGAGGAACGCGTTCCTTCGTGGCACCGAGGGCCACCAGCGTTTGTCCTGTCATGACGCGCGCACCAATCTTGGCGAGCGCAAGTCCGGTCGCCTTCGACACGAACGGCGCCGTGCGCGATGCACGCGGATTCACCTCAAGAACAAAGATAACGCCGTTCTGAATAGCGAACTGGATGTTCATCAAGCCGACGACATTGAGAGCCAGAGCAAGCTGCTTGGTCTGGTCGCGCAGCGCATCCTGCAGTTCGGCCGACAACGAATTCGGCGGCAGCGAACAACCAGAGTCACCCGAATGAACGCCGGCTTGCTCGACGTGTTCCATGATTCCGCCGACGAGCACGTTGCGACCATCGCAGACCGCATCGACGTCGACTTCGATCGCATCATCCAAGAATCGATCGAGCAGCACCGGACTCTCGTTCGAGACCTTCACCGCATCGGTCATGTAGGCGCGCAGATCGTCTTCGTTGAAGACGATTTCCATGGCGCGTCCACCAAGCACGTAGGATGGGCGCACGACCAAGGGGAAGCCCACCTCACGCGCGAGCGCCAGCGCCTGCGACTCTGTGCGCGCCGTGGCGTTGGCGGGTTGGCGAAGCCCGAGCGCCTGCACTAACTTCTGGAAGCGTTCGCGATCTTCGGCCACATCGATCGACTCGGGCGAAGTGCCAATGATCGGCGCGCCCGCCTTCTCGAGTGCTCGCGACAGCTTGAGTGGCGTTTGACCACCGTACTGAACGATCACGCCCTCGGGTTTTTCCTTGTCGATGATCTCGAGCACATCTTCGAGCGTCAGCGGCTCGAAGTACAAGCGATCTGACGTGTCGTAGTCAGTCGAGACCGTCTCCGGATTGCAATTGATCATGATGGTCTCGAAACCATCTTCGCGCAGCGCGAGTGCCGCATGCACGCAGCAATAGTCGAACTCGATTCCTTGACCGATACGATTGGGACCACCACCTAGAATCACGATCTTGCGGCGGCTCGTCGGCTCGGCCTCGCACTCTTCCTCGTAGGTCGAATAAAGATAGGCAGTCGAGGTCGAGAACTCCGCAGCACAGGTATCGACTCTCTTGTAGACGGGGCGAACGCCAAAGGACTGACGACGGGCGCGAATCACGCTCTCGGTCACACCGACGAGTTTTGCCAAGCGTGAGTCACTGAAGCCGTGCCGCTTCAATTGTCGCAGACGCGTGGCATCGAGATCCGCAAGAGCGCCTTTGGCAACCTCGACCTCGAGCGTCACGATTTCTTCGATCTGCGCTAAGAACCAGGGATCGATACGGGTGAGCTCATGCACCCGATCAAAAGTCCAACCGGCTCGGAAGGCGTCGGCCGTCTGCAGCAGACGATCAGGACCCGGCATCCGCAGATTGTGTGCGAGCGTGGCAGCCGCTTCTTCACCGAGCGGCAGCGTGGTGACGGGTGACAAGCCATCGAGACCCGTCTCGAGACCGCGCAACGCCTTTTGAAGCGATTCTTGGAAGGTGCGACCAATCGCCATCACCTCGCCCACCGATTTCATCTGCGTAGTGAGACGGTCGTTGGCGCCGCGGAACTTCTCGAAAGTAAAACGCGGAATCTTGGTGACGACGTAATCGATCGTCGGCTCGAATGAGGCCGGTGTCGCGCCGCCCGTGATGTCGTTGCGCAACTCGTCGAGCGTGTAACCCACGGCGAGTTTCGCCGCGATCTTGGCAATCGGGAACCCCGTTGCCTTGGAGGCAAGCGCCGAGGAGCGCGATACGCGCGGGTTCATTTCGATAACGATCAAGCGGCCGTCTTCCGGATTCACGGCGAACTGCACGTTGGAGCCACCGGTATCGACACCGATCTTGCGCAGCACCGCGATAGAGGCGTCGCGCATGCGCTGGTATTCTTTGTCCGTCAATGTTTGTGCCGGCGCGACGGTGATCGAGTCGCCGGTGTGCACACCCATCGGATCGAGGTTCTCGATCGAGCAGACGATGATGCAGTTGTCGGCGCGATCACGCACGACCTCCATCTCGAACTCCTTCCAACCGAGGATCGACTCCTCGATCAGCACCTCGCTGGTCGGCGAAGCGTCAAGACCGCGCAATACGATCGACTCGAACTCCTCGCGGTTGTACGCGATGCCGCCGCCTGAGCCACCGAGCGTGAAGCTCGGTCGAATGACGCAGGGGTAGCCGAGCGTCGATTGGATCGCGAAAGCCTCTTCCAAACTTTTGGCAACCGCCGACTGAGCCGACTCGAGTCCGATCTCGCGCATCGCATTGCGGAAGAGCTCGCGGTCTTCGGCCATGTCAATGGCGTCACGCGAAGCACCGATCAACTCGCAGTCGAACTTCTCGAGCACGCCCTCGCGCACGAGATCGAGTGCAGTATTGAGCGCCGTCTGACCACCCATCGTCGGCAGCACCGCATCCGGGCGCTCTTTCTCGATGATGCGGGCGACGGTGCGCCAGTTGATCGGTTCGATATAGGTCGCATCGGCCATGCCGGGGTCGGTCATGATCGTGGCCGGGTTCGAGTTCACCAGGATGACCCGGTAGCCCTCCTCCCGCAGCGCTTTGCACGCCTGCGCACCTGAGTAATCAAACTCGCAGGCTTGACCGATGACGATCGGACCTGCGCCGATGATCAGGATGCTTTGGATGTCGGTTCTTTTCGGCATGGCGGACTCGGTTTCTCGATCAAGCCGAACGACGGCGCTGCATGGCCGCCGTAAAGCGATCGAACAAATGGCTGACGTCGTGGGGACCGGGGCTCGCTTCAGGATGCCCCTGGAAACTGAAGGCGTCGCGATCGGTGCGCGCCACGCCCTGTAAGGTGCCATCGAACAACGAGCGATGGGTTGCCACGAGCTTGGCAGGCAAGCTGCTCTCATCGATCGCAAAGCCGTGGTTCTGCGAGGTGATCAACACGCGACGGCTCTCGAGATCCTGCACGGGATGGTTCGCGCCGTGATGGCCAAACTTCATCTTCATCGTGCGAGCACCGCTCGCAAGCCCGAGCAACTGGTGACCAAGGCAGATGCCGAAGATCGGTACGTTCGCCTCGAGAATTTCGCCGATGGCGCGAATGGCGTAATCACACGGCTCTGGATCACCGGGGCCGTTCGAGAGGAACACGCCCTCCGGGTTCAGTGCCAGTACTTCACTCGCCGGTGTCTGCGCAGGAACGACCGTGACCGAACAGCCCGCATCGACCAACAAGCGAAGAATGTTGTGCTTCACGCCAAAGTCGAAGGCAACAACGCGATACGGCTTGTGACCGGTGCGCGCGGGCGGCGCATCGAACGTGGAGCCGGCTATCCACTCGTAGCGCTCACGCACCGAGACGACCTTGGCAAGATCCATTCCCTTCAAACCAGGGAAAGCACGCGCCGCTTCGAGCGCCGCTGCTTCGAGTTTGGCCAGATCACCCGATTTACTCGCTTCGCCGGTCACGATCGCACCGTTCTGCGCGCCCTTCTCGCGCAGGATGCGCGTTAGGCGTCGCGTGTCGATATCGGCGATGGCAACGACACCGTGGTGAATCAGAAAGTCAGGCAGGCTGCGCGTGGAGCGGTAGTTGCTGAGCCGCGGTGGCAGATCACGGATCACGAGCCCTGCCGCATACGCTGCAACGGACTCCATGTCGTCGTCGTTGGTACCGACGTTGCCTATGTGGGGATAAGTGAGAGTGACTATCTGCCGCGAGTAGGACGGGTCGGAAAGAATTTCCTGATAACCGGTCAACGCGGTATTGAAAACGACTTCGCCGGAGGTATTCCCTGTCGCACCGATCGATTGGCCGCGGAAGGTCGAACCATCCGCGAGCGCCAGCACTGCTTCGCTCACTCAGTCACCCGTTGCTCTGCAAAAACACTCTCCGACGCAGAGCGCGGGTATCAGATGGACAAAACGGGAGACATTCTCTCGAATGCCTCCCGCCTTGCTCGGACTAACCCGGCTATCGGATTAGAAGGAAATTCTATGTTTTCGGACCCCATCCTGTCCATGGAATTCGGGGTGAAATCGCACCGATACGAAACACCGATAGAATCGCCTAAGTTCTTGTTTTAAGACGAATTACGTCGCCCATTTCATAGCGGCCGGGCGACTGTTCACACAAAAATTTCGCTGCCCGTAAGGCACCCCGAGCAAAGATTGCCCGGTCTGTGGCCTGGTGTGACAGCAGCACCCGTTCCCCTGCGCCGAGAAAGGCCACCGTGTGGTCACCCACCACGTCCCCGCCCCGAATGACGGCGTAGCCGATCTCACCAGCCGGTCGTGCGCCGCCGTCAACGTGGTACCGCACCGAGTCGCGCTGGAACGCAATGTCACGACCATCCGAGGCCGCCTGACCGAGCGCCAACGCCGTGCCCGATGGCGCGTCCTGCTTGTGTCGGTGATGGGCCTCGACGATTTCGATATCGAAGTCTGTAGGCAACGATCGCGCTGCTTGGCGTACGAGCTCGAGCAGCATCGTCACACCTAGGCTGGTGTTGGCGGCGATGAGCACCGGAATCCGTTGCGCAGCCAGAGCAGCCGCGCTGTGCGTCTCGGCATCGAGCCCCGTCGTACCGATGACGATGGGCACACCGGCGTTAGCGCAAGCGGCGAGATTGCCGCGCGACGCACTGGCCGCGGAGAAATCGATCACAACCTCAGCATCACCGAGTACGGCCGTCAGATCCGTCGTGATCCGAGTCCCGATCGCGGGCAAGCCGGCCAGTTCACCTAGATCGCGTCCGACAGCAGCGGCACCCTCGCGGTCGATGGCGCCGACGAACATGACATCGCCCATTTCGAGAGCGGCACGCGTAATGGCGAGCCCCATCCGGCCCGAGGCTCCGACGATCACCACTCGCATGCAAATACTCCTGACGGTTTAGTTGCCGCCGGAGAAGAAGCGTTTTACGCCCTCGAAGAAGCCCTCTTCACGCGGCGTGTGGCCTTGGCCATCGCCGCGCAGTGACTCATCGAATCGGCGCAGCAAATCGCGCTGCTCGGACGACAGTTTCACCGGCGTTTCTACCACAACGCGACAGAACAGGTCGCCTCGACTGCCACCGCGCACCGGTTTGACGCCTTTGTCGCGCAAACGGAAAACGCGACCCGACTGGGTCTCAGCCGGAATCTTGATGGATACTTCACCCTCGAGTGTAGGTACGTTCACCGCACCACCGAGCACGGCGGTCGCAAAACTAATCGGCACTTCGCAAGAAAGATCGTCACCCTCGCGCTCGAAGATCGGGTGCGGTTTGACGTTCATCTCGATGTAGAGATCGCCCGGCGGCCCACCATTGCGGCCCGCCTCACCTTCACCGGCCAGACGAATCCGATCACCGGTCGCAACACCTGCCGGCACCTTGACCGACAGCGTGCGCGTACGACGTACACGCCCCTGACCGAGACAGGTATCGCAAGGATTTTTGATGATGCGGCCCGTGCCGCGGCACTTGTTACAGGGCTGCTGCAACTGGAAGAAGCCCTGCGAGATCCGCATTTGGCCGCTGCCTTGGCATTGATCGCAGGTGACGGGGCTCGAGCCCTTGGCACAGCCGCTGCCGTGACAGGTCTCGCATTCCATCAAGCGCGGAATCTCAACTTCGGTCGTATAGCCGAAAACGGCTTGCGCCAGATCGAGTTCAAGCTCGTAACGCAGATCCGCGCCGCGGAAAACCTGCGAGCGACCGCCACGACGACCACCACCAAAGATATCGCCGAAAACTTCGCCAAAGATATCGCCGAAGTCACCACCGCCGAATCCGGCGCCACCGGGCCCGCCGCCTTGACGCATGGCCTCCATGCCATCGTGACCGTGCTGGTCGTAGACGGCGCGCTTCTGCGCATCGGAGAGCACTTCGTAGGCTTCCTTCGCCTCTTTGAATTGCTCCTCGGCCTCGGCATCACCCGGATTACGGTCTGGGTGATACTTCATCGCGAGGCGTCGGTAGGCCTTCTTGATGTCGGCCTCCGACGCACCCTTGGCGACGTCGAGGATCTGGTAGTAGTCGCGTTTGGCCATGTGAGTTCAGTCGGCGTAAGGCCGATCAGGAAGCCTTGCGGTCCTGATCCTTATCCTTCACTTCATCCTTCACTTCCTCGAACTCGGCATCGAGCACATCGCCACGATCCTTACCCGAGCCTTCGGCACCACCTGCCGCTGCAGCGCCCTCGCCGGCCTCGCCCGACTGTTGCGCGTAAGCCTGCTGGGCGATCGCACTAGAAGCCTGCATCAGCGCCTCGAGCTTCTTCTCGATCTTGTCCTTGTCGTCATCCTTTAAAACGGCCTTGAGATCGTTGAGGGCATTCTCGACCTTGACGCGCTCCTCGGTGGCGACCTTTTCACCCAAATCTTTGAGCGTCTGCTCGACCGAGTGCACGAGGCCATCGGCCTTGTTACGCGTCTCGACGAGCTCGCGGAACTTCTTGTCTTCCTCGGCATGCGCCTCGGCATCGCTCACCATGCGCTTGATTTCGTCCTCCGAAAGGCCAGACGAGGCCTTGATGACGATGCGCTGCTCCTTGCCGGTCGCCTTATCCTTAGCCGACACGTTGAGAATGCCGTTGGCGTCGATGTCGAACGTCACTTCGACCTGCGGCGTGCCACGACGAGCCGATGGAATATCCGTCAAATCGAACTTGCCGAGCGACTTGTTGTCGAGCGCGCGCTCACGCTCACCCTGCAACACGTGGATGGTCACGGCGGTCTGGTTGTCCTCGGCGGTCGAGAACACCTGAGAGTGCTTGGTCGGGATAGTCGTATTTTTCTCGATAAGCTTGGTCATCACGCCACCCAAGGTCTCAAGACCGAGCGACAGCGGCGTCACGTCGAGCAACAACACATCCTTCACGTCACCGGCGAGCACACCGCCCTGAATCGCAGCGCCGACCGCGACCGCCTCATCCGGGTTGACGTCCTTGCGGGGATCCTTGCCGAAGAAATCTTTGACGTACTTCTGTACGAGCGGCATGCGCGTCTGACCACCGACGAGGATCACCTCGGAAACCTCGGCCGCCGAGAGACCCGCGTCTTTCAACGCGATCTTGCAGGGCTCGATCGTGCGCTTGACGAGATCTTCGACCAGCGACTCGAGTTTGGCACGGGTGAGTTTCACCGCCAGATGCTTCGGGCCAGTTGCATCCATCGTGATGTAAGGCAGGTTGATGTCGGTCTGCTGGCTCGAGGAAAGCTCGATCTTCGCCTTCTCGGCCGCTTCCTTCAGGCGCTGCACGGCAAGCGGATCCTTGCGCACATCGACCCCCGACTCCTTCAGGAACTCGTCGGCCAGGTGGTTGATGATCCGCAGGTCGAAATCTTCACCACCCAAGAACGTGTCGCCATTGGTCGAGAGCACTTCGAACTGACGCTCACCATCGACCTCGGCGATCTCGATGATCGACACGTCGAACGTGCCGCCACCCAAGTCGTACACCGCGATCTTGCGATCACCGCCGTCCTTGTCGAGACCGTATGCGAGCGCTGCGGCCGTCGGCTCGTTGATGATGCGCTTGACGTTGAGCCCCGCGATGCGACCGGCATCCTTGGTGGCCTGACGCTGCGAGTCGTTGAAGTACGCCGGCACCGTCACCACGGCTTCGGTCACTTCCTCGCCGAGAAACTCCTCAGCGGTTTTCTTCATCTTCATCAGCACACGCGCGGAGATCTCCGGCGGCGCCATCTTCTTGCCCTGCGATTCGATCCAGGCGTCGCCGTTGTCCGCCTTGACGATCTTGTACGGCACCATGTCGATGTCCTTCTGGACGATCTTCTCGTCGAAGCGACGCCCGATCAGACGCTTGACCGCATAAAGGGTGTTCGACGGATTGGTGACCGCCTGACGCTTGGCCGACTGGCCGACCAAAACCTCATCGTCCTTGGTGAAGGCGACCACCGAGGGAGTCGTACGATCACCCTCACTGTTCTCGATCACGCGCGGCTTGCCGCCGTCCATGATGGCGACACAGGAGTTCGTCGTGCCGAGGTCGATGCCGATAACTTTTGCCATGATGTGTGCTCCGTTGCGGATTTCGTGGGGCCATCGGCCCGTTATGCCGCTTTAAATGGGGGTATTCGTTGCGGATTCAAGCCGGGTGGGATTCAACCCGGAGCGCGTGCGACGATGACGCGCGCAGCGCGCAGCAATCGTCCGTTAAGCGTATAGCCGCGTTGAATCACGGCGAGAACCGAGTTGGGCTCGGCGGTTTCGGAGGGCTGCGCCGCCATCGCCTCGTGCAGATTCGCATCGAAGGGCTCGCCCACCGGATTAAGGTCGACGATGCCCGCTTTCTCCATTGCTTTAGCGAGCAACCGCTGCGTTGCGGCCTGCCCTTCGGCGAGCGCCGCTGCATCCGCTTTACCAGCGTTCTCGACACCGAGGTCAAGGCTGTCTTTTACGGGCAGCAGCTCCGCAGCGAACTTCTCGAGGGCATAGCGATGCGCCTGCTCAACATCGCGTTGCGCGCGCTTTCGAATGTTGTCGAGTTCAGCGAGAACACGAAGCTTTTCATCCTTCAGCTGCTCGACGAGCGCGCGCGTCACCGCAAGCTCCTCGCGCAGCGACTCGAGTTCCGGGCTGGCCGCAGCCGCCTGTTCCGGCGATTCACTCATGGAATATCACCTTAAAAACAATGATTTACGATGGGAATTTAGAATTAGCTGCAGCTCAAAGCCGCCGCTATCTGACCCACTCCCTGACGCGAAGATGGGGTCTAGCGGCGGGAATTCAAGGCGGAGCCTAGGAGCCGCGCCGTCATGTCAACGATGGGGATCACTCGCTCGTAGGCCATGCGAGTCGGGCCGATGACCCCGATCACCCCCATGACACCATCGTCACCGCTGTAAGGCGCCGTGACGATGCTGCAATCATCAAGCACGCGATAGCCCGACTCCTGCCCGATGAAGATCTGGACACCCTCGGCATGCAGGCTTTGGTCGAGCAGGTGCAAGAAGTCGCGGCGCTCATTGAAAGCCTCGAACAGCCGCTTCAACTTCTCGACATTGGAGAGCTGCGCCACGCCCATGAGATTGGTTTCGCCCGCCACGATGTACTCGAGGCCCGCGGCCGGGGTCGGCGCCTGATTGACCACCTGCTGCGCTGCGCCGATCGCATCGAGCATCAAAGCGTTCATATGCTCATGCGCATCCTGCAATTGCTGCAAGATCTCGCGCCGCGCTTCCTCTGGCGTGCGGCCGACCAGTTGCTCGTTCAGGTAGTGGGCGGCGCGCCGCAGTTCCTCGCCTGAGTAGTGACGCGAGAGGTGAATGATGCGGTTCTGCACTTCGCGATCATCGAACACCATCACCACTAACACGCGATTTTCCGAGAGCGCGACGAACTCGATCTGGGTGATCGAGGCGACCTTGGGTCGCGGCACGGTGACGACACCGGCCAAGCGAGTCACGTTCGAGAGCAGCTGCGAGGCGTTCGCGACCAAGGCTTTGGGATCGCCCGTGAGGCTCGGCCCAAATTGCTGCCGCAGTTCGTCCGCCGCCAGCCCCTCAAGGGGACGCGAGCGCAACAGGGTGTCGACGAAGAAGCGATAGCCACGATCGGTCGGGATGCGCCCGGCGGAGGTATGCGGCGAGACGACGAAGCCGAGCTCCTCGAGATCGGCCATGACGTTGCGAATGGTCGCAGACGAGAGACTCAGGCCCGATTCGCGTGACAAAGCGCGCGAACCAACGGGCTGCCCATCCCGTATGTAGCTCTCGACGAGTACCCGCAGCAGCTGTTGAGCGCGATCGTTCAGGGAGTCGTAATCATGAGCCATGGGTAAAACGCTACCGACCCATGACGAATCCCGTCAAGCGACCCGTTTATGCGTTGGTGCCACCCCGGGCTCCGTGATAAAACGGCGCAGCTCTCATTCGGTGCCTTTGCATGTCCCTCATCCGTCGCTGCGCCCTCGTCACCCGCTTCGCCGATGCTCGCGTCGCCGAAAGTGCCGCCCTGCTCGCTCGCCACCTCGGCGAACGGCAGATCGAGGTGTTGGCGCTTGAGTCCGAGGCCGAACGCTTGCCCGACCTAGCGGTGCGCTTCGTACCGGATGACACCCTCGCAGACGACACCGATCTTGTGATCGCCATCGGCGGCGATGGCACATTGCTGCACGCTGCGGGCCTTTTCGCGCGCACTGATACGCCGTTGCTTGGCGTTAACCGTGGTCGGCTGGGCTTCCTCACCGATGTCATGCCCGAAGACATGCTCGCTTCGGTCGATGATGCGATAGAGGGTCGCTGCGCCCGTGACTCGAGGCCTTTGCTTTCGGCCGAACTCACCACCGCCGACGGACAGCGCAAGGCCGGTCTCGCACTCAACGACATCGTTCTGCAAACGAGTCAAATCGGTCGCCTCGTCGATTACGAAACCTGGATCAACGGCCGCTTCGTCAACGCACACGGCGGTGATGGTCTCGTGGTGGCGAGTGCCACCGGCTCCACGGCCTATGCCCTCTCCTGCGGCGGGCCGATCGTCGATCCCGAGCTCGAAGTGTTCGTGGTCGCGCCCATCTGTCCGCATACGCTCTCCGACCGCCCCATCGTGGTCGGCGCCAAATCCATCGTTGAGGTTCGGATGTTGGATCGACCCGACTCGATCGCCGAGGTCGCCTGCGATGGTCATCCGCTCGGGCGTCTAGCCCCTGGCGGCACCCTCGCGATTCGTCCGGCAGCGCAGCGCGTCACGCTGTTGCATCCGGCGGGTTACGACTACTTCCGACTGCTGCGCAGCAAACTCAACTGGGGGCGCCGCAGTTTCGATGCTTTGCGCTGACGAACTTTCATCATGTTGAGCCACCTGCACATCCGTGACTTCGCGATCATCGAGAGTGTCGAACTCGATCTTCGCAAAGGCCTCACCGTGCTCACCGGCGAAACCGGCGCGGGTAAGTCGATTTTGGTCGATGCCTTGCAACTGGCGATCGGTGGCCGAGCCGGCGCCGAGGTGATCCGTCATGGCGCCGATCGGGCTGAAATCACGGCGACCTTCGAACTTACCGGCACACCCGCGGCGCTGCGCGAGTGGTTGAAGGAACAGAGCATCGAGAGCGACGAGGAACTCGTCGTGCGGCGCGTCATTCAACGCGACGGCAAATCCCGCGCTTATCTGAATGGCCAGACGGTCGCCGTTCAATTACTACGACACGCGGGCGAATGGCTGGCCGACATCCATGGCCAGCATGAGTTTCAATCTTTGATGCGCAGCCATGCGCAGCGTGAGCTGCTCGACACCTACGCGAGCGCGACGAATCTTGCCGATCGAGTCGCAGACCTACATCGCGAGCGCGTCAAAGCCGACGAATCACTCGAGGATCTTTTGACCGCGGCGCGCGATCGCGACTCGCGACTCGAATTGTTGCGACATCAAATCAACGAGTGGGAAACGGTCGCGCTCAAAGAGGGCGAGCTCGCATCACTGATGGAGGAGCGACACCGCTTGACGCATGGCGCAAAACTCGCCGACGCCGCCCGTGTCGCGCTAGAGCTCATCGATGCGAACGAGTCATCAAATGCGCACGCACTCGCCGCTCGCGCACTGAACCAGGTGCGCCAAGTTGCCCACCTCGATGCCGCGCTGGCCGAGAGTCTCCCCGCACTCGAGGAATCCGTAATCCGGCTGCGCGATGTGGCGGGCGATCTCACCCGCTATCTCGACAAACTCGAGGCCGACCCAGGTCGTCAGGAGCTCGTCGAACAACGCTTGGCGACCATCGAGTCGCTAGCCCGCAAGCACCGCGTCGCACCCGAAGCCTTGCCGGCGGTGTTTTCGGAACTTGGGGTCGAGCTCGACCGACTCGAAAAACTCGAACAGCACTCCGGATCGCTCACCGCCGAGCGTGATCGCGTCAGCGCCGAATGGCGAAAGTTCGCCGCACAACTCGGGAAGCTGCGACGCAAAGCCGCCGACGAGCTCGCCGCCGACATCACACAGCGCATGCAAGGTCTCGGCATGGTGGGTGGCGAGTTTCGTATCGCGCTCAACCCTCAAGCATCGACTGAACTCACGCAAGCCCATGGTGCAGAGAGCGTGGAGTTCCAAGTGTCAGCCAATGCAGGC
>Ga0315905_10005920_pt1 | contig 12430 bp, 1 predicted proteins | sample LakEriMetagenome_5_FD_203522 | JGI IMG/M metagenome (GOLD analysis project Ga0315905, IMG submission 203522) | Freshwater fungal communities from buoy surface, Lake Erie, Ohio, United States - Buoy 4 MA121 | ecosystem: Environmental > Aquatic > Freshwater > Lake | place: USA: Lake Erie, Ohio... | reverse complement strand
CCGCGCTCGTCGGCGCTGCCCCCACCGGGCCCGGGCTCACCGCGAGCAGCACCGCCTGCGGGGCCGCGGCGGGTGCGCCCTCCGTGATCGCCGAAAATTCGGTGAAGCCCTCCGCTCCGAGCACGTTCCGCCAGCGCGCCACGTCCAGCAACGGCGAGCCGGGCAGCCGCCGCTCCGCGTCACGGGCCTGCCACCAGCCCTCCAGCAGGCCGTAGGTGAGGGTGTTCGCGAGAGAAACGCGCGTCACCTCGACGAGCGCGAGGAGCCCGCCCGGCCGCAGGAGACCGCGGATCAGGCGGAGGGAGTCATCGAGCCGGCGGGCCACGTGCAGGGCGTTAGCCGCCACCACCACATCGACCGAGCCGGCCGCGGCCGGCTGGGCGGACAGAGGCGCGTCGAGATCGGCCACCGCGAAGCGCATTCCGGGGTGCCGCGCGGCGAGGCCAGTCTCAAACTGCCGGCGGAAGCCCGCCGAGACATCGGTGAAGAGGTACTCCACCGGACCGCCGAGGCGTTCGAGGGCAGCGGCGACGACCGCCGTGGTGGCCCCAGTGCCCGCCCCGAACTCGAGGATGCGCACCGGCCCCGCCCCGCCCGCCGCCCGACGAGCGCGGACCGCGGCGACGACGGCCTCGGCCAAGGCACGGTTAGCGGCGTCCGCTAGGGTCGACCCCTCGTAGACGCGGCGCACCAGCGCGAGCGAACCGCCGGGAAAGAGCACGTCCGTACCGCGAACGCGGCCCGCGAGGACGTCCGGCAGGGCAGCGACACACGGCGCGAGCAAGTCCGCGTGGCCAGCGTGGTCCGGATGGTTTTCCAGCAGGATTCGGCGGAGCACCGCCGGGTCGCCGGGCGCGGCCGCGAGCGCCTCCCGCGCCGCGGGCAGCAGCGCGTCCGCCAAACGGCTGGCCACCTCGCCGGCGGGGGCGAGGTCCGCCGGCGTGAGCCGGGCATCGAGTCCCTGGGCGCGCAACCGGGCCGCGAGGAGCGCCCGCGCGTAGGCGTCGAGCGCGTCGAGCCCCGAGCTGGCGGACGAGGCGCGACTCGCGGTGCGGGGAGGGGGGGAGACGCGGAGTTCCTCGAGCAGGGCCGGGCTAGCCTTGAGGTAGGCGACTTGGGGCGCGGGGCCGGCGAGCACCCGCTCGACCACCGCAAAGCCCTCCGCCACGCCGATCGAGCCGAGGCCGCGCGCCGCCATCTCCCGGCGGTGCCGAGACGTGGCCACGACGCCGACCTCGCCCCAGAAACCCCAGTTGATGACGCGCACGGGTAGGCCGTAGGTCGCCTCCGCCCAGCGCGCGTACTCATCGGTAAAGGTGCTGCCCGCATTGTAGTTCGCCTGGCCCGGGCCGTGGTACAGCGAGACGACGGAAGAGAACACGAGCAGCCAGCCGGCCCCGGCCCGGTGCGCCTCCCGCGCGAGAACGGCAAACCCCTCGACCTTCGGCCCCAGCGCCGCGAGCAGGTCCTCCTCCCGCATCCGGTCGAACGAGCGGTCACGCAACACGAGGGCCGAGTGGACCACGCCGTCGACCCGGCCCCAGCGGGCACGCACCGCGGCAAAGGCGGCCGCGACCGCGTCCTCGCGCGTGAGATCCGCCGGAAAGTACGCGCCCTCGCCACCGGCCGCGCCCAGCTCCGCCAGGCCGGCGGCGATCTCCGCGTCCTCGGCGCGCCGCCCGAGCCAGGCCACGCGGGCCCCATACCGCCGGGCCAGTTCAAGGCTCAGTCCACGGCCAAGCCCACCGTGGCCGCCGGCCACGACGTAGACGCCCCCGCGCCGGAAACCGCCGGGTGTCACGCAGCCTCCTCCCGGCCAAGGGTGAAGGTGAAGCGCCGCCCGCCGCGCCACGCCACCCGTTCCCCAGCGCGTTGCGCCGGCTCCGCCACCACCGCCGCCGCGAGCGCAGCCGCCGCGCCTGCGTCCGGCTCCCCAGCCGGCAGATCAACGGCCGCACAATCAACGTGCGGGTACTCCCGGCCGAGCGAGGCCGCCAGACCCGCCAACGCTGCGGCGTGCGGCCGGCCCAGGGCGCCGTCCACCGCCCAGAGGCCACGCGTGACCACCCGGAGGACGAGCCCGGGCACCCAGCGATCCTGGGCCTGCAGGGCTTTCACGAGTCGGAACAAGGCCAGCACACCCCGCTCCTGCGCGGTCCGGACGCGCGCCAGCTCGTCGGCCTCGGGATCCGGTTCGCCCGCCAGGAAATAAACCCGCCGCGGCGCCGGCCGCGCGGCCACCTCGCGCGCCCACGCACCGGGATCCGCGGGATCGACTCCCGCAGCGGCAGCCAGCTCGAGCACGACGGCCCCGGGATGGCGCTCCGCCAACGCCCCCGCCACCGGCGAGCCACCCTCCCGCACGATCCACACGGTCTCGTCTGCCGCGACCGGCGCGAGCGACGGCCGCCCCGCCTCCACCCAACCGGGCACCAACCACACGGGCGCCGGCCCGGGCCGCGGCGGCCGGGTCACGTACCCGCTGAGCCGCGCCACCACCCGACCCTCCTCGCTCGCCACCACCAACTCGGCCCCCGTCGCCGGGTCCCCGCTCGCCTCCACCCGCACGACATCAGGCCACGGCGCCAGCACCTCTAGGCGGCCAAAACCGTACGGGAAACGGAAGCCCCCATCGCCCTCCGGCCCTAGCAGCGCCGCCACTTGGAACGCACCATCCAGCAACGGGGCGGGTACCCGATCCTGCGCGGCGGTGCCGGCCGCAGCGGGATCCAACTGGAGCCGCGCCACCACCCGACCCGCGGCCGCGACCACCCGCCGCACCACCCGGAAAGCCGCCCCGTAGTCCACGCCCCCACGCGCCATCAGCTCGTGCCAGGTTTCGCCGTCCAAAGTCCGCGCCCCCACCTCCGCCGGCCACGCCCCGTCCACGGTCGCCGGAGCGGCCTCCGGCTCCCACGCGAGGCCACCCTGCGCGTGACGGACCTCGGCGGCCCCCTCACCCGAGATCACTTCCCAATCGCCTTCCTCGGCCCCCGACCGCCAGCGCACCGCTAGGGCAGCCGCTGCCGCTGCGTCGACCGGCCGCAGCCACGTGAGCGCCCGGAGCACCGGCACGTGCCCCGGCCGCCGGCCCGCCGCAGCCAGCACGAGGCCGGCCACCGCCGCGCCCGGCAGCAGCGGCTCACCCTGCACGCGATGATCAGCCAGCACGGGATCATCCGCGGCGAAGGCAAAGGTCTGGCCACCCTCCGCGGGCATCGAAGCCCCGGTAGCGGGGACCGGCGCGAACCAACAGCGGCGGAGGTCGAAGGGATAACCGGGCAACCGCACGCGGCGGGCTCCCCCAACCGGAAACAAGGCATCCCAGCGCGCGTCGGCGCCCGCGAGGTAGGCGTCGCGCGCCTCGGCCAACAGGGCGCGCCGGTCGGACACCGCACCGGCGGCGCGCAGGCCCTCGCGGAGCCGCCGCTCGCGGGCCGCCGGTAAATCGTGCCGCGCAACCTCGACGGTGGCACCCGCAAAGGCCCGCAGCGCGGCGCGGAGTTCCATCGCGTCTGCCGCGACCACCGCAAAGCGGTGCCCGAAATGGCTGCGGCCCACTGCAAGGGTGAAACTCACTTCCGCCAGTGCGGCGGTGGCCCCCGCCGGAGTCGCCAGCCAAGCAGCGAGGTCCGCCACGCGCCGCGCGAGGGCCGTCGGCGTGAATCCCGAAAGTAGGAACAGGTGCGGCCCGGGCGCTGCCGGCGTCACGGGCGGCAGCGCCGCGGGCGCCTCCTCCACCACGAGATGCGCATTGGCCCCGCTGAAGCCAAAGGAACTCACCGCCGCGCGCCGCGGCGCCCCAGACCGCGCGGGCCACGGCTGGGCCGTATCCGCGATCCGGAACGGACCGCCTTCCAGCACGAGTTCTGGGTTCCGCGGACGCGCGTGCAACGTCGGGGGAATCACGCCTTGGCGCAGCGCCAGCACCACCTTCAGCAGCCCCGCCACCCCGGCGGCCGCGAGGGCGTGGCCGAAGTTAGATTTCACCGAGCCCAGCACGCAGAACCCCTCTCGCGCCGTGAAGCCCCGGAATGCCTCGGTGAGCGCCGCCACCTCCATCGGATCACCCAGCCCCGTGCCGGTCCCGTGGCATTCCACGTAGTCCAGCGTCGCCGGATCCACCCCCGCCGCGCGGTACACTGCCGTCTCGAGCTCCGCCTGCGCGGGCGCGCTCGGCGCGGTGATCCCGTTGGTGCGGCCATTCTGGTTCACGCCGCTGCCCCGGATGACCGCGTGCACCGGATCACCGTCGCGCAACGCCGCCCCGAGGGGCTTCAGCACCACCACGCCCACGCCCTCCGCCGGCACGATCCCATCGGCCCCAGCCCCGAAGCTCCGGCAACGGCCCGTCGGCGACAACAGGCCGGTCTTGCTCGCGCGGATGTGGAACCCGTCCGAGGACATCACCGCCACACCGCCGGCCAGAGCCAGCGTGCAGCCACCGGCCCGCAGGCTCTCGCACGCTAGGTGGATCGCCACCAGCGACGAGGAGCAGGCGGTGTCGACGGCAAGCGCGGGGCCCTTGAGGTTGAGCAAGAACGGCACGCGCCCGGCCAAAATCGCGCTCGCGTTACCGAGGAACGCCCCCGCCTCGCCCCAGTCGGGCCGGCCCACCAGCTGCGTCTCGTAGTCGCCCGCACAGCAGCCCGCGAATACCCCGCACCGCGTGTCGTCGAGCGCGCGGTCCGCGTAACCCGCGTCCTCCAGTGCCCGCCACGCGGCCATCAGGAATAACCGCTGGTGCGGATCCATCAGGTCCGCCTCGCGCGGCGTGCAGCGGAAGAACAACGGATCAAAGCCCGCCGGATCCCGCAGAAAACCACCCCACCGGCTATAGCTGCGCAGGGGTGCACGGCGGTCCGAACTGAACCGCGCCCGCCAGTCCCACCGCTCCGCCGGCACCTCGCGCACGCTGTCGCGGCCCGCCGCGAGGTTTGCCCAGAACTCCTCTAAGTCGTCCGCGTCCGGAAACTGGCCCGCCATCCCAATGATCGCAATCGGCTCGGGCCCACCCGCCGGCGCCGCAGCGCTGGAACTCACGCCCCCCACCGGAGCCGCGGGCGTCCCCCCCACCGGCGCGGGAACCAGCGCCGCCGGCGGCAGGGCCGCCGCGCGCAGGCGTTGCACCACGCCGGGCTCCGCGGTCGCCAGGATTCGGCGCACGAGACGGCGCACCGAGGGATGGTTGAACAAGTCCGGCGTCCGCAGCGTGAGGCCCAGGTCGCGGTTCAGGCGCTCGATGATCTCCACCGCTAGAATCGAATCGACGCCCAAGCTCTCGAACGTCGCATCCTCCCCCACCGGATCCCCCTCCGCCTGCACCGCCCGCGCCACGACCTCCGTGGTGCGCGCCCGCAGCCAACGCGCCAACGCCTCGTCCGCCTCCTCCCCGGCCTCCGCGGCGACCACGTTTGGCCCCGCGACCGCCCGGATCAGCGCCCCGGCCCCAGACGCCGCGACCGGAGCAGTCTCTGCGGCAGCCACCTCGGCCGGATCGCGGCGCGCTACGATCACCGCCTGCGGAAACCGGTCCGCGGGCGCCGGATCCCGGCCCAGCACCTCGACGTCGCGATAACCCTCCTCCGCCAAAATCCGCCGCCACTGGGCCTCGTCCGACAACGGCGCCTCCGGGCGCCGCCGCTCCGGGTCCCGGCACGCCCACCAGCGCGCGAGGAGGCCATAGGTCAGACCGTTGAGCACGTGCGCCCGCGTCGCCTCCACGAGCACGAGCCGCCCGCCCGGCCGCAACAAGCCGCGCAAGTGGCGCAGGGCCGGGCCGAGCTCGCCCAGGGTGTGGAGCACATTGGCCGCGACGATGACGTCGCAGCTCGCGGCAGGCTGACCCTGGGGCCCTGGCGGCTGCTCCAGGTCCAGCAACCCGAACCGCATCCCCGGGTAACGGGGCCCGAGCCGCTCCTGCCCGTGGCGCCGGAAGGCCGGCGCGATGTCGGTGAAGACATACTCCGCGTCCGGCCGCTCCCGCGCGAGGCGGGCGGCCACAACCTCGGTGGTGGCCCCCGTGCCGGCGCCAACCTCGAGCACGCGCGGCGTCCCGAGGCCCGCGGGTGGCAGCGCGGCCAGGACCGCCGCGGCGGCGACGCCGTTCGCGTGGTCCATCATCACCGAACCCTCGTACAAGGCCGCCACCGCCTGCACGGAACCGCCGGGGAAAAGCACCTCCGCCCCCTGCCGCCGCCCGGCGACCACCTCCGGCAGGCCATCCAGACAGGCACCCAGCAGCCCCGCGTGCGGCGCGAACCGCGGCTGCGCCACCCCGAAAGCCGCCAGATCGCCCGGCGCCGCCCCTGCACCTCCAGTCAGCCGCCACCCACCCGGCACGGCCTCGACCAGACCCGCCGCCGCCAAGTGGTACGGCAACGAGGCGCACAGGCGCACGTACTCCGGCTGCGCCCCCAACGCCGCCGCGATGCCCGCTCCGTCCACGACCTCGCCTTCCCGCGCCCACAAGCCCCGCGCGCGCAACCGGCCGAGCAGCGCCGCCCCCGTGGTCGCCGTTAGCCCATCGAGAGCGGCCACCTCCTCCGCCGCCCGCGCCGCATCGAGTGCCGGCCCCTCCGGCACCCGCGCCGTCCCCGTCGCCAACCGGGCGGAACTCCCCGCCTCCGCCGGTACCGCGGCCGGCCACGACCGGACGGTGTACCCTTCCAAGGTGAGCACGGGTCGCCCCGCCGTGTCGGTCGCCACCCCGTCCACCGCGCCCTCGGCGTTCCGCCAGACGTGCACGCGCAGCCGGTCCGGCCACGGCGCGTGCCACACCAGACGATCCGCCGCGAAGGGCACCCCGCGCTCATCGCCGCGCCGGAGTCGGAGCAGCGCCGCGAGTTGCAGCACGCCGTCCGCCGCCGCCGCCGGCCAGATCCCCGGAGACCCCGCGGGCGCAGTCAGGGTCGCGCTGGCTGCCGCCGGGCCCAGCACAGCCTCGTCCAAGGTGCGATAGAGCGGACCATACGACAGCCCCGCCGCGCCGAGAAAGGCGTAGATCGCCTCCGCCCCGCAACGCTCCACGCCCGCGTCGCCCGCCGCGGGAGCCGGACCCGGGGGCCGCAGGCCGCCCGCCTCCCCCCACGCAAACCAGCCCCGCGCGTGCTCGCCCACCGCCGAACGCACCACGAAAGCCCGCCCATCCACCCCGTCACCCAGCACGGCCGCGGCTGCCGCGGGATCCGCCGTCAGCGGCCGTAGCCAAGTGATGCGCTCCCAGCGGCAAGGGCGGAAGGACTCCGCCGCTGCATCGGCCGCGGCGCGGACCAAGCCAAGGTGGCCGACGGCCGGAAAGACCGGCTGACCCGCTACGCGGTGCTCCGTGAGCAGACGTGCCAGGTCCACCGTCGCGGCCGGCTGCACGCGCGCGGTCCAGTAGGCGCGACGCTCGAACGCCCGGCCCGGCAGGGACACGCGCCGCCCACCCCACGGAAAGGGTCCGACCGGGACCGCCGCACCCGCCACCCAGGCCTCCGCCGCCGCCGCGCCCCCCTGCACCCACGCCGCGAGCAACTCGGGCGCCTTAGCCCCCAACGTACCGCGCCGGACGGAAACGGGCGTCTCACCGCGTCCGCAGGCGGCAAGGATCGCGCGCGCCTCGGCCGCATCCGCCGCCGTGAACGCGAGGCGTTCGGCCAGCGGCTCTCGCCCAGCCAGGAGCGTCGTGGCGAGATCGGCCAGCGTGATCCCCGCGCCCATCTCCGAAGCGAGGTGGGCGGCGAGTTCCGCGGCGGTGGCCGTCAGGGAAACCGCGGTGCGCGCGGACAGGGCGATCAGCGCCGGACCCACCGCCACCGGCACCGCAACCGGCGGAGGCGCCTCCTCCAGCACGGCGTGCGCGTTGATCCCCGAGAATCCAAAGGAACTCACGCCGGCCCGGCGCACGGGCGTGGCCTCCCCGGGGCGCCGCGCGCCCGGCCAGGCCGTAGTCACGGCCGGTAGGTGAAAGGGCGTGCCCTCGAGGCGAACCCGCGGGTTGGGCGCGGCGAGGTGGAGGTTGCCCGGGATCAGGCCCGCCCGCAGCGCGAGCACCGCCTTCGCCACGCCCGCGAGCCCGGCCACCGCCTCAAGATGACCTACCTGCGTCTTCACCGCGCCCAGCGCGCACGGCAGCGGATCGGGGGCCCCGGACCAGACCTCGCGGAGCGCGTTGACCTCGATGGGATCGCCCAGCTGCGTGCCGGTGCCGTGCGTCTCTAGCAGAGCGATCGAACCGGGCTCCACCCCGGCGCGCGCCTGCGCCTCTCGAATCACCGCCACCTGCGCGACCGGGTTGGGCGCGGTGAGCCCCGCCGCCCGGCCCCCGTGGTTCTCCGCCGTCCCCCGCACCAGCGCGAGGATCGGGTCGCCGTCCGCCCGCGCGCGCCCCACGGGCTTCAACAGGAGCGCCACCACGCCCTCGCCCCGCACGTAACCGTCCGCCGACGCGTCGAACGCGCGGCACCGGCCGCGGGGGCTGATCATCCCCGTCTTGGCCGCCTCCACCGTCACCGCCGGATCCAAAATGAGGTTCACCCCGCCCGCCAGCGCCAGGTCGCACTCGCCAAGCCGCAACGCCGTCACCGCTCGGTGCAGGGCCACCAGCGAACCAGAGCAGGCCGTGTCGATCACGGCGCTCGGCCCGCGAAGGTCTAAGAGGTAGGACACGCGCGCCGCGATCAGCGAACTGGCCGCACCGAGCGCCCGTTGCGCGCCCGCATCCACCCCAGCCGCGGGGTCCAGCTCGCCGGGATCGTATTCGGACCCACCGACGATGCCGACGTACACCCCCGTGCGGCTGCCCGCGAGGCGGCTGACGGGCACCGCCGCGTGCTCAATCGCCCGCCACGCCGCCTCAAGGAACAGGCGCTGGCGCGGATCCATTGCCGCCGCCTCCCGCCGCGACAGGCCGAACGCAGGCGCATCAAAGGCGTCGACGCCCGCCAAGTAACCACCCTCCCCCGCCTCCCGCCCCCCGGCCAGCCGACGCCGCGCCTCAGGCCAAGGACCGACGGCATCGAAGCCCGCGCGGAGGTTGGCCCAGAATGCGGCCGGTCCGTCCGCGCCCGGCAGGCGCAACTCCAGGCCGATGATCGCGATCGGTTCCGCCGCGCCCGGCGGACCCGGTGCCCGGTGCGCCTCCGGTTCCACCCGCGGAGCCGGCGCGGCGACCGGCGCGGCTCCCGGCGGAACCGCCCCGCGCGTGAGGAGGTGCCGGGCCACGCCGGCCAGCGTCCGCAACTCGTAGAACACCGCCTCGTCCACCGCGACCCCGGTCGCGCGCGCGAGCGTGGTGCTGAACGCGGTGAGGCGGATGGAGTCGAAGCCGAGTTCGCCCAGCGGACGCTCCCAGTCCGCCGGTGCCACCACGGCCCGGAGCACCTCGCCCGCGAGCGCGAGCAGCGCCGGCCGCCACGCCTCCTCCGTGGCCGCGCGGGCGGCCGGCGGGACCGGGGCGGGGGCGGCGGGGACCGCCAGCGCCGGGGCGGCCGGGAGCTCGGCGAGCGCGCGGCGGTCGACCTTCCCGTTGGGCGTGAGGGGCAGCGCGTCGCGCCGTTCCAGGGTCGCCGGCACCATGTACTCGGGGAGGCTGCGGCGCAGGGCGGCGAGCAGCGTCCCGGCGTCCGGCCCGCCGGCGGGACCGGGGACCCAGTGGCCCGCGAGCCGCACCTCCCCCGCGGCATCGCGCACCGGCACGACCGCGGCCGCCGCCACCCCGGGCTGCGCGAGCAGGCACGTCTCGATCTCCTCGGGCTCCACCCGGTGGCCCCGGAGCTTCACTTGGCGATCGGCGCGACCGACGTACTCAAGCATGGCGCACGAGATCCCCCGTCCGGTAGGCGCGCACGCCGCCCGCGGCGGGCAGGTGCACGAAGCGTTCCGCGGTGAGGGCCGGCTGGCCGTGGTAACCCTCGGCCACCCCGTCGCCCGAAAGGTAGAGCTCGCCCGTATCCCCCGGCGCCACGGGCCGGCCCGCCTCATCCAGCACGTGCAGCCCCGTGTTGCCCACCGGCTCGCCCAGGCCCCGCCGCGCCGGGTCGGTCACCCGCCCCGCGGTGGACCAGACGGTGGTCTCGGTCGGGCCGTAGAGGTTCCAGAGCTCACCCACGCGGGCCAGCAGCTCCGCCGCGAGGGCGGCGTCCCACGCCTCGCCGCCGCAGAGGGCGCGCACGCGGCGGATTTCACCCAAGCCGGCGGCGAGGAGCATCTTCCAAGTCGCCGGGGTCGCCTGGACAACCGTCGCCCCGCCCGCCTCCAACCGCGCCCGCAGCCGCGTGCCACTCCGCGCCACCTCCGACGGCACGAGGTCGAACGACCCGCCCGTGATGAGCGGCAGAAAGAGCTCCAGCGCCGCGATGTCGAAGCACACGGTCGTGAGCGCGAGCACCTCGTCCGCCGCCGTGAACCCGGGCCGCTCCGCCATCGCGCACAGGAAGTGGGTGAGGTTGCGCTGGGTGACGCGCACGCCCTTGGGCCGGCCGGTCGAACCGGAAGTGTAGATGACGTAGGCCGTGCGCGCCGGGTCGGGAGGCACGGGCGGGGGCGCCACCGCGGGCCCGGGGGCGGCGCAACCGGTGACGTCGAGGCATTCGAGCCCGGCGGGCGCGAACCCCGCCTCCGGCACGGTCAGGGCGAACCGCGCGCCGGAATCCGCCACCATCGCCGCGAGGCGTTCGGGCGGGTAGACCGGGTCCAGGGGCACATACGCCGCTCCGGCGCGCCACACCGCGAGCAGGGCCACGGGCAACTCCAAGGTCCGCGGCAGGCACACGGCCACGAGGTCACCGGGGCGGACGCCGCGCTCCACGAGGCGGGCGGCAAGGCGGTTGGCCGCCGCGGACAATTCCCCGTGCGTCAGCGTGCCTCCGTCGGTCCGCACCGCCGGCGCCGCCGGGGTCCGGCGCGCCTGCCGCGCGATCAAGGTGGCGACGTCGGTCGCGGGAAACTCGAAGCGCTCCGGCCGGGTGAGCGCGCCCACCGCGTGCTCCGCGCCGCCGGCAACGCGGGCCAGCAGGGTGAGGTAACGGTCGAGGAGGCGTTCGGCGCGCGGGGCCGCGATCCAGGCCGGTCGATACTTCAGGTGGCAGCGCCAGCCCCCCGCGCCTTCGAGCAACTCAGCCGCGAGGGCAAACTCGCCGGTCTGCTGGATGCCGGGCACCAGACGGTCAAGCACCGCGCGCACCGCCGGATCGGGCGCCGCCTGAAAATACAGGCAGGTCTCGAGCGCTCCCGCCGCGGGATCGCCGGCCCGCTCCGCGAGGTCCCGCGCAACCGCCGGGAACGGGTGCCGCCGGTGTTCGAGCGCTTCCAGTAGGGTGCGGAACACCCGCGCCACGAGCCGCGAGAACGGTTCGTCCGGATCGATGCGCCCGGGAATGGGCAGCAAGTTCACATAGTGGCCAGCGGTGGCCAACTCGTCCTCCTCGCCTCGCAGGTCCACCGCCACGGCGGTGACGACTTCCGTCCGCCCGTTATCGGCAGCGAGGAGGGCCAGCCACGCGGCGAGGGCCACGGCCTGAGGGGTGACGTTCACCGCCGCCGCCAACGCGGTGAGGCTCGCCCAAGTCGCGGCCGGTACGGGACGTTCCAGCACGAGGCCCGCGGGCGCCGTAGCGCGGCGGGGCCGAGGCAGGACCTCGGGAAGGCCCCGGGGAAAATGTCCCCGCCAGAAGTCGCGGGCAGCCGCACCGTCCGGGCCCGCGACGCGCCCGTGTTCCGCCGCCACCGCCGCCTCGAGCGTATGGGCCGGCGAAGAGCTGGGTTCCCGACCCTCCCGCCGCGCCGCCAAGCGCTCCTCCAAACGCGCGAGGATCAGTCCCAGAGAGTGGCCGTCGCACACGAGATGGTGCAGCGCGAGCAGGAGCCAAGGTCCGTCCGGCCGCCGAACCCAAGCGGCGCGCCACGGCCGGCCCTCCGCCAGCGCGAAGGGGTCGCTTCGGAGACGTTCCAGCTCCGCCGCCCACTGGTCGTCGTCCCACGCGCGGCCGTCGCGCACCGAGAGCTCAATGCCACCCTCGCCCACCGCTTGGCGCACTTCGCCCGCGGTCGCAGAGAACCGCAGGCGCAGGGCCGGAAAATCCTGCTCCACGCCGCGCAACTCCGCCAAGAGGTCCGCCTCCGCGGTCTCGGGCCAACGCAGCGCGACCGGCAGGTGGTACGCGGTCGCACCTGGGTGCGCACGCTCCCACCGCCAGATCGCCGCCTGGCCCGCGCCGAGGGGCCAGTCCGCCGCACCTGCCGCCCCCGCGAGTTCCGGCTCCGCTGCGGCCGGCGTGGCGCGGAGCCGCTCCGCCAGCTCACCCACCGTGCGTGCCTCGACCAACGCGCTCACCGGCAACCGGCGCCCGGTGGCCCGCGCCACCTGGTCCGCCGCCCGCAGGAGTTGCAGCGAGGAAAAGCCCAGCGCTCGCACCTCCAGCCCCGCGGTGATGGCTTCTACGGCCCG
>Ga0315905_10005918_pt1 | contig 12434 bp, 9 predicted proteins | sample LakEriMetagenome_5_FD_203522 | JGI IMG/M metagenome (GOLD analysis project Ga0315905, IMG submission 203522) | Freshwater fungal communities from buoy surface, Lake Erie, Ohio, United States - Buoy 4 MA121 | ecosystem: Environmental > Aquatic > Freshwater > Lake | place: USA: Lake Erie, Ohio... | reverse complement strand
AGGCGCTGGGCCACATAGCCACCGCCGCCCGGTTCGGAACCCGGGTAGTAGCTGCTCCACCAGGTGACCAGCAGCGGGATGAAGAATACCGCCATGACCAGGTCGTGGGGGGTGGTGGCCAGGTTGGGGACGATGTCCAGCTTGGCCTGCACCCGCGGGTCGGCCAGTAGCTTGCCAAGACCGCCGACCTGAGGGAGTCCGACCACATGGATGGCCGCCCAGATGGCGCCGACCATGGCGATGATGAACTGGACCAGATCGGTGAGCAGCACGCCGGTGAGTCCGCCGATCATGCTGTAGGCCACGGTGACCACCGAAGCCACGGCGATGGTCTTCACGGGATCGAGCCCGAACATCACCCCTCCGATCTTGATGGCCGCCAGCGAGACGTTGGCCATCACCAGGATGTTGAAGAAGATCCCCAGATACACCGCGCGGAACCCGCGCAGGAAGGCCGCCGGGCGGCCCGAATAGCGCAGTTCGTAGAATTCGATGTCGGTCATCATGCCGCTGCGGCGCCACAGCTTGGCGAAGAGGAACACCGTGGTGGTGCCCGTCAGCAGCAGGGCCCACCAGACCCAGTTCCCGAAGACCCCGTTCCGCCGCACGATGCCGGCCACCAGATTCGGGGTGTCGGTGGCGAAGGTCGTGGCCACCATGGAGGTGCCCAACAACCACCACGGCATGGTGCGCCCGCTCAGGAAGTAGCTCTCATAATCCTTGCCGGCCGTTTTGCCGACGAAGAGTCCGATGGCCAGGTAGACGATGAAGGTGATGGCGATGATGATCCAGTCGAGCGTCGCAAGGTGCATGTCGTCGGTGCGGGTGGGGTGGAGACGATTCGGGCGGAGTCTTGGTGGAAACCCAAGAATGGCAAGTCCGGTCGCGTCGGATCCGTGAACGGTGGTCGATTCGGCCTGGGTTTGGCCGGTGAAATGACCTGTCCCTGCCGCCCGGCCTCGGCCAAGTCCATCCGCCCGGGCATGTCACTCCCCGACACGGTGATGAAGGAGACGGCCCACGGTGGTGCTGTTAACCCTAGCGCGACAGACGGAAATACCGGGTCGACGCCGCATCGTCGATGCGCAGCGGCGCGGCCGTCGTTGGCCCCGCCAAGGTTCTCCAAGGGCCGGATGGGTCATCCGCTTGTTCGAGCAGGTATCCGGTGCCGACCCAGTCCAGGGTGATGCCGTCGTTGTTCCGGTGAATGGCTATGGCCGGAGGGCGCGAGGCGGGCACTTCCAGTGTGACCGTGGCCCCCAAGGTGATGTCCGAGCTGCGGGCGCTGGAATTGTGGACCTCGACGGCCAGCACGTTGTCGCCGGCCCGGAGGATGCCATCGACAGGGACGATGAAGTCATCGGGGCAGTCGGCATTGCCGGTGCACGGAAGGCCGGTGGCAAACGTGGTGTTCAGGATGTCGGCGGGCGCCGCGGGCATCCGAATGCGATGAATCTCTTGGCCGTTGAGGTGGAAAACAGCTCCGTCGTCGATCAAGGCGGACACCGAGAGCGTGGCGCCGGCGGACAGGTTGGTGGCCTGGAAGTGGGTTCGGAAGTAGTAGGTGGTGTAGGGGAATCCGGTCGCAGGATTGTTCGGCATGCGCTCACCCAGCAGATTCGGATCCAGCGTGGAACCGGCCGCGCTGGCATTGGCCCAGAGCAGCGCGGCTCCCGGCCCTTTCCAGGCCGTGTCGACATATCCGGATGAGGTCCAATCCGTGCCGTTGAGGTTGGCGGTCGTGTACCGCCACTCCGCGTCGATGGCGACCACTTCGGTGGATCGGACCGTCCGGGTGGTTCGGAAGAATTTGATCGGAGTCTCATGGCGGTTGCCTCCGGCGATGGAGACCGCCCGGAAATAATAACCGACACCCGGGGTCAGTCCCGTGATCGCGACCGTATGCGTCGTGCCTGAAGATCCGGTGACGCGGATCAGTGGGTCGGGTGGGTTGGCGGTGCCGAGTTCCACCGAAGCAGTGGCATCGGCCACGGTGGTCCAAGAAAGGGTGGCCCCATCATCGGTGGGTACGACCTTCAGATCATTGATGAAGCCCGGCAGGGGTTTGGCGAAGACACCCAGGTGGCTGCCAACGGTCCGCTCCTTCCCGGAATCGGCTACGGCGCTGGAGGCATTGAGGCGGAACGGTTCGCCGATGCTGTCTTCCATCACCAGGGTGGTGGAGCCACCGCCGTCCATGTTGACGGCGTTGTAGGCCCCGGCCAGAAGCATCCACGCGGCCGTCTCGTAATCGAAGGCGCCTTCGCTGTGTTCCTGACGGCCGTCGATGCAGACGATGTAGAACGTCTTGCCATCCTTGGATGTTCCGAACGCCGTTCGGGGTTGTTGTTCGTGGATCACGCCACCGGTATTGAGATAGCGCCGGGAGATGTTGACCCCGTCGACGACCAACGGGTAGTCGCCGGCGAATGCATGCAGCACCCCGTTGGTGGAGACCGCGGGCCAGTTGTTGTCGATGATGCGGGCGGTCCGATCGACATCGAACAACACACAGGCCGGATAAGCGGCATTGGCGGCGGACACCCCGGTTCCGCCACTGATGGACAGCCCATTGAGTGTCATGGGGGTTCCCTCGGGCAGGTAGTAGTCGGTTGGCGAGAAGAAGTTGGCGTTGACCCCCAGCTGGAGGCCATGGGTTTTGACGAATCGGCTCACCGTCTGCCCCGAAGTCTCCCGCGCATTGGCCAAGTAGTTCGTGGCTCGGGGTGTCGGAAGAAGGGCGATATCGGGGTCGGAGAGGTCGACCCGAATCAGGTGGGCCACCATCAGGCTGGTGAAGTCGCCCGAAGACTGGGTGTTGGTGCCCGTCATGGAGTCGACTCCCTTGAAGAGCGGGATCCAACCCGTGGTGATCGGGGCTGCGCTCATCCACACTGCAAGGCATCCGAGGGCGGAACCGATCGGGAATCTGAACCGGTTGAGCCAATGGCGGGAGGGAGAGATCATCGGGAGGGATTCAAAATTCATCGACCACTGTAGCGGTATCGATAGCCGGCCACGGGATCCCGTGTGTAGGCGGCGTTGTAGCCGTCATGATGGATCTTCACCAGATCCACATGGCCATCGACGAAACCGACGACACTCTCAGCATCGTTGTAGAACGGGGCGTTCCGTCTTCCGGTCCGGCTGCGGTGCCACGAAAGCGGGCCATGCGCGGTCCACTCCATGACCAGAAGCGTCCGGTCGGGTTGTCGAATCTCCGACAGGCGCCAGCCGGCGATGTTGGGTGCGCCGAGCAGGAGGACTCCATTGAACGGATAGCTCGAGAAATCGAAGCGTTCGGATTGGTGGAAGGGTTTCGGGTCCGAATAGCCGCGGTCGTCCGGGCAGGCGAAAGCGGTGTCCATCGCCGAGGAGGGCCCCTGGAGTCCGAGGTAGGACTTCACCTGCTCCTTGTACGCCCATTGGAATTCGACCGGGGTGTCCACGGGTCCGGGTAGAGTCTGCCCGTGATCCGTGGCAAACTGCAGGCAGGCTCGACCGATACCGCTCAGATTGGCCCGGCAGCGTTCGATGCGGGCGCGCGAACGCGACAGTACCATCGGCGTCCACACCAGCGGGAGCAGCAGGCTGGCCAGAGCGATCCCGACGAGCAGATCGGTCCGGGTGAATCCCGAGGGGTTCCGGGAAAACGAAACGAGGTCGGTCTTCATGGTCGATCCTTCGACCTGCTTTGCCGGATCGGGGTCATTGGACCCATCCGCCGATACAAGGTCTCGAATGTTGCAGGAATCGGGGCGGGTTGCTGGGGGGTGCCGGTGGACGACGCGGCCAGCACACCGCCATGCAGCAGGCCCATGGAGATCAACTGGGCTGGATCCAATACCTCCGCCGAAGATCCCGGGCAAAAGGCGATCACCGACGCTTTTGGGGTTCCCAAGGCGAGACGTTGGTCCTGAGCCAGCAGCACGGGCCCCATCATCGAGACCACGATGTCGCCTTGTTTGGATTTCCTGAGGACTTCGAACAGATCGTTTTCCGGCAGGTGGATGGGGCGAAGCGGGTCTTCGGCCACGAGTCGCAGGTCGGTGACCGGGTGACCTGCCTTCTGCATCTCGGCGGTGAAACTCCGGAGCGCCAGGTCCGCCGCGGGTTGCTCGAACTCCGCCGTATCCCGGGCGAAGACCACCACACGACCGCCTGATCCGACATGGGCCAAGGCTTCCTGCGCGAGCGCCTCCCCGATTCTGAGGTGCAATGTCCGATCCGGTCGCGGAGTGACGGCGATCCAACCCGTGGCCCAGGATGCGATGGCGACACTGAGGGCGCAGGTGCCGATGGCGAGGGCTTGGATGCCGCGATGATCGCGCATGGTTTGTGGGAAAGACCTCAGAGCACGCCGCGAGGTTTGGAAAAAACCACGTTGGTGAGACCACTGGCCAAGGCCTGATTGATGGCCGATCGGAGTGCGGGTGTCTTGGTCGCTTGGACGCTGCCATCGGTCATCGCCAGATTGCCGGCTCGGACATGCAGGGTCTTGTCCCAGGCGGCATCGATCGAGGTTCCCAGGAATCGGCTCCATTGAGGGTCGAAACCTCCGCCCCCACCGGTGACGTTGGCGTCTCCGGAGATCATGGTTTGGGGTTTGAGTTCCTCGGCTTTGAGACCGACGAAGTAGCTCACATTGGCGAAGCCGTCGAGGTTCACCCAGTTGGTCCCGGGTCTTGGGGTCTTTTCAGCAGGACAGACCAGAACACTGGGGTTCGAAAGCTCGTTGGAGCAGGCCCGGAAGTGGTCGGCCCAGTCTTCGGAACCCGCTGTGCCCCCGTTGGTGACCCCCAGTTGCCAGGGATACCGATCCCGATTGTCATTGGCCCACAATCTCAGGCCGAGGCCGACCGTCTTGAGATTGTTGAGGCACGCGATGTTCTTGGCTCGGGCCTTGGCCATTCCCAACGCGGGAAGCAGCATCGAGGCGAGGATCGCGATGATGGCGATCACCACCAGCAATTCGATGAGCGTGAAGGCGCGTCGCCCCCGGGGAAAGTTCATGGTTTCTGAAAGGAGCATAGCGGGCGGGGTTACAGTTGTAACTAGCAGACATCGTCGCCGTCCGCAAACTCCGGATCATGGGTGTCGAGGAGGCATGACGGGGTCGCCTCCGGGCATCAGGACGTGCGGCTGAGGGTGATGTGCTTCGTGTCCACCTCCACAACGCCCCGGCGTCCGCGGAATGCAATGCGAAGCCGGGTGGGTGTCGAGGCCGATTCGACCGTGAATTCGAGGCGGAGTGGGTTTTCGGTCAGGGATTCAGAGCGGAGCCACTCCTGCGTCGGGTGACCGGTTTTCTGCACGAAAACACCGCCCGCCTCGCCCAAGGGCAGGGGGGCGAAATCCGCAAGTCGGACTCGCGCTTCGAACCGGTAGCGTCCCGGAGGCAAGGTGCCTGTCCACGTCCAGCCGACCAGGGATGTGTCTGTGGCGAGGATCCGGAGTCGGGTGCCACCGTCCGGAGTCTTGACCTCCGACAACACGGCATTCCCAGGAGCCGGATCGGGGCTCCAGCCGGCGAGCAAGGATTCGGCGCCCAGCGGCATCGACAGGGGCTCGGCGGCTCGTCGCTGACGCTCCACCCCCTCCCATCGGCGTTTCCATTGAGCCATCAGCAGGTCGGTGCCGTCTCGGACTTCCGCCCATTCGGTGCGGCTGAGGTGTGGGCGCAATCGTTCCATCCGCCGCTCGAGATGGGTTTTCACCGTGGCGGGGTCGGACACTCGTGTTCGGAATGACTGGATCCGGTGGAACACCTCCGCCCCTCCCTCGGGTCGGGTCATGACCGCTTCCGCCATGGGGCCCGCCATGTGGGGAGGCCAGGGGAGATCCGCCGCTCCGAAGAGGCGATCGAGGCCGTGGGGAATCCATCGGAGACCGCTGCCATCGGAAGGAGCCCAGAGGCGGAAGTTGTTGTGGGCCAGACTGTATCCATCGGCATGCGCCAGAAGCACCTCGGCCGCGATGAAATCGATCAACGCCGATTCGTTGATGCAGCTTGCGGTGGAACTCCAGCGATCCTTCGCCGGCACCGATGGGGCCGCCAGAAATGCTCGAGGCAGGCGGGCCGGGGAGCTTCGCCCATGGGCGGTGATTCGCCTGAATCGGGCTGGGGCGTTCGTCCCGGCCATCGGCTCGAAGAGGGTCCCACCCGTTCCGGGGAAGGTTCGCTCGAGCCAATCCGGCGTGAAGCCTTCGATGAGCACATACAGGCCCAGATCCCGACCATTGAGCACCACCCGGGCATGGGTGGCCGAAGGGGTCTGGAGCCCGAGTTCGCCCAAGAGTTGGCGCCCCAGGATTTCGCGCCATCGGCTCGGGTCTTCGACACCATTGTTGAGGTGGAGTTTCGTGGTTCCCAGAAGGCGCTCGGACCCGAAGCGATCGGAAGTCGAGAGTGTCAGGGAAGGGCGATCATCGATCGGGCGGAAACTGCCCGTGCCTCCCTTCAAATGCAGGCCCAATCGCATCGGTGGACGGCCGTCCACGCGAACCCGGGCCGGCACCTCGGTGCGAGGCGCCCGTCGGAGGCTGTCCAGCGGGTTTTCGTCGAGTTGGAGTTCGAAGCGGTGCAATGGCATCGCGGCCTCGAAAAGGTCGGAGCCGGAGCTCGCAGGGGTGTTCCAAGACAGCGCGACGGTGGCGCCGACCGCGAGCAGGCGACGGGTGAACCCCATGTCCCGACGCGGTCTCACGGTGACTTCGGGTCGATGCGGACGGCGACCAGCGCGTTGGCGATAGGGCGTTCAACGCCATCGCTGGGGCGATTGCGGATCCGACCGTCGGCCCACAGGGTCGCCGATCCGCCCCCGTCCAGATTCATGGCCTCGCTGCAGCCGATGGCGGCCAGATGCTTTCCGAGTTCATCGAGGGTCATCCCGACCGAGCCCTGCTGCCGGCCGTCGACCGTGACCAGAAAGTAGTGATCCCGGTCCCACCCGACGGCCGAACGCGGGTGTCGCTCCTTCATGGACTTGAATTGATAGGCGTCGTCATCGGGAATCTCGATACGGACGGGTCGGTGGTTTCGAACCAACATCGGTCCGCCACCGATCCCGGTCACGGCCTGCTCCAGGGGTGCACTGGTCGCCAGATCCACCTCGAGCACTTGTCGGGGGCTCACCGTCGGGAGGCGACGGACCAGAGCCGGGCCCGCAGAGAGGACGAAACCGCCAGAGGGAATCGGGCTGTTGCCGCCATCACGCACCTCCGTGACCCGGAGCCTCATGCGGCCTCCGATCGGAAGGCTCCCGGGGGCGACGGAAGTCTCAGGAGCCAGGATCCATTCCCGCCCGCCTCGGCTGCGCGTGGAAGCCCCGGTGGTCGGAGTGAAGAGCACCAGCCGATCCGGAGCCGATTCTTCGTTGAACCCCAGTGGAGCCTTGGATCCGTCGGGCCAGGTGAGTTGGAATCGGGCCAGGACCTCATCCATGTGGGGGGTCCCTGAACGATCAACCCAGAGACACACCCCCATCGGGGCACTGACCAACACCCCGTCGATCAGTTGGAGGCCCCGGGGATCGCCGGCGTAGCTGCCTTCGCGCTGGTAGAAATCGCCATTGATGGCCGCGATCGGCCGACCGACCGCCTGGGGTAGGCCGTTGAGATGATCCGAAATGGTGGCCAAACCGAACGCCCCGTTGCCCGCATGGACCGATCGGAGTCGGGTGGTGGACCCGGATCGATCCACACGAACCACATGAACCGAGACCGGTCCCGAGGCCAGGATCTGATGGGTGTAGGCCAGGCCGGGTTTCAGCTCCGGCATCGCCGTCTCCGCGGGTTTGCCGCAACCGGTCAGGAGCCGGGCGACCGAAACGAACACCAGGCTCCATCCCAGGAGTCGGAGTCCCCCGTCTCTGAACCGGGAGAGACCTGCCGGTGGCGCTGTTCGCAGGGAATTCAATCGAGGACGCGGATGACCGGCGATGGTTTCAAGACACGGTGCCCGGTGCGGGTTCTCAAAAGTAGGATTCTTTGTCTTTGAAGAGCAGGTTGAAGGTGGTCATCGAGCCGTAGCAGCGGGTGATGTACTGCTGCCAGTCGAACTTCTCGGCCGAGGCCAGGGTCTCGCTGGCATTGACCTTCTGCTCCAGGACCCGCAGTTGATTGCGCATGAGGACGAGCTTGTGGAAGAACGCCTCGAGATCGACCTCCTTGGCCTGGAGCGACGGATCGGCGGGTTGCAGCAGCATCTTGCCGCCCTTCCACCGACCGGCCAACTCGTTGACGGAACCGTCAGGGCGTTCGATGCCCAACCGATCCACCGAAGTCTGGACCACTTTTTCGATGAGCGATTGGAGGGGTATTGGAAGCCCCGACAGTGTGGCCTGGGCCTCGGCCGGCATCAGGCCGCTCGTCTCCGGTTCAATGGGTTTGCGCCCCTCGAGGAAGAGGACTTCGGCGGCGAATTCGTTGATGGCCTTGACCACTCCCTCACCGAGTTGGGGGTGGATGACCCGCTGGCCCAAATGCAGTTCCGACAGTTTCACGGGCCGAGTGGAACATTTTTTCCGGGGGATGCCGAGAACGGCGTGCGGGCCCCCGGAGATTTCGGTTTCAGGCCGTTCACCCGCATGGAAGCCCCGGAATCGGCACTCACCCCTGAAAAACCCCTAGCCCGGTGCATGGAACGGGCACTTGCCAAGATTCTCTCCCTCCGTAGTCTCCGCCCTTCACTTTGCAATACATGTTGTCCAATTCATACGTCGCCATGCTGGCTCTGGGCGGACCGCCCGCGGGCGCATCACCCGAGGAACAGAAGAAAGCCATGTTCATGCAGCTGGGCATGATGGTGTTCTTCGGTATCATCTTCTATGTCATGCTCATCCGTCCGCAACAGAAGCGGGCCAAGGAGCAGGCCAAGATGCTGGGTGAATTGAAGGCCGGCGACAAGGTGACCACCACTTCAGGCATCGTCGGAGTCGTGGTCGGCATCAAAGACAACTCCGTCACCCTCCGCTCGGGCGAATCCAAGTTGGAGATCACCAAAGCCGCCATCGGCGAGGTGATTCCCGGCACCACGGCCTCCTAATCCGCTTTTCCCATGAACCGCAGTCACCTCTGGAAACTCGTCCTGATCCTGCTCGTCGTAGCCTGGTCGGTGAGCGAGATCTACCCGCCCACCTCGAAGAACCTCATCGAGGCCTTCGAGCAACAGTCCTCGACGCCCAACAAGACCTTCGACGAGATCGTCAAGAAGGCCCAGCAGTTGGATGCGTCCAATTCGGATCGTGCTCCGGGGATCACCTACTCGAACCTCTTGGTGGCCATCAGCACCAACGACATCCGGCCGTTCTTTCCGAGCAATTACATCAACGCGGCCGTGGAGCGTGATGTGACCCGCGGCATCCTGAATCGGGTGCAGCGCTCGGCGGCTGGACAGTTCCGCCTGGGCCTGGATCTCCAGGGCGGCACCCAGTTCCTCCTCGAGATGGACATGAGCCGCGCCCAGACCAACGCCGGCGCCATGATGAACGCCGACTTCATCGCCGAGCAGGCGGTCGAGGTGTTGCGTCGTCGTGTGGACCGCTTCGGTGTGGCCGAGCCGGTCATCGCCCCGGCGGGTGGCGGGCGCATCCTCGTCCAGTTGCCCGGCTTGAGCGAGGCCGACAAGTTGCAGGCCAAGGCGCAGATCCAGAAAGCGGCCTTCCTCGAGTTCCGCATGGTGCACCCCGACAGCGAGGGGCAGCTCTCCCGGGGCGTGGTGCCTCCGGGCTATGTGAGAATGTACGAGATGGTGCCCAGCGGCACGCCGGGTCAGCGCATTCCCCAGCCCATCCTGGTCAAGCGCGCCTCGGAGCGCGGCCTGTCGGGCAAGCACGTCGAGGGTGCCGGCGTGGGTCACGACCCCGCCACGGGTTCGCCCTATGTCAGCTTCAGTCTCAAGCCCGATGGTGCCCAATTGTTCGGTGAGATCACCCAGGCGGCGATCGGCGAGCGCCTGGCGATCATCCTCGACGGCGAGGTCATCTCAGCCCCCCGCATCAACGGGGCGATCATCGGAGGCAACGGTCAGATCACCGGTTCATTCACCGACAAGGAGGCTTTCGAATTGGCCACCTCGCTGGAGAACCCGCTGGCCGCGCCGCTCGAGGTCAAGGAAGAGCGCGGTGTGGATCCGTCGCTCGGTGCCGACGCCATCGCCTCGGGCAAGACCGCCACGTTGCTCGGCGTGGGTGGGGTCGCGCTGTTCATGATCGTCTACTACTTGACCGCCGGCTTGGTGGCCAACGTGGCTCTGGTGCTCAACATCGTGATCATGCTTGGCGTGATGTGTTCGCTGGATGTCACCTTCACCCTGCCGGGCATCGCCGGCATCGTGTTGACGATCGGTATGGCGGTCGACGCCAACGTGCTCATCTACGAGCGCATGCGCGAGGAACTGGCCGCCGGCAAGTCGGTTCGCGGGGCGGTCGCCTCGGGCTACGACAAGGCCTTCGGCACCATCTTCGACTCGAACCTCACGACCCTCATCTCTTCGGTGCTCCTCATCGTCATGGGCACCGGTCCGATCAAGGGCTTCGGTGTGGCACTGACCGTGGGTCTCTGTGTGTCGATGTTCACGGCCCTGGTGGTCACCCGGTTGATCTTCGACTTCCTGCTTGCCAAAGACATCCTCAAGTCGCTGCCCATGCTGCACATCATCCGCGGCACCAACATCCGCTTCCTGAGCTACGCCAAGCCGGCGTTCATCGCCTCGTGGCTGCTCATCGTGGTGGGTATCGGTTACGGCGTGTTTGTCCGCGGCCACAACATGATGGGCATTGAATTCGCCGGCGGTGACGAGCTGCAACTGCGCTTCGCCCAGCGCGTCGAGACCGAGAAGGTCCGCGAATCGCTCTCCAAGGGCGGCCTCGGAGAGACCCGGATCCAGTATCAGAGCGAGGGAGCCGGTGCCACCAAGCGCGAGTATCTGTCCATCACGGCCGCCAAGGACGCCGGTCTGAAGGCCGAGGAAGTGCTGAAGAAGGCCTTCCCCGAGTCGAAGTTCGAGCGGGTCCGCCTCGATTCCGTCGGTGCGACCATCGGCAAGGAAATCCAGAAGTCGGGTGTCATCGCCTCGGTGTTGTCGCTCTTCGGCATCCTGGTGTATGTGGCCTTCCGCTATGAATTCAGCTTCGCGGTGGCCGCCGTGGTGGCCGTGGCGCACGACGTTTTGATGACCATCGGTTGGTACTGCCTGACCGGCACCGTCGGTGAGGGTCGCCAATTCAACGCCACCTTTGTGGCCGCCTTGCTGACCATCATCGGTTTCTCGATCAACGACACCATCGTGATCTTCGACCGCATCCGTGAAGATCTGAAGATGGGCGTCGGCGGTTCGTTCACCGACATCATCGATCGGGCGCTGAACCAGACCCTGAGCCGTACGATCATCACCTCCGGCACGGTGTTCCTGGCGACGATCTCGCTCTACGTGTTCGGCGGCGGCGCGATCAACGACTTCGCCTTCACCTTCCTGGTGGGCATCATCACCGGCACCTACTCGTCCATCTACATCGCCAGCGCGCTGGTGGTGTGGTGGCACAAGGGCAAGCGTCCGGCGATGGGCGCGGTGACTCCGGCGACCGGAGTGGTCGCCTCGGGCGCTCAATCCTGAGATCGCCGGGATCCAGTCGATCTACGGGCGGGCGGGAGTCGTTCATCGGCTCCCGCCCGTTCTGCGTTCGGAGGCGGTGAGGCCGGGCCCGGTCGGGTATTGTCGAGGGAATGCCGATCGTGGAGTTCGGTTCGGCGGGCTGTCAGATCAACGGAGCCCGGGAATCGCGGCAGGCGGTCTGCAACCCGTGGGCTGCGGGAGCTCCATCGAACGAGAGGTGTCCGTCGAGGTTGAGCGCCCCGGCGAACGGGTCGTTGGTGATCAGCACGTTGCCATCGAGATCCAGCCAATCGGTCAGCGACGCCAGGTGGGCCGCGGCACTGATGAGCACCGACGACTCGATCATGCACCCGAGCATCGTCTTGAGCCCCAGACGACGGGCGGCCTCCAGCGCCTCCTTGGCCGCAGTGACCCCGCCGGTCTTCACGAGTTTCACGTTCACCCCGTGGAAACACCGGGCGCAGCGCTCGGCATCCCGAGCGTCCTGATACGACTCGTCGCCGACCAGCGGCAGCGGCGAACGCTCTTTCAGCCAAGCGGCGTCGGATTCGGATGCCTCGGAGGGCATGGGTTGCTCGACGAACTCGATGTGGCCGTCGTCGGCCAGGGCGAGAATCCGGTCGAGGGCTTCTTCGCGGGTTTTCCAGCCCCCGTTGGCATCGACGCGGATGAGCTTGCCGGGTGCGGCCCGTCGCACGGCGGCCAGATTGGCGGCATCGGTCGGAGCCCCCAGCTTCATCTTCAGGATCGGATACCGCGCAGCCTCGCGGGCCTTGGCCTCCATGCGATCGGGGGCATCCAGGCCGATGGTGAAGGACGA
>Ga0315905_10005917_pt1 | contig 12435 bp, 5 predicted proteins | sample LakEriMetagenome_5_FD_203522 | JGI IMG/M metagenome (GOLD analysis project Ga0315905, IMG submission 203522) | Freshwater fungal communities from buoy surface, Lake Erie, Ohio, United States - Buoy 4 MA121 | ecosystem: Environmental > Aquatic > Freshwater > Lake | place: USA: Lake Erie, Ohio... | reverse complement strand
GCGGAGTGTGACGGTGCTGAGTGTGAACGATGATTTGTGGGAGCGGAATTTCCGGGTGTATCTGCCGGGGGCGCTGGAGGACCGGCTGACGGGGCGGAGGATTCGGCTAGGAGGGATGAGCGAAGGGGAGGCGCGGACCTTGCTGCGGCGGCGGATGGAGCAGAAGGGCGAGGATGAGGGGAGGATCCGGGGTTTTCTCAGACAGGTGCCGCTGGGCGCGTTGTTTGAGCGGGAGGCGGCGGTGTCGCCGCGGGCGGTGCTGAGGTTGGCGGCGGACGTTTGGGAGACGTGGGTTCCGGGGGGAGAGGGCGTGGTGGAGCTGGTGCGGGAGTTTCCGGTGATGCCTGTGATGGCAATGGGGAGTGTTAGTGAGCCGGCGGATTCGGGGCGGGATGAGGCGGTGCGCGAGTCGTTTCTGATTGTGCCGGAGGATGAGGAGATGGGGGACGAGCGGGCGAGTGTGGAGCGCGTAGCGTCGGGGACTTCCGTGGATGAAGGCGGGGGGACGGTGGAGCGGCGATGGCAGCGGCGGCGTGCGGCGTTGCTGGCGGGGGGGGGGGTGCGGGCGGATGCGGACGCGGTGTTTCAGGTATTGAAAACGGCGGGGCAGCAACTGGCGGTGGTGACGTGGGAGGAAGGCCAGTTGGATGGGGGCGGCGGGCGGCGTGCGGGCGTCTGGCGGATGCCGGGTGCGGAGATCTGGTTAGGGATGGAGCCGCATGGTGACAGCGGGTACTGGCGGAACCTGGTTCGATTTGTGCGCGAGCGGATGATGGCGAGTGGGGAGACGGTGCGATTGGCGGTGTTTTCGGAAGCGGAGCGGCCGGTGTCGTTGCACGCGTGGATGAGCGCGGATGAGATCATCGGGTCGCGCACGCGGTTTCTGGACGTGCACACTCTTGATGAAGGGCAGTTGGCGGGACTGGCGGCGGCAGGGGAGTTGATGCGGGAGGCGGAGCGAGGCGTGGGTGTGGCTGGGCCGGAGGAAGTGTTTGGCGTGCTGGCGGAGCGGCTGGCGTTTCTGTGGCGTGAGTTGACGCGGTTGCCGGAGCGGGTGTGAGGGTGGTGCAGCCCTTGTTACAGGTGGGAGCTACTGAAATTGTGGGAAGGAAGGAGGATTCTGTGAGTCTGCGGAGGGAGGGGGGACGGGACTTTTTCCCGATTCCTGAGTTGCTCGTCGGTTGCGAAAGCTGGGTTCGGGGGACGGGGCGGAGGCGTGCGAAGAAGGATTCGGGGAAAGTGGTGCCGAAAGTGATGATGACGCCGCCGTTGTAGGCGCCGTCCTTGTCGAGTTCCGGGTAGGCATTGGAGGCGGTGAAGGACGTTTTGAAATAGCTGGTGTAGCGGAAGGGTGCGGTGGCTGGGTTGGAGAGCGGCTTGCTGGTGATCGGCGGCAGGAGTGCATGAGAAAGCCTCCGGATGGGATGGGGCGGGCCATCCGGCGGGAGCAGGAGGGTTGGTGTGGTGGGGTCAGGCGAGCTTGCGGCGGCGGCGGGCGGAGAGGCCGACGGAGCCGAGGGCGAGGAGGCCGAGAGCGGAAGGTTCCGGGACTGCGCCGGTTTCGATGCCGATGCCTTGGGCATCTTCGAAGGCCCATTCGTGGACTGTGATGGCGCGTGGGGTGGCTGAGGATTCAGGTTCCACGGTGAGGCGCATCCATGCGAAGTGTTCAGCGGAGCCGATGTTGAAGCGGACGCCGAGGTATCCGGAGTTGGATCCCGCGAAGGCCCATTGGCTGTTTGGGTAGCCTTGGCCGAAGGCCATGCTGGCGGGGTTGGCTGCCTGCTGGGTGAGGACGAGGAAGCCTGAGGAGCCGTCGATGAGAGCGCCAGCGGCGAGGCGATCGGCGTAGGGGTAGGAATCGATGGTCTGGCCGATGACGCCGACAGCGGAGCCGACCTGATTGGCGGCGATGACGACGGCGCGGGAGGGGTTGAAGTCGCTGGTACCTGCGCGGACGGCGAAGCGGAGGTCGCTGACGCCGTCGGAGTTGAGGTCTACGGGATAGATCCCGAAGAAGGAGTCGGTGGCGATAGGATCTGGGAGGAGAGTGTTGCCGGCGTTGACGTAGACGATGGCGGCGTTGGAGGAGGCGAGGGAGAGAGCGCCGACGGCAGCGGTGGAGGAGTAGGAGGCGAGGCGTGATGCGGTTGAAGGGGAGAGAGGGCGGGATTTAGGCACGGCGGCAACGGGTTGGATTTTAGGATTGGTACTGCCGGGTGATGATGGCGGCAGGGTAAGACATCCGGGACGCGGAACGACGGTGAAGGGTGGCAGGAATCGAACCGTGGCGGCAAGTAATATCGTTCACTGTGGGGTGATTTGCTGGATTTAGGTGGACAGGGAGGTGCGGGATGGTGGCAGGATGGAAGGCACCGAGATGAGAGCCGAGCGAGAAACAGGTGAGGGAGAGGTGGTGGATGCGGGAGTGTCCCGGAAGCGTCGGATCCTGCTGATTGGGTGGGATGCGGCGGACTGGCGGCATATTGATCCGCTGCTGGAGGCTGGGATGATGCCTGTGCTGGCTGGGATGATTGCGCGGGGGGTGAGGGGTAATCTGGCGAGTCTGATGCCGATGGTGTCGCCGATGCTGTGGACGACGATTGCGACTGGGAAGACTGCGGATGTGCATGGGGTGCATGGGTTTGTGGAGGCGGATCCTGGAGGGAAGGGAGTGCGGCCGTGGTCGTCGCTGACGCGGCGGAGCAAGGCGGTGTGGAACATATTGCATCAGGAAGGATGGCGGTGCAGTACGGTGGGGTGGTGGGCGAGTCATCCTGCGGAGCCGTTGAGGGGGACGGTGGTGAGCAATTTGTTTCTGCATGCGGAGCCGGAGCGGGAGGCGAACGTGTGGAAGATGCCGGTTGGGGCGGTGCATCCTGAGGAACGGGCGCGGCGGTATGCGCGGTTGAGGGTGCAGGTGGAGGAGATTGGCGGGGCGGATCTGCTGCCGTTTGTGCCGAGGGCGGGGGAGATTGATCAGGACAGCGATCGGCGATTGGATTCGCTGGCGAGGGTATTGAGTGCGACGGCGTCGGTGCAGGCGGCGGCGACGGAGATCATGGAGAGTGAGGACTGGGATTTTCTGGGGGTATATTTTGAGGGGATCGATTTATTCTGTCATGGGTTCATGCCGTATCATCCGCCGCGGATGGCGCATATAGGGGAGAGGGATTACGAGCTGTATCGTGAGGTGATCACGTCGGCGTATCGGTTTCATGATCTGATGCTAGGGAGGCTGCTGGAGCTGGCTGGGCCTGAGACGACGGTGGTATTGTGTTCGGACCATGGGTTTTTGAGTGGGAGTGACCGGCCGTTGAGGGATCCGAATGATCCAGCGGGGCCGACCTTGTGGCATCGGGAGATGGGGATGCTGGTGATGGCTGGGCCGGGGGTGAAGGAGGGTGGGAAGGTGTATGGGGCGAGTCTTCTGGACATCACGCCGACATTGCTGACGCTGGCTGGGTTGCCGTGCGGGAAGGACATGTCAGGGAAGCCGCTGGTGGGGGCATTGAGGGGAATGCTGGCGGGGGATTTGCCGCGGCGGATTGCGACTTGGGAGGAAGTGGCAGGGGAGGATGGGAGGCATCCTGAGGGGACGGTGTTCGGGGCGAGCGCGGGGGAGAGTGCGGAGATGACTCGGCAACTGGTGGCGCTGGGTTATGTGGAGGATCACGAGGAGGATGCTGAGAAGGCGGCGATGGCGGCGCGGCTGGAGGCGGACTACAATCTGGCGCAGGTGTATTTGTCGATAGCGCGGGCGGAGGAAGCGGTGCCGCTGCTGGCGCGGTGTCTGCGGGTGAGGCCGTGGGAGAGCCGGTATATTCATCAGCTGGCGAATGCCTTGGAGAGGGCGGGGCGGCCGAGGCAGAGTCTGGAGCTGCTGCTGGCGGCATATCCTGAGAGTGATCCGGAGCGGCCGTTGCCGGTGATTCGGATGATTATGGCGCGGGCGCTGCTGGCGATGGGGGAGAAGGAGGCGGCGTGGGCGCAGGTGTCGCGGGCGGCGCATGGGTTGCCGCGGATTTCGGGCGCGTGTGTGGAGCTGGCGGAGATCAGTTTGGGGTTAGGGAAGCTGGAGGCGGCGGAGCAGGCGGCGAGGCGGGCGCTGGTGCTTGAGCCGGAGAGTGCGGCGGCGTGGCAGGTGCTGGCGGGGATATTTCTGAGGCGGCATGAGGATGAGGCGGCGGTGGAGGCTGGGATGGAGGCTGTGGAGCGGATCTGGCAGTCGGGGAGGGCTCATTTCATCATCGGACTGGCGTTGGCGCGATTGGGTCGGGATGAGGAGGCGAGGACGGCGCTGGAGCGGGCAGCGGCGATGCTGCCGAAGGATCCGGGGCCGTGGCGGGTGCTGGCGGTGCTGGAGGAGGCGAGGGAGGGGAGCGAGGGAGGATTTGTGAGGGATGCGTGCCGGGAGCGGGCGCGGTATTTGAGTCGTGCGGCGGCGGTGGCGGGGGCGATGCGGAGACGGGGGGAGGTTCCGGTGCTGAAGTTGCCGGTGTTGCCGCTGCCTAGCGAGAGGCGGGCGATGGCGGATGCGGTGAGGCCGCCGCATGACCGGACGAAGCAGCGAGCGGTGACGGGGAAGACCCTGACATTGGTGTCCGGATTGCCGCGGAGCGGGACCTCGCTGATGATGCAGATGCTGTTGGCTGGGGGGATGGCGGCGCAGACGGACGGCGAGCGCGGGGCGGACGAGGACAACCCTGAGGGGTATTATGAATGGGAGGCGATCAAGCAGGTGGCGTCGCGGCCGGAGGTGCTGGATGGGGAGGGGATGGAGGGCCGGGCGATCAAGTGTGTGTCGGCGCATCTGCTGCGATTGCCGCCGCATTACCGGTACCGGGTGATTTTCATGCAGCGGCCGTTAGGGGAGGTGGCGAAGAGCCAGCGGCGGATGATTGAGCGGCGGGGGACGGAAGGGATGGCGGGGACGGAGGAAGAGATTGCGGCGGCGCTTGGGAAGCATCGGGAGGAAGTGCTGGATTTTGTGAGGAGGCATCCGCAGGCGTTCGAGCTGCTGGTGGTGGACTATCCTGAGCTGGTGGGTGATCCGGCGCAGTGGGCGGCTAGGGTGGGTGAGTTTCTGGGGCCCGAGCTGCTGCCGCATCCGGAGCGGATGGCTGGGGCGGTGCGGCCGGAGCTGCACCGGAACCGGAGCTGAGGTGTGTCCGGTTTGGATAGGGGATTGGAAATTGCCACGCGGCCCCTGGGGCAAAGACGTCAGGCGAGGATGCTGTTGACGACGTGGCCGTGGACGTCGGTGAGACGGTAGTCGCGGCCCTGGTGGTGGAACGTGAGCCGTTCGTGGTCGAAGCCGAGACAGTGGAGGATGGTGGCCTGGAGGTCGTGGACGTGGACTGGGTTTTCAGCGACGTGGAAGCCGAGGTCGTCGGTGGAGCCGTAGGAAGTGCCTGGGCGGATGCCGCCGCCGGCCATCCACATGGAGTAGGCCTGGGGGTGGTGGTCGCGGCCCATGGCGCGGCCGAGGGAGGGATTGGTTTCGACCATGGGGGTGCGGCCGAATTCGCCGCCCCAGATGACGAGGGTTTCGTCGAGGAGGCCACGGCGTTTGAGGTCGGTGACGAGAGCGGCGCTGGCTTTGTCGGTGGCGGCGCAGTTGTTGCGGACATTGCCTGCGACGTCGGAGTGGGCGTCCCAGCCCTCGTGGTAGATGTTGATGAAGCGGACACCGCGTTCGATCATGCGCCTTGCGAGGAGACAGGCGCGAGCGAAGCTGGGCTGGTCCGGGTTGCAGCCGTAGAGTTCGAGGGTTTCCTTGGATTCCGAGCGGAGGTCCATGAGTTCCGGGGCAGAGGACTGGAGCCGGAAGGCCATTTCGTAGTTGGCGAGGCGCGTGGCGATTTCGGGGTCGCCTTCGGAGGCGAGCCGCTGCCGGTTGAGAGTGGCGACGAGGTCGAGCGTGTCGCGCTGGGCGGTTGGGTCGATGCCTTTGGGGCTAGCGACATTGAGGATGGGGTCGCCCTGGTTGCGGAAGCGGACCCCGTTGTAGGTGGTGGGGAGGAAGCCGCTGTTCCAGAGGGCGGTGCCGCCGCTGATGCCGGCGCCGGTGCTCATGACGACGAAGGCTGGGAGGTTTTGTGATTCAGCGCCGAGGCCGTAGAGGGCCCAGCTGCCCATGGAGGGGCGGCCTGGCTGGGAGAAGCCTGTTTGGAAGAAAGTCTGAGCGGGGGCGTGGTTGAACTGGTCTGTGGTGCAGGATTTGATGAGACAGATGTCGTCGGCGATGGAGGCGAGGTGTGGGAGGGTTTCGCCGAGTTCGAGGCCGGACTGGCCGTGTCGGGCGAATTTGAACTGAGGGCCGAGGACGGCGGCGTCTGGTCTGATGAAGGCGTAGCGCTGGCCGCCGATGACGGATGGAGGGAGCGGTTTGCCTTCGAGTTTGGCGAGGGCTGGTTTGTGGTCGAATAGTTCGAGCTGGCTGGGAGCGCCGGCCATGAAGAGGTGGATGACGCGTTTGGCCTTGCCCTTGAAGTGGGGGGTGCGGGGCGTGACGGCGGCGGCGCGAGACGTGAGGGAGTCGGTGAGGAGCCCGGCGAGCGCCATTTTTCCGAGGCCGACGCCGCAGTCCTTGAGGAAGTGGCGGCGGGAGACGTCGAGAGGGTTCATGGCGTTAGGGTGATTGAGGAGTCAGTTGCCGCCGACTGGGCGGACGGCTGCTGGGGAGCCTTCGGGGCGGAACGTGGAGAGTTTGAGCGGGGTTTGGCGCGCGGCTGCGTCGACGACGATGGTGATGGTGGAGCGACCGGCGGGGAGGTCGAGAGAGAGTTCCGCGGCTGGGGTGACGGCGGCGTTGCCGACGAAGATCTGGAGGCCAGCGGCGTCATTGAGACGGAGACCGACTTTACCGGCGGTGGTGACATCGATTTCCGTCTGGAGGACCGCCTGGGTGCGGCCGCCGGCTTTGAAGGGAGCGGCATCGGTGATGGGGAGAGTGCCGTCGACGTGGGAGTAGAGCGGGAGCCATGTGAGTTCGGAGGCGGCGTCGGCGAAGCCGCGGGTGCCTTTGAGACTGAGCCAGCGGCCCATTTCCGGGAGCGGTTGAGCGGAGCGCCAGCGGCGGGCGGTGCCGTCTTCCTGGACCTTGTAGGCACCGTCCTTGCCGAGTTCGGAGAGGAAGCGGACGAGATCGATGAATTCGTCGCGGCGGAGCGTGGCGGTGAGGCCCGGGGGCATGAGAGAGACGGGGATCGACTCCTGTTTGGCGACCGTGTTAGCGGGGATGGATTCGACATTGCCAGCGGCGTCGCGGAGGATGACCTCGCGATCGTCCTGACGGACGAGGAAGCCGCTGTGGATGCCGCCGTCTTTGGTGCTGAGCATGGTGGTGGCGTAGCCTTCCTTGATCTTCTTGGAAGGTTCGAGGAGACTTTCGATGATGTAGTCGACGGGAGCGCTGGCTCCGATGGAGACGAGGTCCGGGCCGACGATGCCGCCGACAGCGCCGATGGCGTGGCACAGCTGGCATTGCTGCGAGGCGCGGCGGTAGACGAGTTCGCCGCGGGCGGGGTCGCCGGAGGTTTTGACTTCGGCCATCATGGCGGAGAGCTGGTCAGGGGAGAGGGCCATGACTGGCTGGAGACCGCCGGCGATGGTGAGGGCTTCGACGAGGGCCTTGGTGTCACCGCCTGCGGAGCTGGCTTTCTGGATGCCGGCGGAGGCGACGGCTGCGGGGATTTTCTGATCCTTGAGGGCGGCGGCGAGGATGGTGGGGCCGTCTTTGCGGGCGATGAAGGCATCGACGATGCGGGTGCCGGCTTCGGCGGGGGCATTGGGGAGCCATTTGAGGATCTGGGGGACGGCACCGGCGGGGTCGGCGGCGGCGATGGTGGCGAGGATCTCGGTGCGGAGATCAGGAGCATCGATTTGATCGGCTAGGGAAAGGAGAAGCGTGGAGGCGCGGTTGCCGGTCATGGCCTGGAGAGCGCGGATGGCGTTGAGAGAGCCATTTTTCGCGAGCTTGAGGAGCGGGTCCTCGAGGGCTGGGAGGAGGTAAGCGCCGGCGAGATTGGCGGCGGCGTCAGCGGTGGCGCGGTCGGGGTCGGCGAGGGCGGGCCTGACAAAAGCGTCCGCGCCATCGGCGGCGGTTTTGCGCTGGCGCATGGCGACGGCGAGGGCGTTGAAGACGGGAGCGCGCATTTCGCCTTTAGCGGCCATGGCGAGGAGCTTCTGGAGGTCCTCTTTGGAACCGAGTGCGCCGACGAGGGCGATGACATCTTTGACGCGGTCGCCGGAGACCTTGCCTTCAGCGACGAGGGCGAGGAGAGCGCCGACGGCCTGAGGGCGGTCGGCGGCTTTGAGGGCGAAGGAGATCTGAGTGATGTTGCCGCCGAAGGTGATTTCGCCTTTCTGGAAGGCAGGGAGCCATGTGTCGGCGAGTTGGCGGCAGGTGAGCCAGAGGGCGAAGTCGATGTTTTCGTCCATGGGGTGGTCGAGGACGCGGCAGGCGGCTTCGACGGCGGCTGGGGAGCCGGCCATGCGGAGGGCGTTGACGGCTTCGAGGCGGACGCGCGGGGAGGGATCGGAGGCGAGCGGAGCGGTCAGGGTGAGGGCTTGCGGGCCTTTGCCGTCGCGGAGGATGAAGCCAAGGACGCGGGCGGCCACGCCTTTGGTGCTAGCGTCGTGTTTCAGGAGAGAGTCGATGAGGGAGGCGTCGAAGGGCCATTTGAGGTCGAAGTCGGCGACGGTCTGGACGGCCCATGTGATTTCGCGGAGGAAAGCGGTGTCATTGCCTGCGGAGGCGAAGGCGGCCTTGAGTGCTTCGATGACGGCGTCGTGCGGGCGGTTTTTGAGTTCCTGTTTGGCGTCGAGGCGGACCCATTGTTCCGGGGCCTTGAGGAGGGCGATGAGGTCGGTGATGGACTGGGCGGCGAAGTTGATGCGCGGGGAAGGTTCGCGGCCTTTGGCGGTGAGCCTCCAGATGCGGCCGTGGGTGTGGTCGCGGCGTTCGTCGCGGAAGTCGACTTCACCGTGCTGGATGATGGGGTTGTACCAGTCGGCGATGTAGAGGGCGCCGTCGGGGCCCATTTTGAGGTCGATGGGGCGGAATGATCCGTGGGTGCTGGTGACGACGTCGCCGAGCTGCTGGGAGGAGAAGCCCGAGGCGTTGTCGGAGACCTTGAAGCGGTTGACGCGATGGCCGCGGAAGTCGCAGGTGATCATATCGCCCTGCCATTCGGCTGGGAAGTGGCGGCCGCTGATGACTTCGAGACCGCAGTGTTTCGGCTGGCCTGGGTTGAGGCCGCGGAGGATGCGGGGAAGTTGGTTAGGGAGACAGATGAAGGTGGCACCCGGGAAGGAGTAGTTGATGCCCTCGCCGTAAGCGCCGTCGGTGACGAAGCTCTGGCCCCATGAATCCCAGACGTGGCCCCATGGGTTGACGTGGCCCATGGCGAAGACCTCGGCGCGTTTGGTTTCGGTGCGGAACTGCCAGATGCCCGAGCCCATGAGACGGCGGACGCCGAAGGGGGTTTCGGAGTGGGTGTGGATGTAGACGGACTGATTGAAGTAGAGACAGCCGTCGTGGCCGCGTTTGATGCTGTGGAGGATGTGGTGAGTGTCTTCAGTGCCGAAGCCGCTCATGATGACCTCCTGGGAGTCAGCGCGGCCATCTCCGTCGGTGTCCTTCATGAAGAGGAGTTCGGTGCTATTGGCGACGTAGGCACCGCCGTCGGCGGGGAGGATGCCTGTGGGGATGAGGAGGCCTTCGAAGAAGACGGTGCTTTTGTCGGCTTTGCCGTCGTGGTCGGTGTCTTCGAGGACGACGATTTTGTCAGACTGTTCCTGAGCTGGTTTGATGTGAGGGTAGATGGCGGAGCTGGCGACCCAGAGACGGCCTTTTTCGTCCCATGCCATCTGGATGGGTTTAGCGATGAGCGGGTCCTGGGCGAAGAGATTGACTTCGAGTTCCGGGGAGAGTTTGAAAGTGGCCTGTTCGACGGCTGGGTCGACGGAGGGGATTTCCTTGAGATCGCGCTGGGCCTGAGCGGCGGCGGTGAGGGCGAGGAGGGAAGTGGTGATCCGCTTCATGGTGGGGGAAAGGACGGGAAAGTGGGTGTTAGGAGAATGGGAGAGAGGAGCGGCGATCAGTTGGCGCCTTTGGCTTTGGCGGCGATGGCGGCGATGACGGCTTCCTGTTTGGCGATGAGCGGGTCGAACATGGGGATTTCGACCCCGTTGTTGCCTTGTTCGTGTTTGCGAGCGCCGAAGAGGTAGATTTCGTTCTGGGGTCTCCAGCGGTAGAAGAAGAGCCGTTGTTTTTCGACGACGGCCTTGCGGAGTTCGGCGAGGCGGTTGGCGTCGTCTGAGGCTGGGGTTGGGAGGCCGAGGGAAGTGATGACGGCTGGGGTCATGGCGGCGTAGTCGGCCTCGGTGAAAGTGACCCCGTTGACGGTTTGTTTCTTGACTGGGAGGGTCGCGGCGAGCGTGTCGGCGAAGCGGGCGTGGCGTTCAGCGGCGAGGGATTTGATGGCGTCGCGGGTGCCTTCGAGTTTGGGGAGATGCTGCGCGAGGGCTGGGTGATCGCCGGTGGCTGGCGGGGCCATGAGGATGAGCGAGGGTTTGGAGACCTCGGTGACCATGTCGAGGAGCCGGCGGTAGGATGCGAGGAAGTCGGGGAGCCCGGCGGGGGCGTTGAAGGCGTCGACTGCGCCGTAGCAGAGGATGACGACGGAGGGTTTGATTTCGGTGAGTTGGGCTTTGATGCGGTCGAAGCCTTCCTGGGGCGGGCCGAAGTAGGAGCGGCTTTCGCAGCGTGGGGTGTCGCCGGACCAGCCCATGTTGCGGAAGCGGACGTGTTTTCCGGCGCAGGAGGCGGTGAGGGCGGCTTCGAGGTGGCCGTAGTTGCCGTCGCGTTCGAGGAATGTATCGCCGAGCATGACGACGGTGTCGCCTTCGCGGAAGGCGAGCGGGCCGGATTCCGGGAGGGCGGGGAGGGTGGGGGCCTGAGCGGAGGCGGCGGCGACGAGGCAGAAGGAAGCTGCGGCGGCGAGGAAGCGGGAGGAGAATGGAGCCATGACGGGGGATGAGAGCAGGTGAATACGCGGCGGGAGGGCGGGATTTTCCAATGGTGTTTTGGTTGTGGGGAGGAGGGAGGTGGGGAGGGGAGCGTTCCGCGGGTCGGGAGGGAAGGATGCTTGACGTTCGGGTGAGGTCCGGTGTTTTGTGGGTGGTATGATCCTTCAACGAATTCCTGTAGTGTCGGTAGTGATGATTTCTCTGGTGGCTGCGGCTGGGGCGGCGCTGCCGGTCAAGGCGACGGGCGGCGGCACGGATTGGCCGACCTATCGCGGGCCTGCGGGTGATGGTGTGACGGCGGCGGAGTTGGGGAAGGCGTGGGACGAGAAGGGGCCGAAGGAAGTGTGGAAGGTGCCTGCGACGAACGGGTTCAGTTCGGTGACGGTGAGTGGCGGTGTGGCGGCGACGCTGGTGACGCGGGAAGACGAGGGGACGCCGACGGAGTTTGTGGTGGTGATGGATGCGGCGAGTGGGAAGGAATTGTGGGCGAAGCCGTTGAAGATGGCGAAGTATCAGGGTGGTGGGGATGACGGGACGGGTGACAACAAGGGTGGGGACGGACCGCGGAGCACGCCGACGATCGGTGGCGGGAAAGTTTACACATACGGGGCGAATCTGGACTTGGCGTGTTTTGATGCGAAGACCGGGAAAGTGGTGTGGCAGAAGGATGTGGCGAAGGATTTCGGCGGGAAGAACATTTCGTGGCAGAATGCGACGTCGCCGCTGATTGAGGGTGGATTGGTGATTGTGAGCGGGGGCGGGAAGGGCGCAGCGTTTCTGGCGTTCGACAAGGATCGTGGCACGCTGAAGTGGAAGGCAGAGGACGATACGATCACGCATGCGACGCCGATTGCGGCGACGATTCACGGGACGCGGCAGATCATTTTCTTCACGAAGGAAGGACTGGTGGCGGTGACGCCTGGGGATGGGAAGGTGCTGTGGCGTCAGGCGTACAAGTTCAATGTGAGCACTGCGGCGTCGCCGGTGGTGTTTGAGGACGTGGTGTATTGCTCTGCGGGGTACGGTGTTGGTGGCGGGGCGTACAAAATTGCCAAGAAGGGGAGCGAGTGGACGAGTGAGGAACTGTGGCGGACGGAAGGCAATGAAGTGGCGAATCACTGGAGCACGCCGGTGGTGCGGGACGGGAAGCTTTACGGGATGTTTCAGTTCAAGAATTACGGGAGCGGGCCGGTGAAGTGTGTCGACATCCGGACGGGGAAAGTGCTGTGGTCGAAGGAAGGGTTCGGGCCGGGGAATGTGATTCTGTCAGGTGATCGGCTGCTGGCATTGAGCGACAAGGGCGAGCTGGTGATCATTGCGGCGGAGCCGGACGGGTACAAGGAACTGGCGCGTGCGGACGTGCTGGACGGCAAGTGCTGGTCGACGCCGACGCTGGCG
>Ga0315905_10005916_pt1 | contig 12436 bp, 3 predicted proteins | sample LakEriMetagenome_5_FD_203522 | JGI IMG/M metagenome (GOLD analysis project Ga0315905, IMG submission 203522) | Freshwater fungal communities from buoy surface, Lake Erie, Ohio, United States - Buoy 4 MA121 | ecosystem: Environmental > Aquatic > Freshwater > Lake | place: USA: Lake Erie, Ohio... | reverse complement strand
CGTATGCCCTTCCGATTACATCGAATGGGGCAGAAACTACAGGAAACAACCCTTTAGCGGTGAATTCCAGCTGGTTTCCAGGATTGTGTCCCACAAATTTGATTTCAAATTGAGCACATCCGCCCTGCACTTTAGCAACCATGTTGAACACTAACATGTTTCGCGGTGCACTCTTCAAGGTCGCAATGACAGAGTGATTTGCGTCTGCGTCCTTCTTGAAATTTCCGAATACATCATGAACTGACACGATTGGTCGAAAAATACCCGAAGTGATCGTCTGGAAGGGCAACGAATGTATCTTCAATTGAAAATCTACACCAGGCACGATGGTCATCTGGTCTGACGAACTGAGAGACAAATCACTGAGGTAGTTATTGAAAGCATGCAATCTGACCAGACCCGAGTATGTAGTCCGTACGGAAGGGAAATATGCACGACCCTCCGTATCAGTAACGCTAGTTATCCCAGGAACTGGCACGGTTATGTCATATGTCTTTGAACATGGAGCGTCTTGGATCACTTGCAGCTCAACTTCAACCGGTACATCCCACGTAACATTGGCCCGTGCCTCAAAATTATAGACGTATGCTTGCGGCGGGGTGTCGAATAAAGGAACCGGGAACAGCGTTGAGTTCAACCTTGGCACTTTTTCAAAGTCGTATTCAAAACTCGTGATGTTGGTTGTGTAAGGATAGAATGGAAGAAATTCAAGGTGCGTGGCAAGTGGTCTGGCCTCAAACGGAAATAAGCGGAAAATCTCTGAGCTGCTGTTATGATTGCAATTTGCAGCCATTATCAATCGCTGAAACATTTTTTCGGGATCATGATCATCATGGCCCACATCTGGTCTCTTATTTCTCGTTGAGCATGCACCAGGAGTGCCACTTGCACCAGTAAGTTCGCAAGGCACGTCCATGATAATTGCGCTAGATGATTTCGTAGTCGGGAGAGATAAGAATTCACTGAAATAAGTTCCATTCCAGCGATGGATATGGGTTTTGGCGTTAACGTTGTTGCCTTCATGCACCTCAACGAAAGTGAGGAAGCAGTCATATCCATCTGAAAAATAACTGAGCGCCTGAAGCCCTGGAGAGGTCAGGTTTTGAAATGGCTCAAAACGATTTCGGGCCGAATTGAAACGATATATTTGAACAGCATCGGAGAGCGACCGAGCAGCAGTCTGGTCTGATATCGAAATGGCAAGCATCATAGCGTCATGAAGGGAAAACAGCTCGACGCCCGTTGCTGGACCCACCTTCAGGCTCTGAAACTGCACAAATTGGGGCACTGTTCCAATCGACTCGTAAACGATCACACTTTCTCCGATCCAATTTGCGAAAACAAGAAACTGCCGGGATGAAATAGTCAGGTATGCAACATCCCTTGCCCCATTCGTTGATATGGCCTGTAACACCTTGATATTAGGTGTTGGCAAATCCGGATTGTTGCGCCACACTGCATAGACTATCGAATGAATATCGAAGCTGGATCCATTGAAAAAGTTTGACACGACCAGATACGATTTTCCACCCCACTCGAAGTATTCCCATGCAGTGGCGCCTTCGGTTCCGATAGACTGCACGGGAACGAACTGATACGCTCCCAGTGATTCCTTCCACGTGTAGCGGTAGAGGACAGACGGTACACCGAAGCCATTCCCATCGTCATCATAGTGATTGGCCAATATGAGGTAGTGGGCTTCGCCCATTTCAAAGTATCGGCTCGAAAGTGCACTTGGACCCGGGAGTCTTTGGTAAAGACGAAGTTTCCCTGACTGCCACTTGTATATTGCAGTGTCACAAAGGGTAGAATTCGGACATGTAAGACGGGTGTTTGCAACAACCACATAATGGCTGTCGTTCTGTTGAGGAAACTGCTCATGAATGTGAAAGTTTTGTACATGCATCCCGCAACCCCCATGTGGCTCATCAAACCCAGAAATTCTCGTAGAAACATATCCACTAACCGGTTGTTCAGAATTGCATTCCTTTACGAACATCGACCCTTCACCCTCCCCAGAGAGATCCTTAGAAATTATCGATACAAAGGAGACACAAGATCCGACTTCGGATGCTTCGAACAGTGGTGCGTGAACGGAACGCAAGGAAAGCCGAGATCCTGACCATACATCTGTCCAGAGACCTGACGTGGGTCCTTGAAGGTACTGTCCTTTCAATGACAACTGCATATTTCTGCCAGCATATGTCAGGTTCCACCAGCCAGTAAATGGATCAATCAGCAGAAAATTTGCAGGACCGAACTTATCGATCCTGTGAACCCCATCCAACTGTGGAGATTCTTTGTCTTTGGTTGCAGAGAACATGGTGTTTTTCAAAACTGCAATGCCGTCGGTGAAGTTAAGCGACTTTAAATTGGCAAAATTTACACTTGACCCCGGCGAAGGTCGCAGTTCAATCAACACGACTCCATTGAAGTCGCGATCAGGGGCGTCTTCCGGATCCAAAGCTCCGATCATAATTTCTGGAATGGGCAAGAAAGCTCGTACAATTTTTGGCGCTTCTAGAAACGTCCAACGGGTAGCTTGTTGTCCAAATATTTTAAAAGGAGGGCTGGCACATCCTCGTAGTCCGGGAGCTGTAAAAGTCAGCACGTAGTCTTTACGGGCCATATCGATCCTCAGATTATACCAGTACGCCACTCCGCGATAATTGTAACCATTCAGAGCTTGTATATTGGTCAATTCTGCGTTGTCAATCCAGAACAATTGTGGGGTTGCTCCTTTGTCTAAAGTGGGGTGAAAGGGAATGCCGCCACTCAAAGCAACAGAAACATTGCCGCTCCAAGAATGGACAGGATTTCCTCCCTTGTCCTCGACTTTTACCGCAGGCTGGGGGCTCAGAAGTTCGTCCCGTTTTCCGTCCGATGGCGAACGGACCATCACCAGTCGGTGCGCACTACCCACTGCGATATTGAATGGAGCACTTGTCACTGCAGTCAACCCTGGAGAGGAAAAGGTTAAGGCATACAGATCTCCGGCCTTATCAATTACCAAATCCAGGAACACAGCCAATCCATCCTTAACCGATGCAGTGAGATTTCCAGTCAACATTCCGTTCATCCCGCCATTGGTTTCAATATGTGCTGAGACCATGGTCCCTGAAACAAATGGTATAAAGTTTCCGCTCATGTCCAGCACCTTGATCACCGGCTGCTGCGGAATTGCTTCGCCTCCTTGACCATCGCTCGGCTGAGTGCCGACTTCCAACCCATAAGAATAGCCCACGGATACAGAAAATTCGGAGCTTGATGTTATGACAGCAGGATCAGCAGGACCATCACATGATATGCAGGGACGCTCAGCTTGTGAGCAAATACAATTGAAGCACACCATGTCCATATAGTTTCCGACGAAGAAATCGTCCACGGAAAGACTGCTTCTGCCCAGAACCAGAGAAGAATCATAAACATTCAACTTGAACACCATGACATAGCCCTCGAATACTTTGCCCACAAGAAGATCTGTGAAGACGACAAGCCCACTCGATGGGTGTATGGAAGAATTTCCCAAAACGATCGCTCCACTAGGCATGGGATCGGCTGGAGGGCATGCAGACATCACGCTTGCTGTAACTGTGTAAGCAGGACCATTTGCATGCACAACCCGATTGTTTCCAAAATCAAGGAGCTCGAGGATAGGCTGTGTGAATAGTACAGAATTTCCAGTACCATTTCCAGGCTGCTGCAGGATTCTCATTCGCTTTACCTTTCCTGGAGCAAGAACAAACACGTCGGTGAAGGTTTCCAGCAGCCCATCAGCGTCAAACCCAAGGACAAACTTTTGATTGATGACCGGCGAGGCAAAGTCGTCAAACAAAACAGACCGTTTCAAGCTACTAACCTCGACCTGCGTATGGCCACTCAAGAAACCGTTCGAGTCTGGCGCGAGATATTCCAGTTGCAAATCAATTTTGAGATTCACAAAATTGCCATTGCAGGGATGAAAATTGACAGTTTCTGGCACATCGACGTGCAGTGGAAGAATCGACGGGGCTTCACTAAGTACTCGACTCAAAAAATCCCAGCGCGCCTCATTGCCATCCCACGCTTTGTGGTATAATATTCTTCTGCAGACAAGCTTGCGAGAATCCCAACAAAATTTGCGCATAGCATCGTAGCCTTGGACGACTGGCCTTGACTCAAGACAATTCCTAAAGCAATCTGGCCACGGACCTTTGTCATATTCAGAAGGGAATTTGAGCTCGTAGTTACCCAGTGTCACGCGGTTGATATTTTCGCGTGCTGAATCGAAGTCAGTACAGGACACGTTCATCGAGATTGACGCTGAAAGTAACTTAGAAGCTGCTGGTAACGCCAAGTCCAAATCAGTGTCGCAGGAAAAGAGCCCGGTGCAATTCAATGTAAACGCGCGAGTTTCCACTGTATACAGCTTAGCTGTAATATTAACCGCCTGAGATGGAGGGACAGGATTGCCGCCTTTATCCCTGGCAGAGACGGACACGTTAAAGTTCTCGTATGCTCGCACAGCCGTGTTGAAATCCACGTTGAGCGCCACAGCTGCTCCACCAATAATGGTGATGTTATTGGATTTGGCTGCATCCAACCCGGGGGCTTCGAATAGAAGACGGAATCCTTCGCCAGCCGTGTCCAAAGCCAAATCCGTGAATGTCATGAGATCACCATGTGTATTTGAAGCCAGACGTCCGGAAATGAAGACGGGTAGAAGTGTAGATGGTGATATTACACTTACAAGTGCCTGAACAGCTTGTCCATGCATTCGGTTGCCACCACTGTCTAGCACCTGCAAAATTGGTTGATGTTCGAGAGGAATGCCTGCAACTCCTTGCTCCGAATGACACACCACATGAAGGCTCGTAGGAAAACCAAGAGCGATTTCAAAGGTGCGACTTTGCGCACTTTGAAGCAGGTCTGCCTCAAAAAGAAACTGGGAGCCAATGCCCGCTAATCCAACATCTAGATCGGTGAAAGCAGAAATTCCGCTCTGTGTCGGAACACTTACAGAACCCCGGACAGTATGCGCTGTCTCTGACATATTGCATCCAGACCCGTTCATTATGAGCTCGCTCACGAATGGTACTTCGAATCTGGACAAGAACGACGTATTCAACAAAATAGTCACCATTATGCCATCAACAAGTACTAAGTTCCCTGCACGATCAACAACGACTACAGCGGGCTGAGGGCGTAATTTATTTCCTGCAACAGAGGACCTATTCGGCTGAGTGTACATCTCCAATCTGGCAGGTGCACCGACCGAAAGATTGAAAAAATCACTTAAGAAATCCCGTTCATTAATCAGCGCGAATGAAAGCTGATATGTGTCTGGTGCAGGGGCAAAGACGTTCAGATCTGTGAAATTCAATGAGCTTGCACTGCTCTCATACAGTCCGACAGAGTAAGTTGCCTGCATACTTGTCGCATTAACCCGAACGTTTACATTTTCTTCAATTAAGTTTCCTCCGCCATCAAGAATCTGAATGCGAGGTTGTCTATCAAGAAGACCTCCGATCCCATTTCCGGGCTGCACAAGTATTAGAACGATTGCAGGCGGTCCTGCTGTGACATTGAACTTCTCGCTCTTCACCGGTTGCACATTCCTGCCACTATCGAATGTAATGTATGTTCGGCCCAAAGTATCTACCCGCAGGTCGTTGAAAGTTGCAAGGCCATCCACAAATTCAATGCTCAAACTTCCAAGCATCGTAACGTTGTGGGGCTGAGCTGCTACAGTCCAAAACCCCCAAGGGGTTGGGACTCGATTTCCACCTCGATCTGAGAGCTGTACTTGTGGTTGCAGCGCCAGAGGTAGCCCCCCTCGAGCACCATCTGGCTGACGAACCATATCTAATGCATGGGGGCTCCCTGGCACAATGTGAAACGGGTGGCTGAAGGCTTCAATGAGCCCCTCAGACATGAACTTCAAAACATACGGCATGGTATTTGAGATAAGATCCACGCTAAGTCCCGCAAAGATTGCACGCCCTTCTTCAGAAAGACGCATCAGAACACCACTTAATGTACCAGTCAGATTCCTCTGAAGTTCTACTGTGATATTTCGACTTCCGCCCAGTATATCCGATTTCACCAGGTTTTTCCCAGCATCCCGTACCTCAACAAGAGGAGCCCGGAAGAAACCCTCTCCACCCGTGCCATTGATGGGATGCACAACGACGTAGAGATGCGTGGCGTTGCCAGGCTCGATTGCAAAAGCTAGGCCTTGAGTGGAAATTAAGCCATCTGCGTGAAAGTTAAAAACATATCCCTTCCCTGCTTGGTCCACCATAAGGTCTGAAAACGAGGCTTCTATTCCGACTTGCTCCGTGGCAACGGTGATGAAGGACCTCGACAGGCAATGGCATTTCCCGCCCTCAAAGTAGCCAAGTCTAGACTCGGAACAGTCTTGGCCACAGGAAATCGATTCATCGGGAAGCTGGCAGCCGACACCTCGCCAACTATTAGAACAGATGCAACGACCATCATGACGACATTCACCGTGTCCCGAGCAGTTGCCAGGGCATCCTGGTGTTGCCCCTAAGCCAAGGATAGTGACAGTAGTTGTGCCGTACAAGTTGCCCAACGACAGTATCCCAGACGAATTCAGGATCTGTAATGACGGATTCAGGGAAGCCTGGATTGTCACATTTAAGGCTTCTTCTCTGATCCCTAATGCGTCTTGGACGCAGTAAACAGTTTGATTAATTCTATTTCCCCCCTCATCCAATATCCAGATGACCGGAGAAGGCTTTTGTGGCTTCATGCTCACGTAACTTCTAGCTGGATACAGACCAGCGTTGTACAAAACTGCTGGGCTGCTGTGGCAAACATAAATGGTTGTGTCAGCGCTTAGACCCTCCTCGACCTGAAATACTATTAAAAATGAGCCCACGTTAAAGATTCTGATGTCTGTGAACACCGCAATGCCGTCAGTGGCATTGACAGCAGACCCGTGCCAACTTGATGCACCGATGACAGACACAGACACAGATACACGCACGTTTGCAAGATTGCCGCCCGAGTCCAGCACTTCGATGCGGGGTTGCGGGGCAAGCAGGTGCGATGCCAAACTTCGGTCCGGGGCAATCACGCGCAGCATCGCCTTTTCTCCGACCAAAACCTCGATTTGCGAATCAGTCACCAGACACGAACTCAATACCATACGACTGTGCCTAATGAAAGAAGAAGCGGGATTTTCAGCCAGATCAACAGGACAAATCCCATATTCATCCAACATGGAACCAAAGCTATGGTGGCTGCATTGTTCCGAACATCGGCACGCACATGGCTCGCACGCTTGGTCCCATACACACGGACGCCCGACTAAACCCCGGGCTTCAAAGTCGTTCACTCCACCATGTCCATATGTCTCACAACCTTCTCCACGGATATTTTGCCAATTCGAGTCGTCCTCGGAGCAGGCGACTTGCGTGCAATAGCATTCTTCGGTTGAGACATTCAGTGTATAATTACCGTGTCGAGCAATCGAGATGCTAAAATTGGCGGAACCGTTTACGGCAGACTCCACCCTACGTCCTTCCGCAAAACCAACACCCCAGGGTATTTCCAACGATTCACTTCCATTCCACCTCAAAACTTGCAATCGAAACACGTTCCCGTAAGTCAAAATCGTGTTGCCACCTACATCTTTCAGCGCGACCTGGACTCGGAATTGACGTCCGCCGAAAACATTTTTGGGTGCGTGAAGAATAGCTAATTTGGCGGGTTCGCCAGCGACAAATAAAAACATCTGGCGCGTGTCTTTTTTGATTAGAGCACCGTTGTCGAGCATGTCTAAGCTTACCAACTCTGCAGAAGGCCACGCAGGCGTCGGACAAGTCACCATGTCAAGTCTCATAGAGCCAGGGTCCTGACCAACCGCGTTGACAAGAGGAAGCACATTCGCATCCGTCGTCACACTGTAAGCCAGACCCTCAAATTTGCACCGGAATGGGCCAGCTCCGAAGCGAGCGCCATGTAGAGTCACTTTTGCCCCTCCTGTAACTGACCCCTGTGTTGGCTCGAAATTATTAAAGGACGGCACATACCCCAGCTTGATCCCTGTAGAGAATGATTGTCCGAGGATGTCGAGGGTGAGGGGATAGCCGGCAGACTTGAGAGGACTTGGCGCAGTCTTGACGATCAAGGTGCTATCAGACGTCCATAGGATGCGCTGATCTATACGACCGATGGACACTCTTGCTGACATGTCGGCCTTGCCAAAATCTGCGCCCAAGATGGTGACTATGCTTGATCCTGCCATTCCAACTTGAACGGGCAAGATGTTGGATACTTTAGGCTTTAAGCGGATCCGACCGAGCATGGACACGACGCCCTCGTTTGCAATGTCAATCGCATACCAGTGATCTGAATCCACATTGTACACGTTGATTCTTGAGCTACGAGGATCGCGGCAGAGTAAGTAAGTGCCGTCGTGTGCTGCCAAAAGCGACGTCATCCCCACAAGCTCAAAGGGCTTTGCCCTCCGGCTGGCTGCCTCAGGCAAGGACGAAATCTCAGTTGGACGCGCAACGTCCGTTGAAAGGCTCAAGCTCTGTACGGTAAGAACACCCGCCGACCGAAGCCCAACCGCAAGCAACCTGCATTTGCTTTCTTCGTAGTGCAGATCTACGAGCTCGCCATGGTTTAACGACAACGACTTGACAGACAGTGACAGCGTAGGAGCGTGGAAGATGACGAGATTCCGATGCCTCTTGGTTGCGGTCACAAAATAATAATGCTCGCTCCTTCTGTCAAAGGTAAAAATGCCCTGAATTGGGCTTCCGTGATAAATTGCAGCTTCTTCTGCCCGTCCGCTGCTCGGGTTGACCAGCAGAACTGATGTATTGAAGCCCGAATCCCGCGGTGCTATTGCTATCAACAGGCCCGGGCTCTCCCATACAACAAGATTCCAGACGTTCCTCAATGCTTCACTTGCTACTGGAGTATTAGATTCATTGTCAGTGTCACGCTCAGATCTGATTTCTTTGAAAAGAGACGAGTTGTCCACGTAGGACAGACGCTCGTCAACAAGTGCAAGATTGTGCAGGACAGCGCCAGCCCCGGAGGCAAGCAAGTGCACTGTCCGCCGAGTTGGATCATGTGCAAAACCGCCGATGACTTGATCATGCAGTTTCAAGGCCTTGCGCAAGCCTGTGACAGTCCCTGTGGAAATATTCACTTCGAACACGATGGACTCGGGTCCTTTCCTTTGGAGCAGCAGGGCCGTTGCCGCATGCGATGGGCGCTCACTGCACGCAGCGGCAGGAGTGAGTACACGAAAACAAGATCTGCTGATGTACAGCGAGTTCCACAGTCAAGCAGCAGCAGTGCGTGACCCACGCTACATCGCAACTCTCTGTGGGGGAGTTCGGAGACCAGAAGTCGGCTTCGCTGTTCACTTGCAGCGTGCACGGGAGGCAGAGGCACAGCAGCGGTAACAGAAGGCCCGCCCATGAGCAGCCTGCACTCTGGTGCCAGAATCTGCGCAGTTGCAGCCGTGTCTTTGATCCTTTGTCAGGCCCACAACCGCTCTCGGAGCCGCGTGACGTGTCCGCGCCGCGCGACCGTCGAACTCGGCCGCGGGTATCATCTTGCGACCCTAGGTGGCTGCAAGCTGCTGTTGCCCCTTCATCATCGAGACGCTGCGTCGTGGGGTGGTAACCGATTTGCACGCTTGATGCGAGCGCTCGTGATCTCGCTGGTGGTCGGCAGGGCAGCAGGCGCCGTCGACCAAGCACATCGTCCGGGCCCTGCATCCTGCACCCGCGACCTCGCTCAACACGCGCCGAGGGAAGCCTTCCAGCGAGAAAATGGCGACGCACAGCACACTCACACGCTCCTGCACGTTTTTCCCTTGCCTTGGTCACACACGTCGCCACCCGTGTGAGGTGCCACTTGGAATGGATCGACAGTTTCTTTCATGCGGACACCGCACAAATCCGCAACTTTCCGTAACACAAAAATTTAAAAAAGTTCCATGATGGCGGTTGTTGTGCAGGCACGGAGCTCGGGGCTGAGGAACATTGAGTGGGCCGCAGCGTGGTCGAGTGCACGATGCGGGGTTACAGTGCGGCGAATGCTTGTGCCTACGGAGCCTGCATTGGGCGCCCGCGCAACCTTCACATCAACCCACCTCAGTGCTGGAGCCACTGTGAGCGCGCTCGCAGAGCACACTCTGCGAGCGCGCTCGCAGAGCCGGAGCTTTCCATCACGAGGGCGCCTGCGGGCGGTGAGCACAAGCGGTGCATCCCGCTCCTCACCGACGCAAGGAGCCAAGTCCCGGTGGGGGACGCCTGGAGGCAAGAGGGCCCAGAAGAAGGCCAAGGACAGCATCGACGGCGGGCCCATCAAGGTGGCCTGGGACGACGCGGCCGAGTGGCTTTCAATACGCGAGGAGCTCAAAGACAAGGCGGCAAGCCTCGGGCTCGGCCCCACCTCGATCACGACTTCAGAGCCTTCAAGCCGCCTCGTGGCCTTTGAGAAGTGGATAGAAGAGGGATACCACGGTGAGATGAACTTCATGGCGCGGCCTGACCGCATGGCGCGGCGGCGGGACCTTGCTGAGATTTTGCCCGAGGTCAAGGCTGTTATCGTCTCTTCCCTTGTCTATTGGCCGGGGCAAAACGGGTTTCCACCGCAACAACAAGAGGCAATCAGGGGCAATATTAGCTGCTACGCGTGGGGTGACGATTACCATGAGATTCTAGGGAAAAAGCTGAGCGAACTGGCATCCTGGCTGCACCACCGTGCTGGGGGTACGGGTCGCTGGTATGTGGATACTGGGGCGATCATGGAGCGGGACCTCGGCGAGCGTGCAGGGCTGGGGTTCATCGGCAAAAATACGCTTCTCATTGCGCCTAAAGTGGGCTCTGGTTTCTTCCTGGGCGAGGTCTTGACCACACTTGCCCTTCCGCCGGATACTCCTCGCAAGTCGCGCGCGGGCTGTGGCAAGTGTACTAGATGCATGGACGAGTGTCCCACCAAGGCGTTCGTGGGCCCCTACGTCCTTGATGCGCGCCGGTGCATCAGTTACCTGACCATCGAGCACAAGGGGTCTATCCCCGAACATCTCCGCGAGGCAATGTCAAATCGCATATATGGATGTGACGTGTGCCAGCAGGTGTGTCCCTGGAATAAATTCGATTGGGCAGATTCGGTTGGGTCCCCCCTGTTCGGCCCTGTCCAAATCGAGGCGGCGGCGCCCGAGTTACGCGAGCTGCTCGTGATGGATCAAGGTGACTTCGAACGACGCTTTGCCTCCTCGGCCGCACTAAGAATAGGCCTCAGACGCTTGGTACGAAATGCAGCGGTGGCAGCGGGCAACTCTCGTGATGCCTCGCTTATACCCTCGCTCACCCAGGTTTAGGGTTTAGGGTTCAGCGTTCAGGGTTTAGTCTAGTTTAGTGTTAGGGTTTAGCCGCGGGTAACTTTGGTGATGCGTCCCTCCTATCTATCCTTCCGTCCCAGCCTCTCCCTCCCATCCTTTCTCCCTCTCTTCCCTCCCTCTCCTCCCACCCTTGCTCCCTCTGCCTCTCTGTCGCTATCCCCCCTTCCCTTCCTTTCCTTCCCTCCCTCCTCTATCCGCGCGCGCTCTCGCAGGCGCTGGAAAAGTGGCGAGATCAAGATGAGATGGTCAGTGAGCATTTGATTTGGGCCCTTTCTCGTCTCCAGAGCCCTCTCACTTCCTAGCACCAATGTAGAGAGAGAGAGAGAGAGAGAGAGAGAGAGAGAGAGGGTTCTTGACGATCAAGAAGTAATTGCAGGTCGGTACGTAAGCACAACGCCCTGTCGGGTAACACCGCCTCTGGGCTCACGGGCTCCAGCACACTCTCCGTTTAGCCTTGTGGCACGCCTTGTTGGCAACACACAAGGGGGGCCCACGGGAAGAGGGCCCAGACCGTCTCCGGTCCGCCCCAATCACCGATCCGCTCTCTCGAGGTTTCGGGATCCCAAACCGATCTCCTGGAGGGGGAGGGAAGAGGAGTGGGGGGGTTGGAGAGAGAGAGAGAGAGAGAGAGAGAGAGAGAGAAAGAGAGAGAGAGAGAGAGAGAGAGAGAGAATTTGTATAGACAATCAAGAAGTGACTGAAGTCGGTAAGTACAACGCCCTGTAGGGTAACACTGCCTCTGGGCGCTCGGGGTCCAGCATATGACAGCGAGTACTATACCCCCACTCTCCGTTTGGCCATGTGGCACGCCCGGCGGGCACTGGCACAAGGGCTCAGCCATGGATCTGTCCGTTCCAGTCATCTAGCCGCTCCTTCGAGACGGCGCGCCCCGTGGGAGTGGGCGAAGGTTTCGGGATCCCACCGATCTCCTGACTCCCGGGTATGACGGGCGGGCCGAAATAATCCCTTTCCGGTATCTGCCCCCCCCCACACACGTACACACACTTCCCGGTAGTGTTTGGAAGAGGAGGAAAAGGAAGGGGCGACTATCGG